>NPIE01016635.1_pt1 | contig 15616 bp, 15 predicted proteins | sample 8637661 | NCBI WGS metagenome assembly NPIE01 (sample SAMN07420842, study PRJNA396082) | bioreactor metagenome | isolation source: sample BA12 brine-fed electro-methanogenic bioreactor BA | place: Japan: Kochi | collected 2016-12-09 | reverse complement strand
ATGGATTTCATCGATGAACAGGATCGCGCCGTCGCGCTGACGCAACTCGGCCAGCACCGCTTTGAGACGCTTTTCAAAATCGCCGCGGTATTTGGTGCCCGCCAGCAGCGCACCCAGGTCCAGCGCCCAGATCTCGGCCTGCTTCAGCACCGCAGGAACTCGATCCTCGACGATGCGCAGCGCCAGGCCCTCGGCCAGCGCGGTCTTGCCGACACCCGACTCACCGACGTAGAGCGGATTGTTCTTGCGCCGTCGGCACAGAATCTGGATGGTGCGCTCGATCTCGCGCTCGCGGCCGATCAAGGGGTCGATGCGATCGGCCCGCGCCCGCTCGTTGAGATTGGTCGCAAAACTCGCCAATGGCGACTTCGACTCGGCCGCCTCGCCATCAGCCGGCCGGCCCTCGGTGGCTGCATCGTGCAGCGGCTGCTCTTCGCCCTTGGCGATGCCGTGCGAGATGAAATTGACCACATCCAGCCGATGCACGTCCTGCTTGGCCAGCAGATAGACCGCGTGCGACTCCTTCTCGCTGAAGATCGCGGCCAGCACATTGGCCCCGAGCACCTCGCTCTTTTCGGCCGACTGCACATGGTAAAGCGCGCGCTGCAGCACACGCTGGAAGCCGACGGTCGGCTGGGTATCGCGCTGATCGCCGGTCGAGAGCAGCGGAATGGTTTCGCTCAGCACCTGCTCGAGTTCGCGGCTCAACTGGGCCAGGTCGACCCGGCAGGCCGAGAGCACCGACCGCGCCGAGGGGTTGTCGATCAGCGCCAGCATCAAATGCTCGACGGTGAGGAATTCATGACGCCGGCTGCGCGCGGCGTGATAGGCCTGCGAAATCGAAAGTTCCAGATCCTTGCTGAACATCAGTCGGACCCTCCTGGGATTCGGGCCAGCACATCGGCAAATGCCGCCGGGCGTGGCGACCGCCTCAAGCCTGCAGGCTGCGCGCGATTCATGATGCCTCCAGCATACATTGCAGCGGATGCTCGTGCTCGCGCGCGTAATCATTGACCATCACGGCCTTGGTTTCGGCGATCTCCAGCGTGTACACACCAGCCACCCCGCGCCCGCGCGTGTGCACGTTCAGCATGATCTGGGTGGCCTTGTCGTGGCTGAGCGCGAAGAACTTCTTCAACACATCGACCACGAACTCCATCGGCGTGTAATCGTCGTTGAGCAGCACGACCTTGTACAGCGGCGGCCGACTGATCCGCGGCCGCAGCCGTTCAAGCGTCAGCCCGCCGCGGCGGTCCTCGTTGCTGTCAGCGGAGTCGCTCATTTCGCCCGATCGAACAGAAGCATTTGCATGCTCGGAATCTTACCGCAATCCGGCGTGGATGACGGTGAAGCCCACGGCACCGCCGCCGGCGCGGCACCGGCGACGGGACGAGGACGGGCTCAGGCTCAGGCCGATTCGCGGAACTGCTGTTCCTCGGTCGAGCCCGACAGCGCCCGCAACGAGGACTGACCCGCCGAGATCGCCTGGGTCAGCGCGTCGAAGTAGCCGGTACCCACTTCACGCTGGTGACGGGTTGCGGTATAACCCTCCTGCTCGGCCGCGAATTCGGCTTGCTGCAGCTCGACATAGGCCTCCATCTGGCGCGCCTTGTAACCGCGCGCGAGCTGGAACATCGAGTAGTTCAGGGCATGGAAACCAGCCAGCGTGATGAACTGGAATTTGTAGCCCATCGCGCCCAATTCGCGCTGGAAACGCTCGATATCGGTCTCGGAAAGATTCTTCTTCCAGTTGAACGAGGGCGAGCAGTTGTAGGCCAGCATCTTTTCCGGGTATTCGGCATGAATGGCCTCGGCGAACTTGCGCGCTTCATCAATGCTCGGGGTCGAGGTTTCACACCAGATCAGATCGGCATACGGCGCATAGGCCAGGCCGCGCGAGATCCCCTGCTCCAGCCCGGCATTGACCCGGTAAAAGCCTTCGACGGTCCGTTCACCGGTGATGAATTCGCGATCGCGCGCATCGACATCCGACGTCAGCAGGTTCGCACCCATCGCATCCGTGCGGGCCACGATGATGGTCGGAACATTGCTGATGTCGGCCGCAAGACGGGCCGCGACCAGCTTGGCGACCGCCTCGCTGGTCGGCACCAGCACCTTGCCGCCCATATGGCCGCACTTCTTGGCCGAGGCGAGCTGGTCTTCGAAGTGAACCCCGGCGGCGCCGGCGTCAATCATGTCCTTCATCAGCTCGTGTGCGTTGAGCACGCCGCCAAAACCGGCCTCGGCATCGGCCACGATCGGCGCGAACCAGTCGATGTCGCCGGTGCCTTCGGCATGCTGAATCTGGTCGGCGCGGAGGAAGGTATTGTTGATTCGACGCACCACTTCCGGCACCGAGCTAACCGGGTACAGGGACTGGTCGGGGTACATCTGGCCGGCGTTATTGGCATCGGCTGCCACCTGCCATCCGGACAGGTAGATGGCCTTCAGACCCGCACGCACCTGCTGCATCGCCTGGTTGCCGGTCAGTGCGCCGAGCGCGTTGACATAGGGCAGCTCGTGCATCAAGCGCCACAGCTTTTCCGAGCCCATCCGGGCCAGGCTGTGCTCGATCGTGATCGAGCCGCGCAGGCGCAGCACTTCACTCGCATCGTAGGGACGCTCCACGCCCTTCCAGCGTGGGTTATCGGTCCACTCGCGCTCGAGCTTGATGATGTTGCTGACGTTGGCTGTATTGTTCATGGATGGCGCTCCTTGGCTCAGGCTAATCGATCAGTTCGTAGGCAGGCAGGGTGATGAATTCGACAAACTCATCGTCGGACGTGACTTGGTCCAGCAGTTCGGCGGCTCGGGCATAGCCGGCCTGGTCAAACGCCGTGCGGTCGGCGGCGCGCAGTTGGTCGAGCACCTCGTCGCTTAACCGGCGCACCAGCTCCAGGTCGATATCGCGGCCATCGTCCAGCCGACCGGCCGGGTGACGAATCCACTGCCACAACTGGGCCCGGGCAATTTCTGCGGTCGCCGCATCTTCCATCAGATGGTCCAGCGGCACGCAGCCCTGCCCGCCCAGCCATGCGGCGAGGTAGCGAATCGCAACCGAGATATTGCCGCGCAGACCCTGCTCGGTGATGCTGCCGGTCGCGGGTTCGACCAGATCGGCGGCACTGACCTGAACATCGCGCCGGTAGCGACGGAGCTGGTTGGCACCGTGCAGGTACTCGTCGAAAATCTCCAGCGCCACCGGGATCAGGCCCGGATGCGCAACCCAGGTGCCGTCGTGGCCCTCGGCCGCCTCGCGCTTCTTGTCGGCCCGAACCTTCTCGATCGCCGCCGCGTTGGCTTCCCTATCGCCCTTGATCGGAATCTGGGCCGCCATGCCACCCATCGCGAAAGCACCGCGGCGATGGCAGGTCTGGATCAGCAACTGCGAGTAGGCACGCAGAAAAGGTACGCTCATGCCGACCTGCTGCCGGTCCGGAAGCACTTTGTCAGGATGATTTCGGAACCGCTTGATATAACTGAAAATATAATCCCAGCGTCCGCAATTCAGACCGACAATGCGGTCCTTCAGTGCGTACAGGATCTCGTCCATCTCGAACACCGCCATGATGGTCTCGATCAGCACCGTGACCTTGATCGCGCCATGCTCCAGACCGAGCCGCCGTTCGATCAAGCCCAGCGCCTCCTCCCACAGCGCCGCCTCGTGCCGGTTTTCCAGCTTGGGCAGATACAGGTACGGCCCACTGCCCCGGGCCAGCAGCGGTTTCGCATTATGAAAAACGAAGCTCGCGGCATCGAACAGCCCGGCAGGGATGGCGCGGCCGTCGACCTCGACATGCTTCTCGTCCAGGTGCCAGCCACGCGGCCGCGCGATCAGCACCGCGCTCTTGCCTTCGAGCCGGTAGTGCTTGCCGTTGTCGGCGGTGAACTCGATCGTGCCGCGCACGGCATCGGCCAGATTGCGCTGGCCTTCAAGCATGTTCACCCAGGTCGGGGTGCTGGAATCTTCGAAATCGGCCATGAACACCCGCGCGCCGGAATTCAGCGCGTTGATGATCATCTTGCGATCGACCGGCCCGGTGATCTCGACCCGGCGATCCTGCAAGTCGGCCGGAATCGGCGCCACGGTCCAGTCCGACGCTCGAATCGCGGCGGTCTCGGCCGGAAAATCAGGCAGCTCGCCGGCATCCAGTCGGGCCTGCACCTGCTGCCGCGCCGCCAGCAAACGGTCGACCGGCGCACGAAACTGCTGCCCCAGTTCGGCCAGCAGCGTCAGCAAGTCCGGCGAGAGAATATCGGCCGCCGCAGGAGGTGCTTCGCGAAGCAGGCGCAGCGCGGGCTGCATCGGTTCGGCCATCGTGTGTCCTTCGCATTCAAACCAGACACACAGCGTAATCAGTTCGTCATGTATTTGACAAATTAAATTAATCGAATTTCATCATTCGATTTTCAAATATCTATTCAGATGAACGGTTTATCGACCAAAGCGCAGAAATGTTCATCAGCAGGCATTGCCCAGACCACACGCGCCCGACCGCAGCGGCCACAGCCGACTCTCGGCCGCCAGGCTTTGATCGACCAGCTTGACCAGCGGACCGGGTTTTGCCTGGGCTGCACAGGAAACGCCCATCAAATTGCCAGGTCTGAGCGCGATCGAAAAAACCTATCGATCGGGTGCCATTCATTTTCCAAAGTGCTTCTGCAGGAATGTAGCCGCCAATTCGTCGCCTTGCTCGGTCAGGACCACGGACTTCTGCTTGCCGACGGGATTCTCGATCCAGCCCCGGTTGTACAGCGTCTCCATCAGGCCCCAATCCATTCCCTTCCAGGCCCGGGTCAGTCCGGAATCCCGAAAGCTCGAAAGCGAAAGAATTGCCAACGCCGCTTCAGCCAGCTTCTGCTCGTCAAGTTCGGCAAACCTGCTCATCGTGTTCACTCCTCCATCGATGCTGCATGAACATCATTCATGCGGTGTTGATGCACGGCATTCAGGGCCAAGAATAGCGTGATGCCCGGTTGATTGCGATCGAGTGAACAGGCGTCGAAGCTGCAGGCGGAGATGACGATGCGGATTCCGGGCAGCGCGCGACACGCCGGCTTCGATGCGACTCAAACGGTGGATGAGCTTCGCTTATCCCCCCTACAACTGCAGACAGGCGCGACCTATCGCCGCGCGGAGCGCAGGAACCGGAGTGTACAAAGTTCGTACATGAGGATTCCGAGCACTGGACGGTGGTTTGCCCAAGAAAATCCTGAAGTCGGAATTCTGATTGAGGGTTTTCAGGGTGCGTGGCCAGCAGTGTCGCCCAGCGCGCAGGAACCGGAGTGTACAAAGTTCGTACATGAGGATTCCGAGCACTGGACGGCGCTGCTGGCCGCGTGCCATGGGAAATCTGGTGAGTGAAATTCCCTTCCCAGGGTTTCGCGCGTGCGTTCGCAGGGTCGCCGCGCGGAGCGCAGGAACCGGAGTGTACAAGTTCGTACATGAGGATTCCGAGCACCGCACGGTGGCCTTGCGGACGTGCGAGCGGAAGTCTGGGAGGGGAATTTGGTGGGCGATACTGGATTTGAACCAGTGACCTCTGCCATGTCAACGGGATATTTAGAATGCACTGAAATGCAGAAGTGTGCAATTTCAATGCTTTGCAGCCGTGTTACCTGAATGACAGCGCACGGTTGTGCATGAATGTGTTACCATAGCGATCACAGAATGGTCACACAAAACGGAAATCGCGACCGCTGCCATTTTTGAACCATCGCCATCTGCCATAACGGTCACATTTCGCTATTTTCCGGCCATTTTCAGGCACACAGACCCGGCGAATGGTCACACGAGGCAAAACGAGGTCACACGGAAAAGAGGTCACACGGACATGGCTACGAAATCACCGACCAGCATCACCGACGAAGCCGCCCGGAGATTCATTTCAGAAAATCCAGAGCGCGCCACACTATTCTGCACCCGCATCACCGGCTTCCATCTCATCAAATTGAAGCGCGGCGGCTCATGGCGTTTCAGGTACACCGACGACACAGGAAAGCGCCGGGTTGCCACCATCGGCGCATATCCAGCCCTGAAACCAGCCACCGCTGCCGACAAGGCCCTGAAATGGCGAGTCGATGGTGCTGACCCGCAGAAAGAGAAAGCCGAGCGTCGGGAAACGGCACAGACCGAGGCCGAAGCCAAAGCCGCCCGGACCCTGGCCGCGTTTCTAGATGGCCCGTACACCCGGATTCAGGCCCGGAAAAAAGGCGGCAACGCGACCTTGGCCCTGATCCGGCGAAATTTTCCCGAGCTACTGGACCGGGACATGGCGAGCCTGAGCGCCAGAGACATTCACGGCTGGCAGGATCGCCGGGAAGCGCAAGGGAAAGCACACGTCACGATCAAACGGGAATTCAGCGCGCTCAAGACGGCGCTAAACGCAGCCACCCGCACCGATCCGCCCGCACTGGAATCGAATCCGCTAGCGGCGGTCAAGCTGCAACAGCCGGTCGATAATGACCAGAGCCGGAAACTCGCCGAAGCCAGACATGCCGCCCGGCGGCTGCTGACCGATGACGAAATCCAGCGGCTCTATTTGGGTCTGGATCGTTTCGCCGATGAACTTCGAGCGCAGCGTAGGAACAGCCGCGAGCATGGGAAACCTGATCTACCCGATCTGGATGCAGTCGAGTACCCGCACTGGTTCATCGTGTTCACGCTGGCGGCGCTGTATACGGGAATGCGACCCGGCGATCTGTACACACTGACTTGGCAAGAGGCAAGCTTGAACTTCAAGCGCATCACCAAGACCCCGGAAAAGACGAAGCACCACCCCGAGCCCGCGCAGATTGTCCTACACATGGCCCCGCCCCTGCTGGATGCGCTGAAACGCTGGAACCAGCAACAAGGGAAGCCGCAGACCGGGCTGGTGTTCCCGTCGCCGGTCACCGGTAAGCAGATGGACAAGTACGCTCACAGGCGCGCCTGGGCGCGCGTGAAGGAATTGGCCGGGCTGCCCAATGATCTGGCGTTCTACGCGCTCAGGCATCACTTCGCATCGGCCATGGTGGCCGCTGGCGAGCCGCTGCTGACCGTGGCCCGGCTGCTGGGGCAGAAATCGACCGTCATGCTTGAGCGGCATTACGGGCACTTGGCACCATCCAGCGCCGACCACGCAATGAATGCGCTGGCGCGGTCTGTCGAGCGCAAAGCGGAGGCGGTAAGCAATGGCTGAATTCACCTACCCGGCGCAAACACTAGAGCGGATGCGGTCGCAATATGAGATTGTCGAATTGTTCCTGAAGCACAGCCGACCGCACAAGCTGCACGAAAAAAAGCACCCGGGCCGAATGTCGGCATTGATGGCTGAATCGGATAGATATCTGCAACAGGCCGGATGGATTCTCGGCGCGATTGCGGAAGGTGAAAAGACATTTTCCGACGGGGTTTATCGCTTAGCTTTCGATGATTCTCTAAGGCTGGCGCACATGCACATGGTCCAGGCCGTGACCGATCAGCGGTACATGCTTGGCGAAGAGGTCGCAGCGCATCGCAGCAAAGGCCAGAAAAAAAATACCGAAGGTCGGGAGCCGAAAGAAATCAAGCCGATCATTAAACGGCTCGCAAAGCTGGAGGCGACGAACAGCGACCTATGGGCTGAATTTGATACAGCGCTCGACAATCTGAGTCTGATACCCCGCAATGACGGCGAAAAAATCACGGTTGAGGGCGAGTCGCAGGACTACAGCATCACCAAAGAGGCGTTTATCAAGCGCATCCACCGGGAGCGAGCCGGACACCGCTAAGCGGTAAGAAAACGGCTGGAAAAATGGCTTCACGTTAATTCATGAACGTGAGGCCATTAAAATGCAGGAAGCGCAAATCCTTCGACCACCGCAGGCCGCCGAATATCTTGGCGTATCTCTGCGTCACCTCTACAACATCGCGGAGCGGGACCAGGACTTCCCGCGCAAAATCCAATTCAGCACCCGCTGCGTAGGCTACCGACGCGAAGCAATCGACCAATGGTTGCAACGCAAGGAGGCCAGCGCGGCATGAGCGCAGAAAAGCGAACGCCCGGCGGGCACCGGGCGAACGAAGGGCATAGCGCAGGGACAGCGCAAGCGAATAATAACACGCTTGCCGAAGCACTGGAAGCGCACAGCCTGACCCCGCCCGATCACATCGAACCCGGCCGCATTCATCGCATACCGGGAGCCGGCAAGCCGCCAAGCAATCGCGCCGGCTGGTGCAAGGTGTTCGAGGATGGACACGGCGCGGTATTCGGCGACTGGTCCACCGGCCTGCAAGAGACATGGCAGGCCCGCAAGCCCAAAGATGCTAACGAGCTTGCACGCTGGCGCGCGATGGCCGAACAGGCCCAAGCCGAAGCCGCCGCACAGCGTCACCAGAAAGCCGCCAAGGCCGCGCAATCTGCACTTGATACATGGACGCAGGCAACCGCCCCGGACGGCTTACACGGCTATCTGGTGAGCAAGCAAGTCAACCCGCACGGCATCCGCCAAGACGGCGAAGATTTAATCATTCCGGTCTATGTCAATGGCGAGCTTTCAAGTTTGCAGCGCATCGACACCGCTGGCAATAAGCAATTCATGGCCGGCGGCAAGATCAAGGCCGGTTTCCACCTGATCGGAGATCCAGCCGACACCATCATCATCGTCGAAGGCTTCGCAACAGGGGCAAGCATTCACGAAGCAACAGGCCACGCGGCTGCGGTCGCATTCAATTGCGGCAACCTGAAACCAGCGGCCCAAGCCATACGCGCCAAGTATCCGGACGCGCAAATCGTTATCGCTGCAGATGATGACCGCAACACCGCAGGCAATCCAGGCATCACGAAGGCCCGAGAGGCCGCACAAGCGGTTAATGCCTTGCTGGCAACGCCCGGCCAAGCTGGAGACTTCAACGACCTGCACGCAGCGCAGGGAGCCGACAAGGTACGGGAGCGCATCGAAGCGGCCGAACCGATCAAGCGGCGCGGCTTTTCACTGGTGCCGGCAAGTAGCCTGCAATTCAAAGACCCGGAATATCTGATCGATGGATTGATCGAGCGCGACTCATTGGCGATCTGTTTCGGCCCGCCCGAGACATGGAAATCGCTGTTTACCATCGACGCGCTCTGCAGCATCGAGACCGGCACGGTGTTTCACGGCCGGCAGGTGAAGCAAGGCCGCGCGGCCTATATTTGCGGCGAAGGCTTCAACGGCATAGCGCGCCGGTTGGAAGCATGGAACCGAAAACACGGAATCGCAAAGGCCGATAACAACATGCTCATATCGACGCAAGCGGCCGCGCTGAACGACGAAACGCTACTCGCTGGCGTGCTGGCAGAACTCGAAAAGCACAAGCCCGACGTTGTGGCAATCGACACCCTGGCCCGAAACTTCGGCCCCGGCGATGAGAACGCCACTAGCGACATGCAAAGCTTCATCCGGGCATGCGACCGTATTCGCGAGATCAACGGTTGTGCCGTCATTCTGGTGCACCACAGCGGCCACATGGACAAGAGCCGGGCGCGCGGCAACAGCGCATTGAAAGGCGCGGCCGATTGGGAGTTTCAATTCGAGCGGCGAAACGAAACCGTCGAAATTACCTGCACGAAATCCAAAGACGCAGAAAGGCCAGAGCCGCAAGCATTCGCGCTGGACATTATCGAGCTTAAGCCCGGAGTGACTTCGGTAACACTGAAAAAGGCCGCGCGCGAAATTGCGCCAGCGAACACACCGAAGGGCAAGCATCAAAAAGCCGCCCTGGCAATGCTCGAAAACCTGCTAGACCTGCACCGGGAAAACCTGAAGGCCGGCGGCCACGATCCGGCAAGCGCAAAGGTTCAATTGAATGACTGGCGCGATGCTTGCGTCAAGGACGGAATGCCCCGCAGCCGATGGTATGACGCCAAGCGCACATTGCAGGACGCCGAAGAGATACAGGTAACCATCGGCGGCTTTGTCCAGTTGTCCGGTTGTCCACCCCTTTAAAGGGGGGTGGACAGGACCGGACAGGACAAAGTAGACCGAACCGAACAAGACCGGACTAAACCGGACAGCAAACCGGACACGAACCGGACAAATAGACCAGACCGAGGATTCAGACATGGCGGAAACATTGAACGGCCGGCAGCAAGCCGAAGCACTGGCCCGACTGGCGAACCCGGAACCGGGATTCAAGTCGGGCGATTTGGTGGACATCCGCACGCTGGGACGGGCTGAAGTCCTGGCCGTGCTGCCCGGCGGCCTACTCCGAATCAGGACGGCGAACCGCTGCCCGGTCGAGGTTAAGGCGTTTATATGCGAGCGGGTTAGATGATGGCCGAAATCTCAAGACCTCGGCACCCGGTACCCGGCCTAGAACTTGCGACCGCTGCCATAATATGGCGTGCTAGAATGCCCGAAGAGCTATATATACCGTGTTTATTGAGCTTCGCGGCTTTTATGTGTGACCTATATGTGACCATTTGATGGCCCTGGAGCCTGGAGTTACCGCAGAAATGAGCACCGAAAACTGCAACGATACACGCAAGTCTGGACCCGTTCCCGAGCGCTACCGGCCCGGCTGGCTCGATGCTCTTGATGGCCGCCTGAGCCTGGCGCGCGATCTTCGCCAGCGGTTCGATGAAGTCTGCGCCGATCTTGGCGGCAAGGATCGTCTCTCATACATGCAGCGCAGCCTAGTCGAGCGCGGCTTGTGGTTGGAATTCTGGCTTTCAACGCAGGAGCGTGAGCTTGCCGGCGGTAATGAATTCGACGTAGGGCGCTGGGTACAGGCCGCGAATTCGTTGCAGGGTATTTACTCGAAGCTGGGACTCCAGCGGCAGGCCCGCGAGGTGCCGACCTTGCAGGCGTATCTGGCCAGCAAGGAGCGCGCCCAATGACCCAGGCACCGAAACCCGCCCCGTTTCCGGCATGGCTGGCGCTGCTACTCCAACGCCGTCGCAAGGCGAGAAAGGCGAAGAAACAATGACCGTCAGCGTCCGCGACCTCATGACCGACCCGGAGCTATTCGGCCATCAATTCGGCAGCGAATCATGGGCAGCATGGAGGGCGCTGCTAGCGGGCTTTTACGGCCTGGAGCTAGACGAAGCCGAGCGCAAGCTGTTCGAAGCCGTGACGGGCTTGTCAGAGGCTCCCAGCGCTGCCCTTGATGAGCTTTGGATGGTCATTGGCCGCCGTGGTGGCAAGAGCCAATCGGCTGCGCTGTTGGCGATCTTCGAGGCCGCGTTCAAGGACTACACCAGCAGGTTGAGTGCTGGCGAGGTTGCAACCGTCATGGTCCTGGCTGCCGACCGGAAACAGGCCCGCACGGTCATGCGCTATATCGCCGGGCTGATGCATTCAAATCCGATGTTGGCGCGAATGATTACCCGAGAGGATCGCGAGAGCATCGAGCTGTCGAACAGGACGGTTATCGAGGTCGGCACCGCAAGTTTCCGGGCTGTCAGAGGCTACACCGTGGCTTGTGTGATCGCGGATGAGTTGGCCTACTGGCGATCAGATGAAAGTGCAAATCCTGATCACGAAATCCTGAACGCACTTCGCCCGGCGATGGCAACCTTGAACGGCAAGCTGATCGCTCTATCGTCGCCATACAGCAAGCGTGGCCAATTGTGGGAGGTTTACAGCCGCCATTACGGCAAACCCGGCCCGATCCTCGTGGCACAGGCTGAAAGCCGCACGATGAACCCCTCGTTACCCGAGAGGATTGTCACGCAGGCGATGGACCGTGATCCGTCGGCAGCAAGGGCCGAATACTTCGCCGAATTCCGAGCCGACCTTGAACAATTCATCGAACGCGCTGTAGTCGAGCGCGCCATGCGCCCGGGACCGCTGGAGCTTCCGTATCGGTCCGAGCACAAGTATTTCGGCTTCGTCGATCCTGCTGGTGGTGGTGCGGATGGATTCTGTATCGCCATCGGCCACCGTGAAAAGGATCAGACCATCGTCGACGTACTCCGGGAGCGCAAGGGACCACCCGGGGCAATCGTTACCGAATATGCCGGACTGTTGAAAATGTACAACGTCCGGGAAGTCACGGGCGACCGCTACGGCGGGGAATGGCCGGCACAAGAATTTCAGCGCCACGGGATCAGATACGAACCGGCCGGCAAGAGCAAGAGCGGCTTGTACGCCGATGCGCTGGCCGCGCTGAATTCCGAGCGGGTCGAGCTTCCGCCCGATGAGCGGATGCTGAATCAGTTGGTTTCACTCGAACGCCGAACATCACGCGCGGGTCGAGACAGCATCGACCACCCGCCCGGCGGTCATGACGACCGCGCAAACGTGATTGCAGGACTCGCAGCGCAAGCGGCCCGGCCGGTGCATGTGACTGTTGCGCACAAAAATCTAGCCATGCTTGGTCCCAAGCCAAAGAAGAGCGCCGCGTTTCAGTTTCCAGAACCCAACAGAAGGCGCAAGAGTGCACTTGATCCCATTATTTAACGGGCGGTGCCCGGACATTAACGCGGCGGTGCCGCAACCATTTACTTACGAGGCAAAGACGATGAACGACACAGCATCAAGCATGACCCGCAGAATGAATCGAGCCATCGGCGCAAAGTCACATGCCGAATGGGCCGAGGCTCAAGCTGAACAGGCGCCGAAACGACTCATACCCACCGAGTTCAACGCGGAGTACTTTGACTCCCGGGTAGGCGTCAATTCAGACGATGCGCAAGATGCAATTTTGCAACGCGCACGCCGTGCATATGAAACCTACGGCGCGAAGCTTCGCAACTGGGCCGAGCGCGAGGCGACAATCCATAGCGATCCGTATGAGCAGCGCAACAAAAAGCGCATGACTGTTGCCAAGATGGTTAAAGATGAACTTGAGCGCAACACCGAAGTGATTACTGCCGCGCACCACGATCTACGCCACGGAATCGAGACGATCGACTCGAAGATCAATCACGCATTCCGGCACAAGATGAAAGCCGACGACGCGAGGGAAGTCCGGCAGCACGTCAAGAACATGAGCAGCCGCGAGCGCGCGAAATTCCTGGCCGATGCGGATGATGAGACCGTCGCAAGCGTACTCGCGGCAAAGCCGTTTCTTTCAGGCTTGAAGGATGCCGAAGCGGCGATGCTTCGGCACAAGACCGTCCAGCGCCTTTTCCCAGATGAAATGAGGCGGCGCGCGAAATATGAAAAGGCGTTTGCCGAAATGGATGCCGCGTATGATCGCTATCAGCGCACATTGGCCGGATTCCTCGACCCTGAGCTAAGCCTATACGAAGCAACAAAGGCGAAGGTTGAAAAGGCCGTTTCCGGCGAGTAGCAGTCGCGGGTCGGGGCTCAAAGTGAGGCCCCGGCCCGGTTTCCATTCCCATCCGTGCGCGCCCGGATCGCCCTTCATCGCCTTTGTCATTTATTGACAAACCCGACCCCTGCCCGGTCCGGAGCGCAGCGGTCTGTATGGTCTCGGTCGGCTGGTGACAAATCAGGTGACAAGGCAAAAAAAAGGGCTCAGCGGGTCAGCGCTAAGCCCTTGTTTTGTATGGCTCCCCGGGTCGGATTCGAACCAACGACCTAGTGATTAACAGTCACCCGCTCTAACCAGCTGAGCTACCGGGGAATTGCTGCAAGCCCGGAATTATCTCGGATTTGAGTGGGTCCGTCAAGGCGAAGGCCGATTTTTTTCTTGATTCGTCATCCCGGCGCGGGGCAGTTGAGGTGGCTGGGCAGGTCGGCGACGCGGGGGCGGCCGGGGTTGGAGACGATGACAGCGCGGGCGATTTCGGGGCGCTGGGGGTCGCACAGCTTGATCGTGAGATTGCTGCCGCCGGCGGTGCCGTCGGGCTGGTAGCGGATCCGGAGCCGGCCGGCCGAGTCGACTTCCAGGCGTTCGAGTGCGCTGCCGACTCGCAGCAGCTCGTCGGGCCCGTCCGAACGTCCGTTGTTGTCGCGGTCGCGGAACACGATCCAGCCGATATCCCAGCGATTCATGCCGGTGCATTCCTGGCCGTCGAGGGACGGACACAGCACGACGTGCTCGGCGTGGGTTACGGCCTGCAGGCGGGCCAGGTTGATGTGTGCGACCAGTTCATGCGCGGCAGCGTCAATGCGCTGGCGCGCCATGAATTCGCTCATGGACGGCGCGGCCAGGCTGCCGAGCAGGGCGGCGAGTGCGATTGCGAGCATCAGCTCGATCAGCGTGAAGCCGCGGGTGTGGTGGTGTGCGTTGGGCTGCATTGTGGTCTCCCGTTGTGAGTACGGGAGACATGCTGGCGCGTGGCGTGCCGGATGTCAGTCGGCAAACTTCGCCGGATCTTCTAGGAAAATCGCCCGGATACGCCTGGGATTTTCGGCCGTCAGGCCGGGCTCAGCGCTCCTGCGATGCGCTGCACGGCTTTTTCCAGCGTGTCGATGCCGCAGGCAAACGACAGGCGGACATGCCCTGGCGTGCCGAAGGCGCTGCCGGGGACCAGCGCCACGCCGTGTTCCAGCAGGCGTTCGCAGAACGCGACGTCATCGGCCAGGCCGAGGGTCTCGATCGCGGAGCTGCAGTCGGCGAATACGTAGAACGCGCCTTCACCGGCGCTGCAATGGATGCCGGGCAGCGCGTTCAGTGCCGGCACCAGCCAGTCATGACGCTGGCGGAAGGCCTTGCACATGCGCGCCACGCAGTCCTGCGTATCGCTCAGCGCGGCTTCAGCGGCGGCCTGGCTGATCGAGCAGGGGTTGGAGGTGCTCTGGCCCTGGATCTTGCGCATCTGGCGAATCAGCTCGGCCGGCCCGGCGGCGTAGCCGATGCGCCAGCCGGTCATCGCGTAGGCCTTGGACACGCCGTTGACGACGATGCTGCGGTCGTACAGCGCTGGGCAGACTTCGGCGATGGTCGAGAACGGCTCGTCGGCCCACCAGATGTGTTCGTAGATGTCGTCGGAGCAGATCGCCACGCGCGGGAACTGGTCGAGCACTTCGCCCAGCGCCTCGAGCTCGGCGCGGCTGTAGGCGCGTCCGGTCGGGTTGCCCGGTGAATTCAGGATCAGCAGCCGGGTCTGCTCGGTGATCGAACTCTTGAGCTGCCCCGGCGTGATCTTGAAGCCGTTGTCCATCGTGGTCTGCAGCGTTACCGGCGCGCCGCCGGCCAGCCGCACCATGTCGGGGTAGGAGACCCAGTACGGTGCCGGAATCAGGACTTCGTCACCGGGGTCGATCATCGCCTGCAGCAGGTTGTAGATCGACTGTTTGGCGCCCGACGAGACCAGGATCTGGTCGCGCTGGTAGGACAGGTGATTGTCGCGCTGAAACTTCTCGATGATCGCGTCCTTCAGCCCTGTCGTGCCGTCGACCGCGGTGTAGCGGGTCTGACCATCGCGGATCGCGTCGATCGCGGCCTGCTGGATGTGGTCGGGCGTGTCGAAATCGGGCTCGCCCATGCTCAGGGCGATGATGTCGCGCCCTTCTGCACGCAGCTCGGCCGCTTTCATGCTCATGGCGATGGTGGCGGAGGGTTTGACTTGTGCGACGCGCTGGGCGGTGCGGATGAGCATGAAGATTCCCCGGTGGTGTTGAATGCATTGCATTGACTGCCTGCGGTCACAATTATAGAGAGTTGCGCTCCGACCCAGTGGTCCGACCATGCCCCGAGTCCAGCCGATCCGTCGTTTCCGGATGGCATCGAGTTACGCGCCGGCCGGCGACCAGCCGACCG
>NPIE01006772.1_pt1 | contig 15632 bp, 15 predicted proteins | sample 8637661 | NCBI WGS metagenome assembly NPIE01 (sample SAMN07420842, study PRJNA396082) | bioreactor metagenome | isolation source: sample BA12 brine-fed electro-methanogenic bioreactor BA | place: Japan: Kochi | collected 2016-12-09 | reverse complement strand
CGTGCAGAGAACACACCACACGTTGAGCGTGGACCCCGGATCAAGTCCGGGGTGACACTTTTTCAACAGGCTGCTAGACCCTGTCTTGGTTGATCCACCGAGTTTGTTCTCCCAGAAGGACAAAAGGTTTCATCCCGGCCATGAGATGTTATCCTTTGCGGAGGATGTTGTTGTGAGCGGGCCTGTGACGGCTCCTGGACAGGGGTGACGTGGTGCGCAAACGCCTGATCATTGCGTGTTTGCTGTTGGTGGGTATCGGCGCGGGATGGTACGGGTGCCGCCCCGTTCAGCGGACGGGGCCGGCGGTTCCGAGGTCGCTGACGGTCTGCTCGTTCAACATTCAATTCCTGGGTCATTTCAAGGACAAGGACCATGCCGCCCTGGCCGAGGTGGTGAGCGGCTTTGACATCGTGCTGGTGCAGGAGCTGGTGGCGCCGCCGGTGGCCGGTACGTATCCGGACGGGGAGCCCTATACGGCGGACCCGGAGGCGGCGGCGTTTTTCGAGGCGATGGAGCAGCAGGGTTTCGCGTGGCGCCTCTCGCCGGAGGATACGGGCAGCGGCGAGACGATTCACACGGCGGGGCCGGCGACGGAGTGGTGGGCGGCGTTCTACAGGCCCGGGGCCGTCCGATACGCGGCGGACCTGCCAGTGGGATTCCTGGCGCCGGATCGCTCGAATCACGCGGACTACGAGCGCGTGCCGTACGCCTTCGGATTCCGCAGTCTCGATGACATGCTGGATTTCGTGTTGATCCCGGTGCACTTGAAGCCGGGGGCATCGACGGCGGACCGGGCGCGTCGTCGGCACGAGTTGGCGGCGATCGTCGCGTGGGTCGAGGCGCACGATGCGGTGGAGCAGGACTTCATCATCGTCGGGGATATGAACATTGAAGGTGCCGCGGAGCTGGTGCAGGTCACGCCGACGGGCTGGGTCTCGCTGAATGACGAATGCCGCCCGACGAACACGCACCCGGGTCGGCCGCGGCCGTATGACCACGTGATGTTCCGTCCGCAGACGACGCCGGAGATGGACGTGCGGACGGACCTGGGGGTGATCGACCTGGTGGCGGCGGTCCGGCCCTTCTGGATGGATACGGACGAGCCGTTTCCCGGTGATCCTTATGATCACAACCGGTTTCGCCAGGTGTACTCCGATCACCACCCCGTGACGTTCAGCTTGCTCATCGGCGCGTTCGACGACGATTGAGATCAGCGCCGGGGCCGGGCCGCCATGGCACGCCGACTACGTGGGTCGGGGTTGGAACTCCATGCACCAGTTGATGGGCTGAACGATGGGCCAGCGTATTTTTTTCTGGTCGTCGACGTCAACGGCCCGCGGTGCATAGCGCCGGCATTCCTGGGTCTTGGCATCGTAGCACAGGCAGTTCTTGCAGAATCTTTGAGCTTCCACTGTGTGTATCTCCTTCACGCAATGACACGGGCGAGTTCGGCATCGCCCTATGTTCGTGATCGGTCCATGAGGCGTAAAACTTGAGGATGTTGCTCAGGTGCGGCGAAAGGAAGCCCACCGGCCTGACGTGCGGTCGGGCGCGCGTGGGAACCGGCGTCATCCGGGCGGCGTACCGCCAGACATGGGCGACCTTCGGTGGGCGGTGCTGATCGCCGCAACGCGATCATGAGGAATACGATAGGCGGGACCATCATGTCCGCGTCCGATAAGTCCCGGGTCTCGATGGAACCCGTCTCCGGCATTATGGGACGCGGTCAGGGGCGTGCCTTTCACGACGCGGGTGACGATGGAAATCGCAGTTTCCATGCGAAAACCGCTCAAGTCACAAGGTCCGACTCCGATAATACGGGGTGAGCAGAGACAAGGCGCGGCGGATTATACGGGCCTTTGATTATCTGCGGAGGGGGCGTGATCTTATGCGACGTTCGGTGTGTTGCGTCGGGCGGCGGTCTGGCCCGACGGTCCCCGGCGGCGGGGGGCGCCGGCATCACGGGCGACGGGTCCGTGAGCGGCACGAGAAAAGTAAGGAGACGAAGGCATGCTGGTAATCAAAAACAATCTCATGGCCGAGAACGCCGCGCGCCACCTGGGGCTGAGTTATGATTCGCTGGCCAAGTCGATCGAGCGGCTCAGCTCAGGCCTGCGGATCAACAGTGCCAAGGACGATGCGGCGGGCCTGGCGGTTCGTGAGCTGATGCGGGCGGACATCGCGGTGATTCGGCAGGGGGCCCGCAACGCGATGGACGGCATCAGCATGTTGCAGACGATGGAAGGGGCGATGGCGACGATCGACCAGATCCTGATCCGCATGAAGGAGCTGGCCGAGCAGGCCGCGACGGGCTCGTATTCGGACGCCCAGCGGACCATCATGAACAACGAGTACCTGCAGATGGCCGCGGAGGTCGACCGGATTGCGGGAGACACGAAGTTCAACAGCATCCATCTGCTGGATTCGGCCAGCCAGACGGCGACCATTCACTTCGGGGCGGGATCCTACATCACCGTCAGCGGCGTCGATGTCACGGCCTCGGCGCTGGGCATTGCCTCGACGACGCTGGGCAGCACAGCGAACGCCGCCAGCGCGTTGACGCTCCTGGAGACGGCCATCCAGCGCAAAGACAGCGCCCGGGCGAGTTTCGGCTATATGATGAACCGCCTGGAGAGCACGACCAGCGTGTTGAACATCCAGGCGGAGAACCTGATGGCCTCGGAATCGCGCATCTCGGACGTGGACGTGGCGACGGAGATGGCGGCCCTGACGCGGAACCAGGTGCTCAGCCAGGCGGGCGTCGCCATGCTCAGCCAGGCCAACACGATGCCCCAGATGGCCATCAATCTACTGCGTGCCTAATCCTTACCTGTTCCATATCCTTACATTCGCCATTCAGCCGGCCGCCTTCGGGCGGCCGGCTGTCTATATTTAAAGGCCCGTGACGGCCGGGCGGCTTTTCCGGACCGGGGGGCCACAAATCCGAAAAAACCGCTCAAGTCGGGCTCTGTGCTTCCGATAATGTCTTGTAGAAGGATTTGGGACATGGGGTTTTATCGGGGTTTGGCGACCCTCGAAACCCCCGGCGAGAAGGATCGAACAGGGGAAGGATTGGCGCGATGCTGGCGATCAAGAACAACATCATGGCCGAAGGGGCGGCTCGTCATCTGAGCATGAGTTACGACGCCCTGGCCCGGTCCATCGAGCGGTTGTCGTCGGGCCTGCGGATCAACAGCGCCAAGGACGACGCCGCGGGCCTGGCGGTCCGCGAGCTGATGCGGGCCGAGATCGCCGTGATCAAGCAGGGGGCCCGCAACGCCCAGGACGGGATCAGCATGCTGCAGACGATGGAAGGGGCGATGGCGTCGATCGACCAGTTGCTGATCCGCATGAAGGAGCTGGCCGAACAGGCCGCGACGGGGTCCTACTCGCTGAATCAGCGGAACATCATGAACAATGAGTTCCAGCAGATGATCGCGGAGATCGACCGGATCGCCACCACGACCACCTTCAACAGCATCAACATGCTCAACAGCGCCACGGGCTACAGCACGATCCACTTCGGCACGGGCTCGCAGATCCAGGTCAACTCGGTGGACGTGACGGCTTCGGCGTTAGGGATCGCCTCGGCGTCGTTGTCCGGGGGGGACGGCGCGAATGCGATTTCGGCGCTGGCGTTGGTGACCGGGGCCATTGAGATCAAGGACAGTGCCCGGGCGAGCCTGGGCTACATGATGAACCGCCTGGAGAGCACGACGGCGGTGCTGAACATCCAGGCCGAAAACCTGATGGCCTCGGAGTCCCGGATATCGGACGTGGACGTGGCGACGGAGATGGCCATGCTCACCCGTAACCAGGTGCTGGCCCAGGCCGGCATCGCGATGCTCAGCCAGGCCAACTCCATGCCGCGCATGGCGCTGGACCTGCTTCGCAGTTAGTGACGACGGGGCTTGGCGGTTTTCGGGCCGCGCGCCCCGGGACAGGAACCCATCCGAACGAGGAGACACGACATGGACCGGACAGCGGCCTACGAAGAGACGACGGTGATGACCCAGGATCGGGGCCGGTTGATCGTGATGCTGTACGAGGGGGCGATCAAGTTCCTGCGGCAGGCCCTGGCGGCCTGTGAGCAGGGCGACTATGAAAAGAAGGGTCGTCTGATCTGCCGCGCCCAGGACATCATCTTCGAGCTGAACACGGTTCTGGACGTGGAAGCCGGCGGCGACATCGCTCAGAATCTTCGCAAGCTCTACAACTTCATGTGGCGCCATCTGGGACAGGCCAACGCGGCTCATGACACCGACAAGATCCGGGAAGTCATCGGACTGTTGGAAACGTTGAACCGCGGGTGGCGCGCCGTCGCCGGTCCGCAGGGCCCGACCGGCTGACGCGAGCCTTCTCTCGGACGTCGCGGTCCCGCGATTTGAGGCGGCAGCACAGGCGGATTCTCGCGGTCCGGGAGCCCTCGGACCGCCTTGCGTCCAATAACTTGCGCCGATGGATTCAGGCATTCAATCCGTCGGCGCAATTTTTTTTTGCGCCGCACGCGGCCTGCCAATAGCGCGTCGGGCGTCACTATCGGTCCTCACCTTTCTTGCTCCGGTTTTCGTGGACAATGGCCTCAAGTGCCCCTGGCGCTGGTCGATAATGGGCCATAGCCGACGCGGCGTCGCGCGACGACCGTCGTCGGTGTATGGCGTTGAAGGATGTCTGTGATCCTGACAGGGGCAATCTGGAGTATTGTGTAAGGAGCAAGGAACATGTTAGCAATCAAGAACAATCTCATGGCGGAAAACGCCGCCCGGCACCTGGGACTGAGCTACGAGTCGTTGGCGAAGTCCATTGAGCGGCTGTCGTCGGGCCTGCGCATCAACAGTGCGAAGGACGACGCGGCCGGGTTGGCCGTTCGTGAGCTGATGCGGGCCGACATTGCCGTGTTGCAGCAGGGGGCCCGGAACGCGGCCGACGGCATCAGCATGCTCCAGACGATGGAAGGGGCGATGGCCACGATCGACGACCTCCTGGTGCGGATGAAGGAGCTGGCCGAGCAGGCCTCGACGGGTTCGTACTCCACCGCCCAGCGGACGATTATGAACAACGAGTACCAGCAGATGATCGCGGAGATCGACCGGATCGCCGGCGATACGAAGTTCAACAGCATTCACCTGCTGGATTCGGCCAATTCGAACAACGCTGCCACAATTCACTTCGGCGTGGGGTCCAGCATCACCGTCAGCTCGGTGAACGTGACCACCTCGGCGCTGGGGATCGCCTCGACGACGTTGACGAGTACGACCAGCGCTCAGAGTGCATTGAATCTGATGGAGACGGCGATCCAGCGCAAGGACAGTGCGCGGGCCAGTTTCGGCTACATGATGAACCGTCTGGAAGCCACCCACGCGGTGCTGAACATCCAGTCGGAGAACATGATGGCGTCCGAGTCACGTATTTCGGACGTGGACGTGGCGACGGAGATGGCCAACCTGACGCGGAACCAGGTGCTCTCCCAGGCGGGCGTGGCCATGCTGAGCCAGGCCAACGCCATGCCGCAGATGGCCCTGCGGCTGCTCGGGTAGTACTCCAGTCGAGACGCCCCGACGTTCAGGGTAATTCCGGGTCGGGGTCGGGTATGGACCCGGCCCCGACCTGATCCTCTACCCGTGAGCGGGGGCGACGGGCCCCGCGGCCCGTGACAAGACAGACCGAGCCTGAGCAGACAGGGAGCTGGACCATGAACGGAGTCGAGGTATATCAGCAGACCGCGGTCGGCACCCAGAACAAGGGGCGGCTGATCGTGATGCTCTACGAGGGAGCGATCAAGTTCCTGCGCCAGGCCCTTCGCGATTTGGAGGCGAAGGACTACGCGGCCAAGGGGCGCAATATCAGCAAGGCCCGGGATATCCTCCTGGAGCTGAACACCGTGCTGGACATGGAGGCCGGCGGCGAGATCGCGCAAAACCTGCGGGCGTTATACAATTTCATGTTGCGGCATCTGGCGCAGGCCAATATCCGGTGCGATGAACAGATGATCCGCGATGTGATTTCGCTGCTGGAAGACCTGAACGCCAGTTGGCGGGCCATCACCGCGTAGATCGAGCCGATTACGGTCTCATGACAGTACGACACCGCGAACTGCGGCGTCGTGTGACACGGTCGTGACGAGAGTCACGGCCTTTTCATTGCGCCTGGTCGAGCGGGTCTTCGGCAAACCGGGGCGCTGTTGACGAACACCACCGATCACCATGCCGAAAGGGTCCCCATGGGGTTAACCGCGGGCGCGGACTGGCCGATGACACAGGCGAGACTCCGTCCGTGGGCAAGACGGCGAGCGACGAATCCCCGAGACCGGGGTCCGGCCAGTAATGAGCGGCGATCATGGACACGACACAAGAACTTGCGGATCTGATCCAGCAGGCGGCCTCGGCGGTGACGCTGACGGGGCCCCAAGACGTGGAGGACCTGCAGAAGCTACACTCACAGCTCGACGCGATTGCGCGGTGCGTCGGCCGGCTTTCGGACTTGCCGGAGGCGATCCGCCAGCAGGCCGCCGCGGCCAGCACGTCCGCCGGGCGACTCCTCCAGGCCCTGTTGCGTCATGAACAGGACGATGCGGAGGAAACGCTGCGGGTGGTCGGCGACGTGGTCGTCGCCCTGCAGCAGCTTAACGGCCAGATCGAAAAGGGCCTGGCGGGGGATGAAGTGGTCGTGGCCTTTCCCGCGGCGGAGGTCGGCCAAGACCTAGACGGACAGGCGTCCTCGGAGACCGTCGCCACCGAAGCGGCCCCGGCCGACGTCGGTCCGGCAGAGCCGAAGACCGGGGTGGGCGCGCCGCAGACGGCGGCTGGGGGAATGGTGATCGGTGGTGACGACCTCGAGATGGTCAATGACTTCATCGCGGAGGCAGCCGAGCATATCGAGTCGATCGAAGCGGGCCTGCTGAACCTGGAGAACGCGCCCGAGGACCCGGAGGCCATTAACCTGGTCTTCCGGGGGTTCCACACGATCAAGGGCATGGCCGGCTTCCTGAACCTGTCCGATATTCAGCGCCTCGCGCACGCGGCGGAGAACATCCTGGATTTGGGCCGCAAGCAAAAGCTGCGACTGCTCGGCGAGGCGATGGACGTGGTGTTCGAGGCCGTGGATCTGCTCAAGCAGATGATGCAGGCGTTGGGCCGGGCCGTGTCCTCCGACGGCGTGATCCCCCCGTGCGAATCCCTGCCGGCCACGCTTGAGCGGCTCACGGCCTGCGCCCAGGGGCGCGAAGCGACAGCCTCGACGACAACCCAGGCCGCACCGGCCCTGACTTCTGCGGCGGGCGAACCCGAGGGCGAGAAGGTCGAGCCCATGTCCCAAGCAGTGAGCCCGGCGGTGGAGCCCGAAACGGATATACCCATGGCGTCCGGCACGCCGGCGGAGCCGGCAGCGGCTTCGTCCCCGCCGCGGCCGGGCGAGACCCCGTCCAAGAGGGCCGTCGCGGATGAGAAGATCAAGGTCAGCACGGCCCGTCTGGACAGCCTGGTGAACATGGTCGGCGAACTGGTCATCGCCCAGTCGATGGTCTACCAGGAGGCCGGGGGGGTCGTGTCGCAGGACCACGACCTGGTCCGCACCGTCAGCCACCAGGGCAAGATCGTCCGCGAACTGCAAGAGCTGTCGATGATGATGCGGATGGTGCCCATCCAGGGGGTGTTTCAGAAGATGGCCCGGCTGGTGCGGGACCTGTCGCAGAAGTCCGGCAAGAAGGTCGTGTTCTCCTCGGAGGGGGAGGACACGGAGCTTGACCGGATCGTCGTGGATCAGATCGGCGATCCGTTGGTGCACATGGTGCGCAACAGCGTCGACCACGGGATCGAGTCGGAGGATGAGCGGCGGCAGGCGGGCAAGGATCCCGTGGGGCACGTCCACCTGCGGGCGTTTCATCAGGCCGGCAGCATCGTCATCCAGATCCAGGACGACGGTCGCGGTCTGGACAAGGAGCGGATTCTCAAGAAGGCCGTCGACCAAGGTCTGATCTCGCCGGGCCAGGACCTTCCCGACGCGGATATCTATAAGCTGGTCTTTCATGCGGGGCTCTCCACGGCCAGGCAGGTGACCGACATCAGCGGCCGGGGCGTGGGCATGGACGTGGTCAAGAAGAGCATTGATGCGCTGCGCGGCAAGGTCGACATCGAGACCGAACTGGGCCGGGGAACCACGTTCACCATCCGGTTGCCGCTGACGATGGCCATCATCGAAGGGCAGATCGTTCGCATCGGCGCCGCGCACTACGTGGTGCCGATCATGACGATCGAGTGCTGCCTGCGGCCCACCCCGGACCAGATCAGCACCATCCGGGGCCGGGCGGAGATGGTGATGGTGCAGAACCAGCTCATCCCCATGGTGCGGTTGTACCGGTTGTTCGGCGTCGCTCCCGACAGCGAGGTTCCCTGGGAATCGTCGCTGGTGGTGGTGGGCGAGGACGGCCTGCGCGGCTGCCTGATGGTGGATGAGGTGCTCGGCCAGCACCAGGTGGTCATCAAGAGCCTGGGCCAGGGTATCGGTCATATACCGGGCATCGCCGGCGGGGCCATCATGGGCGACGGGCGGATCAGTCTGATTATCGACGTGCCGGGGCTGCTGCAATCGGCGATGCGCCAGGCGGCGCCGTAGCGCGGCGTTTTGGGGATGGGCTCCACGTGCTGGATACACGGCTTGAAGAATTGACGCTTACCGAGGAGCAGTTTCGCCGGATCAGCGATCTGGTCTACGACTACTGCGGCATCAATCTGCACGATGGCAAGAAGGAGCTGGTGCGCTCCCGCCTGGCCAAACGTCTGCGCACGCTGAAGATCCGGTCCTTCGAGGATTACCTGGCGTATGCGCTGAAGGACCCGAGCGGGCGGGAGTTCACACACCTGATCGACGCATTGAGCACGAACCTGACCAGCTTCTTCCGCGAGCCGCAGCACTTCGCCTATCTTCACGAGTATTTCTATCCGGCGCTGCTGGCGCGGAAGCGCGCGGCCAAACAGTGGCGCATCCGGGCCTGGAGCGCGGGCTGTTCATCGGGCGAGGAGCCGTACAGCATCGCCATCTCCCTGTTGGATGCGCTCGAGGGACAGGGCCGCTGGGACGTGAAGATCCTCGCGACGGACCTGTCAACGCAGGTGTTGGCCCGCGCCAGAGAGGGGGTCTATGAAGCCGCCCGCGTGGCGCCGCTGACCGGCACGCAAAAACAGCGCTATCTGATCCGCCGGGACCAGGGCGCATCGTTCGAGGTGGCCCCGGTGGTGCGTTCGATGGTCGTCTTCGCTCGACTGAACCTGATGCAACCGTGGCCGGTTCACGGACCCGTGGACTTCATCTTCTGTCGCAACGTGATGATCTACTTCGACAAGCCGACGCAACAACGGCTGGTACAGCGTTTCTGGGATTTGTTGGACGCGAAGGGCCTGCTTTTCACCGGCCATTCGGAATCCCTGACGGGCGTCCAGCATCGGTTCGAGTACGTCCAGCCGACGATTTACGCCAAGCCGTGAGGATGCAGACGCATGTGGGGGACAGCTTCGTGAGACAAAGGATCGTGGTGGACATCTCGGATGCCAAAGTGTCCGGCGACCCGGAGGCCGTGCTGACCACGTACTCGCTGGGTTCGTGCATCGGGGTGGCGCTGTTCGACGCGGTCGCCCACGTGGGCGGCCTGCTGCACTATCAGCTTCCCGATTCGAGCCTTGATGCAGCCAAGGCCGAGCGCTACCCGTTCATGTTCGCCGACACGGGCATGGCGATTCTCGTCAAAAAGCTGCAAAGCATGGGGGCCGGGATGAAGCGGATGCAGATCCGCGTCGCCGGCGGCGCCAGTATGGCCTCCGGTCCCAAGGGCTTCGATATCGGCAAGCGCAACTACCTGGCCATCCGAAAGGTGTTGTGGAAACACGGCCTGTTCATCGACGGCGAGGACGTGGGCGGCGAGGCGCCGCGGAACATGAGCCTGTTCATGTCCGACGGCATGGTGACCGTGCGTTCGGTGGGCCTGGAGAAGAGACTATGACGGGCGAGGGCGGGACGTGGAGGAACTGAGTTTCCGGGGCCTGTTCGACGGTGGCCCGCTGCCCGATCCGTCACGGATCGGCGGCGCGGGTGTGGTCGAGGAGATCTGGTCGGCCTACCTGGACGCGGTGCAGACGCACCTGGAGCACCTGGAGCGGGCGGCGCTGGCCCTGGAGGCCGGCACGGAGGTGGAGCAGAATACGGCCGCCATCCGCCGGTTGCTGCATTCGGCCAAGGGCGACAGCGGCATGGCCGGCCTCAAGGACGTGTATACCCTGTGTCACCAGGCGGAGTCGGCGTTTGACGCGCTGCCGACGAACCAGGCCCGGGCGGACATGGTGTTTCGCGTCAAGGACTGGATTCAGGAGGCGATGGCGCTTCTGCAACGCCATGGCTTTCAGGCCGAGGCGGCGCCGGCCTCGTCGCCGGTGAGGGCGGAGAAGATCAGAACCCTGATCATCGACGACGACCGCCTTTGCCGTAAGCGGATTCGGATGCTGATCGAGAACTACTGTAAATGCACGACCGCGCGGGACGGGCAAAAGGGCTACGAGCTGTTCAAGACGGCCCTGGAGCAGGGGCGGCCCTATCAGTTGGTCACGCTCGACATTGAGATGCCGCGGATGGACGGTCATCAGACCCTGACGGCCATCCGTCGGCTCGAAGAGCAGCACGGGATTCTGGGCCTGGACGGGGTCAAGATCATCATGACGACGTCCCACGACACCCCGGAGCACGTCTTTGCGGCGTTTCGCCGGGGCTGCGAGGCCTACGTCATCAAACGAGACATGGGCGAGAAACTGTTGGAGGAGATGGCCGGTCTCGGTCTGTTGAGAAGCGCGCCGCGTCAGCCGGTGGGCTGACCTCGCGGCCGAAGGAGATGAGTATGGCACGAAGGATTCTGGTGGTTGATGATTCCACGCTGACGCGGGCGGCGATTCACCACATGGTGGAGATGCTGGAGTTGGACGTTGTGGAGATCTTGGAGGCCGCCAACGGGCAGGAGGCGCTGGCCGTGTTGGCGGACACACCGGTGGACCTGATTCTGGCCGACTTGCACATGCCGGACATGGACGGCTGCGAACTGGTGCACCGCCTCAAGAGCGAGCCCGTGTACGCGGCGATTCCCGTCGTGGTGATCAGCGCCGAGTGCAATCCCGGCCGGTTGGAACAGTTGCGCACCAAGGGGGTGGTGGACTTCTTGCACAAACCGTTCACGCCCGAGGCCTTTCGGGCGATCCTGGAACAAAACGTGGAGTGGTGCCGTGGTTGAGATGAATACGGGAATGTTGGCGACCCAGGCGTTGCGACGGGCCCTCGAGACGATGGCCTTCATGGGCGTGGTCGAGGACGACGTGGCGGCGGCGGCGGCGGCGGAGCGCGTGCCGGAGGACTTTCTGGCGGCGGCGGTGGACTTTTCGGGGCCGGCCTGCGGGACGTGTCGCGTGGCGTTGCCCAAGGCGCTGGGCCGGGCGCTGGTCCAAAACGTGCTGCTTGAGGGGCCGCGCGACGACGAGCAGGTGGCCGATGCCGTTCAGGAGCTGGCGAACGTGGTGTGTGGCCTGCTGCTGCCGATGCTGGCCGTGGCCGATGAGCCGACCTTCGAGGTGACGGTGTCGCGCCGGGAGGACTGTCGCGATCGGGCGGTGTGGGATCACCTGACCGGTGGCGAGGGCACCCAATGGGCGCGGGTCGACGGCTGGCCCGTCGCCGTACAGTGCATTGTTCAGGGGCAGGGGGGATAAAGGAATCCGGCGATGCTCGCACAGGCGAAGACGGTCAAAGTGCTCATCGTGGATGATTCGGCGATCGTGCGTCGCATTTTGAGCGAGGAGCTGGGCAAGGACCCGGCCATCCAGGTGGTGGGCACCGCGCCCGATCCGTTCGTGGCCCGCGACAAGATCGTCCAGCTCGCGCCCGACGTGTTGACCCTCGACGTGGAAATGCCGCGCATGGACGGCATCACGTTCCTGGGCAAGCTCATGCAGCACCGGCCCATGCCGGTCATCGTGCTCAGCTCTTTGACGCCGGAAGGGGGCCGGACGGCGATGGCGGCCCTGGAGGCCGGCGCCGTTGAGGTCATGTGCAAACCGGGCGGGTCGTACACCGTGGGCCACGCCTGCGAGGATCTGGCCCAGAAGATCAAGGCCGCCGCGGTGGCCCGGATCTCAGCGCGACCGGGGGGCGGAACCTCGGCGCCGGTTCACCGCCTGTCGATGGTTGAGACCACGAACAAGATCTTCGCCATCGGCGCCTCGACGGGCGGGGTCCAGGCCCTGACGGAGGTGGTGACGGCCTTTCCGGCCAACGTACCGGGCACGGTGATCGTACAACACATGCCGGCGCAGTTCACGCGGTCGTTCGCCGAGCGGCTCAACAGTCTGTCCGCCGCACAGGTCAAGGAGGCGGAAAACGGCGATTCGGTGGTGCCGGGACGCGTTTTGCTGGCCCCGGGCGGTTACCACATGCTGCTCAATCGTTCGGGCGCGAACTACTACGTGACGGTCAAGGACGGGCCGACGGTCTGCCACCAACGGCCAAGCGTCGAAGTGCTCTTTCAATCCGTGGCCAAATACGCCGGGGCCAACGCCGTCGGCGCGATCCTGACGGGGATGGGCAATGACGGGGCGCAGGGCCTGCTGGCGATGCGGCAGGCCGGCGCCCACACCGTGGGCCAGGATGAGGCCTCCTGCGTGGTGTATGGGATGCCCAAGGCCGCCGCCGAGACGGGGGCCGTGGAAAGGGTCGTCCCGCTGGATCGGGTCGCCGAGGTCATGATTCAGCTTGCCCTGATGTAAGACGGCTCATCCGGTCGCGGGGGCTTTATCGGACGAGTTCCCCTTGTCGCGCATGACGTGAGCCCCACCGGCGGCACGCCGGTGCGGGTGGGCCGATCCCGATCATTTCCCGGTCAAAGTCCGCCCGTTATCTGCCGACATAGCGATATCCGGTTGATGCGGTCCTATATCTGGAAGTGGAGCTCAAAACCCATGCAAGCCGAGTGCAAGACCCCCCTGCAGGCCGACTCGCTCGAGCGCCTTTTCGACCACCTGCCCGAGGTGGTGTACTCCGCGGTATTTGACGACCCGATCCGCTTCACCGTGCTGGCCAGGCCGTTCGAGGCCCTGACCGGCCGCACGGTCGACGACGTGCAAAGCGGTGCGGTGTCGTGGATGGACCTGGTGCACGAGAAGGACCGGGCCATCCTGCGGGAGGCCTACGAACAGGCGCAGCAGGGAGAGCCCATGTCCGTCGAGTACCGGTTGTGCACGTCCGACGGGTCCGTCCGGGAGGTGCTCGATCGCGCCGCCCCCGTCCGCGACGCGGCGGGGCAGGTGGTCGGGCTGGATGGGATGATCCTGGATGTGACGCTGCGGCGCCAGACCGAGCGGGCCCTGGAACGCACCCAGATGCTCCAGAGCATGGGGCGTCTGGCGGCGGGCATCGTTCATGAGATCAACACGCCCATCCAGTTCATCGGCGACAACATGCGGTTTTTGGCCGATTCGTTCGCGCAGGTCCTGGAGCTGATTCGGTCGTATCAGCAATTCAAGGAGAAGGTTCGCCAGGGCCTTGCCGGCCCGCAGGACGGCGAGCAGATGGACCAGGCCGAGGCCAAGGCCGAACTGGATTTCCTGAGCGGCGAGATTCCCAGTGCGATCGAGCAGACGCTGGAGGGGGTGAACCGCGTCTCGACCATTGTTTCGGCGATGCGCGATTTTTCGCACATTGACGAGCGGCGCATGGCCCCGGCGGACATCAACCGGGCGCTGCGGAGCACGCTGATCGTCGTGCACAACGCGTTGAAGTACGTGGCGCACGTGGAGACCGACTTCGATCCGAACCTGCCGCTGGTCATGTGCTGCGTTGATGACTTGAACCAGGTGTTTGTCAATCTGCTGGTCAATGCCGCGCACGCCATCGGCGACGTCATCGACCGCGGCCGCGGGGAGCTGGGGACGATCACCGTGCGCACCCGCCGCGAGGGACCCGACGTGGTGATCGCCATTTCCGATACGGGGACGGGAATCCCGGAGGAGGTCCGCCGGCGCATGTACGAGCCGTTCTTCACCACCAAGGGCGGCGATAAGGGCACGGGTCAGGGGTTGTTGTTCGTCCGGACGATCGTCTGCGACAAGCACAAGGGGCGGTTGGATTGCGACACCGAAGTGGGCAAGGGCACGACGTTTACCATGACCATTCCGATTGAAGGCGCACAACCGAGGCGAAAATGAGCGACGTAAAACGCATTCTGTTCGTGGACGATGACCCCAACGTGCTCAGTGGACTGCGCCGCATGCTCCACGGCATGCGGGGGACGTGGAAGATGGAATTCGTCACCAAGGCCTCGGACGCCTTGAAGGTCATGGAGACGACCGCCTACGACGTGGTCATCTCCGACCTGCGCATGCCCGACATGGACGGCGTGCAGTTCCTCCAGACGGTGCGGGACAAGCACCCCGAAGTGATCCGGTTCATGCTCAGCGGCTACATGGACAAGGATCTGCGCACCAAGGCGGCTCAGTGCGTGCACCAGTTTGTGTCCAAGCCCTGCCAGGCCGAGCAGCTTCGGACGCTGGTGACGCGGGCCCTGGCGCTGTACGAGCACCTGCGCGGGTCCGAAATCACCCACGTGTTGTCGCGGATCGAGTCGTTGCCGGTGATGCCCGATGTGTACCAGGAGGTCATCGACATGTTCCACCGGCCCTCGTGCAGCCTGCGGCAGATCGGCCAGACCGTCGCCAAGGACATCGGCATGAGCTCGAAGATCCTCCAGGTGGTCAACCGGGCGTTCTACGGGCAGGAAACGAAGATCATCGACCCGGTGCACGCGGTCTCCTATCTGGGGCAGAAGGCCGCCGAGGCGCTGATCATCACCAGCGGCGTGTTCGGCATGCTGCCGAACTCCAAGATCCGTCAGTTTTCGGCGATGGCCCTGCAGGAGCACTGCATCCGGGTCGGGACGCTGGCCCGCGAGATCGCCAAGGTCGAAGGGCTCGACGAGCAGGACCAGGACACGGCGACCATGGCGGGCATCCTGCACGATGCGGGCAAGATGGTGCTGATACTGTATTTCGCCGATGAACTGCTGGCCTCGATTGACAAATCCCGTCGCGAGCGGATCCCCCTGTTTCACGTGGAGAAGGAGCAGTGGGGCATCACCCATGCCGAGCTGGGCGGCCACCTGTTGGACCTGTGGGGCATGCCGAACAACATCGTCGAGGCGGTTACATTTCATCATGAGCCGTCCCGTTGCATTCACAAGGAGGTCTCTTTTGTGACGGCCGTGCACGCGGCGGACGTGATCGATCGCGAGCTCTGCTGCGACGTGGGCGGCGGCGTCAGCGACTCGTTTGACACGGCCTACCTCCAGGAACTGGGATTGAGCGATCACGTCGAGACATGGAGGCGACTGCATCTGCCGGTGCTCGATGAGGAAGGCGTCCATGCCCAAGCCTGAGCCACGACCGCGGATCCTGTGTCTGGACGACGACGCCGACGTGTGTCGGGCGTTTGTTCGGACGTTCCGCGGCCGGTACGAGGTGACCACCGCGGTCGCGGCCGAGGAGGCCCTGGAGGTGATCGGCCGCGGGGAGACGTTCGCGGTGATCGTCACCGATCTGCAGATGCCCGGCATGGAC
>NPIE01008046.1_pt1 | contig 15633 bp, 16 predicted proteins | sample 8637661 | NCBI WGS metagenome assembly NPIE01 (sample SAMN07420842, study PRJNA396082) | bioreactor metagenome | isolation source: sample BA12 brine-fed electro-methanogenic bioreactor BA | place: Japan: Kochi | collected 2016-12-09 | reverse complement strand
CCGGGCCGAAAACGACCCTCTTCTCAGTACCGCTGTGATCATCCGACGGGAAAATCGGAAGATCTTCGAGCCTTCCCGCAAAGGTCGTATCGTCTTTTGTCACCATCAGAACCATCCTTTCCTGTCCGTATCTTTTACTTGCCAGTTTTCTGAATTTTTACATTATAACAGGGAGGGGGTTCACGTCCTATCGGCAGATAAGCGCCGAACCGACCACGATAAGAAAGACACCCAGCCACTGGCCGCGGCTCACCCTCTCGCTGAAGAAGACAACGGCAAGAAGCGTGGAAAGAAGCGGGCTTGTCGCGGTCAGGGGGATTACAAGGGAAGCAGGGGCGATCTTCAGGGCAAGGTTCACGAAAGTTCCGGCAATGGCCAGTGAGAGCATGCCAACGAAAACAAGCTCTGCTCCCCGCCTCAAGCCGACCGTTTCGAGCAGGCTTTTGGGAGCGGGGTATTTGACCGATCTGAATATCCAGGTCCCCCACGCGAGAGGCAGGAAAGCCAGAGATCTCCAGAGGTTGAAGGTAAGACTGTCGACCCCCGTTTCAAGGATCACCCACCTGATCATGGTGTCCGATATCCCCCAAAGGAAAGCTGTCGTGAGGGCAAGAATAAAACCTTTCCGGAGGTTCGGGCCGATCTCCCTTTTCGAATACCCCATCCTGATGAAGTTGAGCCCCAGGACAATGGTCACCGCTCCCGAGATCAGGGCCAATGTCATCTGTTCCTTCAGCCAGATCGCTGAAGTGGCTATCGTGATCAGCGGGAAGGTGCTCGTTACCGCGACGGCAAAACTGACGCCCATCGCCTCTATCGAAGCCATGTACAGAAAATCCCCTACCAGGTTTGCCAGCAGGGCTATTGCGGCCGATCCGGCAATTACGGTAAGGGGAGGCATGCGAAAGAGGATATCCGGGTTGAAGACAAGTGCCAGGACGATCATGCCTCCGGTAAAACCGATGGAGCGCACGGCGTTCAGGTCATAGAGCGAAATTCCGGTCATGCTGCGCCGATAGATAAGTGGGGCGATCGCCCAGCAGAAGGCGGTGCCGAAACTGAACATGATTGCTGCCGCAGACAAAATACACACCGCCCGTTTGAAAATATTCACCGAAGTATAGCATCACAGGGCAATTTTGCACCCCTAGAACAAAACCCGAGGAGGCGACATTCCATTTGCCGGTTTACAGCTTTGTATTTGATGCCTATTATTATGTTCAACCTTTTATTCGGAGGTAAATTACCTTGAACAGCATCGATGCGAAGGCATTAAGACAGCTTATGGAGCGCGGGCGCACCACCTGGGCGGAACTGGGAACGCTTCTCGGCCTTTCCGCCCCTGCGGCCGCAGAAAGGGTCCGAAGGCTGGAAGAAGCGGGAACGATAAAAGGCTACGCGGCGCTTGTGGATCCCGAGGCCGCCGGCTGCGGGCTTGCGGCCCTCGTCTCGGTCTCCCTTGACCGGCCGGCGCAGAAGAACGAGTTCCTGGAGATGGTCAGTGATCTGCCGGAGATCCTTGAGTGTCACCATGTGGCGGGAGACGAGGACTACATCCTCAAGGTCCGCTGCTCCGGCACGCGGGACCTCGAGGAGCTGATCAGCGCCAGGATCAAATCGCTTCCCGGGGTCAGGACCCGCACGACCGTGATCCTGTCAACGTACAAGGAAACACCTGTCCTTCCGGTAAGGACTGAAGAAAGGTAAACAGCATGGGGACGGCTTTCCTTATAAAAGGTCTGATACTCGGTTTTTCCATAGCAGCCCCCGTGGGGCCCATAGGGGTCCTTTGCATCCGGCGTACCCTGAGCAACGGAATGCTCTACGGTTTCCTCTCGGGATTAGGGGCAGCGACAGCGGACGGAATATACGGCTGCATAGCAGCCTTCGGGGTGACCGCTGTTTCGGGCCTGCTTCTGGACAATCAGCTTTATCTGCGCCTGGCCGGAGGGTTGTTCCTTATCTGCCTGGGTTTTACGACATTCCGTGCCGTTCCGGCAGAAGCATCCTACAGAACTGACGGCGGCAGTCTTCTTAAAGCCTACCTATCCGTCTTCTTCCTCACGCTGACGAACCCGATGACGATAATGTCCTTTGCCGGGATCTTCGCCGGGCTCGGGATCGGAGCAACGGGAGGGAACTACGTGCTGGCGGGGCTGCTGGTTCTCGGGGTCTTCACCGGATCGCTTCTCTGGTGGCTGACACTCAGCGGGTCGGTCAGCCTGCTTCGCGCGAAATTCGACCGCAGGCGTCTTGTCTGGGTCAACCGTCTCTCCGGGGCGATCATCTCCGGGTTCGGGGTATTGAGCCTGCTGTCGGTCCTCTGAAAAAATGCGGCATCAACGGCCGCACCTGTCGGATAGGCAAGAGTGAGGGTTACGACCTGCCAACCATTTGAGATCCTCCTCTTGCGCAGTTTCAAGAAACATGATATTTTCTGCTCCTGACTAAAGGGGAGTAGCTGCCCGGTGGAGTCACCAGCACGGCGCAATGCGCCTGGCTCCATCTGCGGTTCGTTTTAGACCGTAAGCGAGACTTTTAGCGCGGCTTTTGCCGTGCGGAAGGTCTCGCTTTTTTATTCAAGGGAGGGAAAAAACAAATGGACTGGTTCACTTCTCTGATCGAAGCATTCACCTTCAAGCAGTTCGTTATGATGCTGGTCGGTGCGGCTCTTATCTGGCTCGCGATCGAAAAGGAATACGAACCGAATCTTCTTCTCCCCATGGGCTTCGGAACGATCCTGGTAAACATTCCTCTCTCTTCAGCCATAACACAGGCTACGGCTGGAGTAGTCCAGGAAGGGGCCTTGAGCATACTCTTCGACCTCGGGATCGCCACCGAACTTTTCCCGCTTCTCATCTTCATTGCCGTTGGGGCCATGATCGATTTCACCCCTCTTCTGTCGAGGCCTGTCATGTTCGTCTTCGGCATGGCTGCCCAGCTTGGAATATTCCTGACCATGGGCCTGGCCCTGCTCCTGGGTTTCGACATAAGGGAGGCAGCCTCCATCGGCATCATCGGCGCGGCCGACGGCCCCACATCCATCTATGTATCGGGCCGTTTCGCGCCACACCTTCTGGGTCCCGTTTCAGTGGCGGCATACACCTACATGGCCATTGTTCCGCTGATCCAGCCCCCTGTCATACGTCTGTTGACAACACGGGACGAGCGGAAGATCCGCATGAGCTACTCGGACAAACCCGTATCACGAAGGACAAAGATACTTTTCCCCATTGTCGTGACTCTGGCGGCGGGGATCATCGCCCCCGCTTCGGTATCCCTCATCGGCTTTCTCATGTTCGGGAACCTGGTCAGGGAATGCGGCGTCCTGGAACGTCTTTCGCATGCAGCCCAGAACGAACTTGCAAATCTCGTGACACTCCTCCTTGGCCTGTCGATATCGGCCACCATGACCGGCGAGAGGTTCATTCAGCCAACAACGCTTCTTGTCATTGCCATGGGGCTAGTGGCCTTCATCCTCGATACGGCAGCAGGCGTTGGCGCCGCAAAAGCACTGAACCTGCTCCTGAAGCAGAAAATAAACCCAATGGTGGGAGCGGCCGGCATCTCCGCCTTCCCCATGTCGGCCCGGGTAATACAGAGAATGGGGAAACAGTACGACTCCAACAATTTCCTTCTTATGCATGCCGTAGGGGCCAATGTGGCGGGCCAGATCGGCTCGGTCCTCGCCGGGGGCATCCTGCTGGCATGGCTGGCATGACGATCGAGACAAAAGACCTCATCGAAAGAGACCAGGACCCCGGCGTTATCCGGGTAGCTTTCGCCAGCCTCATAACTCTCCTCTTCCCCACAGGGAAACTCCTCCCCCTCTGTTTATTTGACTGAGTCAACTTTACTTGATACGATCCCCTTCAAGAAACTGCCTCACCTGGCGATAAGGAGGAGATCATTATGGCCCAACAGAAAGCCGTCTTCTTTTTCTGTGTCGACCCGATGGATCACGTAGGAGGGAATGTTCTTCGGGCATCCGAAAGGACCCATCATCTCGAAGATACCGATATTCTCGTAGACGACAACGCTGTAAGGAAATTCACCGACAAGGCAGGCAACATCTTCTACTACGTCAGCACCAACAAGCCTGTCAGTCACGGCTACGATCACTATCTGCCGATCATGAACAGACATTTTGCGGACTGCGATCTCGCGGGCATCGTCACCTGGCACGCGGGGCAGAACGCCCCCGACAACATCCTGACATCACACACGACCGGCGACGTCGATTCGGGCAACTTCGGCCCGGCTCATCCCGAATACATGAGGAACCTCCTGCTGGCGATGGAAAGGAACCGGCTCAAAGCGGGATTGGAGGATTACCAGGTAACAACGGAGGCGACACACTGGTCCGGCATGGTCTACGGTGGTGGAACTGCGGAGATGATCCCTCAATATCCCGTCCCCCTGCTCGACATCGAGATAGGCAGCAGCCCTGCCTGCTGGTCCAACGAAACCGCCGCCGGGGTGCTGGCCGAATCGCTTACCTCGGTTTTCGACAACGACGGCCGACGGATAAGAAATCTTCTTTGCGCCGGAGGAGTGCACTTCGAGCGTGCTTTTGCAGGCGCGGTCTTCCAGACCTGGGGGGACTCAGCCTTTGGGGTTTCTCACATTCTGGCAAACCAGTGGCTGGTCACAGGTCATTACGAGGAGGGCGACGGCCCTGAAAAGCTCGAGGCCTGCGTCAGGTCCATTCACGGAGGCATCGATGCCATCGCCTTTCACGACAACCTGAAGGGAGTCTACAAGGACCGCTTCCGGTCTATGGGCGCAAAGTACGGCATCCCCGTCTTCAAGCACCAGGCCCTGCGCCGCCCGGAAGACATCTCCTGGGCCGATAAAGGATGAGGCTGTGAACATGGATCATAAAATGAGGGATCGTGCGGGTGAGATAAGGGAGTTCAACCGCTTTTATACGAACATCATCGGGCTGGTGAACCAGAATATCCTGGAAAGTCCGTTCTCGCTGGCAGAGGCGCGGGTCCTGCTCGAGATCGACGCGGCCGGGGAATGCACTGCCCGTGACCTGATTCAAAAGATCGATATCGACCCCGGCTACCTCAGCCGGATGCTTTCGAGGTTTATAGAAAACGGACTGGTCGACCGATCCTCATCATCGGCCGACGGCCGGGCAAAGATCCTCTCCTTGACCGGCAAGGGGCGTGATGATTTCCGGCAGCTCTCAGAGGCATCGAACCTTCAGATCGCGCGACTGCTGGAAGAGTTGTCCGAGAGTGACCAGAAGGAACTGCTAAGCTCCATGCGGGCGATAAAAACGATCCTTTCGCGCGATGCGAAAAGATCGCCGGGTTGATAGGGACACCTTATCCTATTCTCCTTAAGGAAGATCCACGTACCTGCACCCGCTGTCCAGCCGGAAGGGGCGGGTTGCAGCGCCAAGATTTTTCCGTATTGATTCGTCAACAAAGGTCAGCGCTTTCATCATCTCTTCGTCCCGTTCAGGGGAAAGGCTTTCCATGCAAAGAAGGGCCCGCCTCGTTCCGGGCATCAATTTCGTCCTGTCGGCCTCTCGCCAGTTCCAACAGCGGCATATAGCCCCCGCGTCATCCAGGTAGGCCACTTCCCCCTCCCGGGGAGGATCGTTCTCTTCCTCTCCAAGGGGCAGAAAGTGCTCGCCGCCCCGCGCAAGCGCCAGGCGCACGTCCCCTTCCACGGTGTCAAGATCCTCCGCCCCGCATGGGAAAAGGAATTTCAGCGACGTCACATTGTAAAGATCAACCAGCGGGTTGATCGAACGGGGCACGCTGCCTTTGACCGCACGCTTTGCGAGAGCCTCCACTGAGGAGCGGTATCCCTTTGGAGCACCGAATGCCTTGAAGGCCGCCCTCCAGGGGGCAAAGAAAGGGCTTTCTGCGAAGGGCGCCTCACCCAGCCTTTGAGCGGCCTCACGGCATGCCTGCTCCAGCAATCCGGTCCCATCCCAGGGAATGCCGTTGTCCATGTTCTCGATGACCAGACCCCAGACACGAACCTGGGGAAAAAGTCCGAAGATGTCGTCCTCTATCTGGAATTTCCGCATGGTCTGTCTTCTCCCTTCCTTTAAGAAGTGCACTCTTCCGGTAACATCTTCACTTGTGCTTTTTCATATTACCACCGTGGATACATGGAAGAAGTTCGGTCCATGGTCCATATCCAAAGCGATCAGGTATCCACGGATAAATGATCTGGACCTTTTTGACATGACCGGGACCCGCACCTGGCCACCACAGTCACGGAGATAGTACCCGTAAGCATTAGCAAAATAGGGAATAGACGTCTCCGCCCCCGACGATGGGATCATCAAGGCTTTCCTGTCACCCTGCTCCGGTGATGCCCGCGGCTACACATCGAAGCCATGCTGGACTTGATGCCCGCACGGCGGGCGAAACACTGGACAACCCCTGTCACACTCGAATTTGCCATAAGCGCAGCTCTTCGATGTCCGGGCTCTTTGACAGAGACAGTTGAGACATTTAGAATGATGCACACATCACTTATGTATCCATAACCTTTGCAGGAGGCATCTCGATTGAACGACAATGCCGAAGAGAGAGCATACAGATCAATAATCAAGCTGATCCTTTCAGGCAAATACAGGCCGGGAGATTTTCTCCTGGAGATGGACCTTGCCCCGAAACTGGAAATGAGCAGGACACCGGTGAGCAGAGCCCTGAGCAGGCTTGTAAGCGAGGGTTTCCTTCATAAGTTGCCCAAGAAGGGATGTTTTATTCCTCTGCCCACGCCGGAGGATGCCCGCCAAGTTTTTTCCGCCAGAGATGCCGTTGAATCCAAAGCAGCTGCAGAAGCAGCTGTTAACGCAACAGAAGAAGAGATAGAGAACTTGAGGAAATACATAGAAACAGACGAGAATGCGGTCCACTCAAAAGAAAAAGAATTATTCGCCGAAAACAACGAGCTTTTTCACATGGGAATAGCCCGGGCTTCAAGGAACGTTTACCTTGAAAAATGGTGCAGAAACATATTTTGGAGATCCAATATCTATGTCTTCTATTTTGACGGTTTTTATAAACAGGGAGAAAAAAACGCCATAGAACAGCTAACCCCAGCGCAACACAAAGCGATACTCGAAGCCATCTCAGCACATGATTCAAAACTAGCTGAACAGAAAATGAGAGAACATATCCAAAGGTCTTACAGGGCACTATTGATGAACCGCTAGGAAGTAAAATTTTTTTCCTTGACAAATATATCGTGATGGTGGTAAAAGAGTGCAAAGATGTATTCATCGTATTTGTAAAACTTCTTGAGCAACTAAAGACACCGGCCCTTTCAATAAGGGCTATTTTTGTAACTGTTTTTAAAGAATACATCTTAGAACTCATTAAAGAATACTAAGGGAGGGATTCTGTTGGGAGGTAGCGTTGTTGTTCAGTTGGGTTATGGAATGCAGGGTAAGGCAGCCCTTCGAGATCTCGTGCAAAGTGATCTTGTGAAGGAAGTAATAGTGGCGGATTCTATGCCGGAACTACAGGTTGAGGTCGGTAAGCTAGGTTCCCAAAAAGTCAACGCAGTAACTCTTGATGCATCCGACCCCTCTGCTGTCACCAGCCTGATAAAGGGTGCCGATGTTGTTGTGGAACTTTTACCTGGCTTCCTCGCCTTACAGACCGCAAAGGCGGCCGTAGATGCCGGGGTAAACCTCATTACTTCAATGTACCTTTCAAACCCCGGCGAACAGGATCCTGAAAAGATCAGAAAACAGAAGATCGAGCTTGAATATCTTGATAAGAAGGCCAGAGAGAAGGATATTACCGTTCTGCAGGAGTTCGGGATGGACCCCGGGATAGATCTGGTCCTGGGAAACAAGGCCCTTAAGGAACTGGACGAGGTACACGCCTTTCACTCCTACGGAGCCGGATTCCCCGAACTGGCTTCCGCAAATAACCCTCTCCACTACAAATTCACATGGTCCATTGTAGGTGTAATGCGTTCCTATCTCCGTCCAGCAAGAGTTTTCCGGGACGGAAAAGTGACTGAAATACCGGCCGATGAAATGTTCTCTCCGCAGAACACGCACATTCTCGATCTTCCTGAAATGGGAGGTCCCCTTGAATGTTTCCCCAACGGCAACTCTGAACAGTTCGCGGAAATTTTCGGTTTGAAGAAGAACCTGAAATCCATGGGTAGATATATCTGCCGCTGGCCAGGGCACGGAGCATTCTGGGAAGTCATGGCCAAGAGCGGATTTCTTGGAGAAGAACCTGTCAATTGTGGTAATGCTTCTGTCTCGCCATCTGTTTTCTGTGCTTCCCTCCTGAGCTCGCAAAAGCAGTTCTTTTATGGCGACAAGGAAAAGGATATCGCTCTGATACGAGCAGATGTAAGGGGCTTACGGAAAGGCAAACCCGTTCGTGTCATCTGGCAGATAATCGACCGGAGGGATCTTAAGACTGGTTTTACTGCGATGCAGAGGACCGTTGGTTTCCCGATGTCCATAGGAGCCCAGATGATCCTGGACGGCAGAATTTTTCAAAAAGGGTTGGTCAATCCAATACAGGTTCCTTTCGAACCCTACATGAAGGAGATGGAACTCCGCGGTTTCAAGGCGACCCGGATCGAGGAAGAGTGGAATGGAGAGCTTCAGCCGTGAATTTGAATTTTGTTAAAGGCCATATGGGAGGAAACACTATTGCGTTGCTTAAGGGCAATCAAATTCCCAAGGGAGATGTTTTGGCCTGTTGCTTGAAAGTGCTCGATCATAATCATCTTGACTGTCACGAGGCGGGGATTCTTTACCCCCCTTGTGATGGCGGAGATGTAAAAATCCTTGTTGTTGCAAGAGGATCTGAAAAAATCATCAGTGCTTGTGGAGGAATGACACAAGTACTGGGCTTAGCTTTTGCCAAACTGGATATGGGATTAGAGTTTGGCATCAACCTGGACGGTGAGAGAAGCAATATTGTACTTGAGACGGATAGCGGTCTGGCCTATCTCAGCATTGTTTCGGAGGGCGGGAAAATTGTTACGAATACTGATATGTCCTCTTTTTTAAGGGAGATATACAGCGATGGTATTTCTAAAATGCTGCTTGCCGGAGTGGATGCTATTCGAGTAGGTAAATTCCTTGTTGTTAACGGTAACAAAGTGAGGGATGTATATCCGGATGTTGATTTCGACAGGATGGATGTTTTTACCCAGGGAATACTGTCTTCTATACAGGAAGAGTTTCTTCAAAAAGTTGGGCCAACTGTTTTTGATTATGCTCTTTATGATTGGAACCCAACCAGGGGAAATCATTTAAGGGCTGTTTTCCCCCACCGTCTGCCCATTGGACATTCCGAACCCTCTTGTGGAACAGGTACTATCGCCATAGGAGTAGCTTTGCTCGAAACTGAAGAAATTGCTTTTGGCAATAGCGCAATCGATCTTTCAATTGAGACTGGAGGTGGTTTTGAACTTGGAGGACCTGAGGTAACCCGCCTTTCTCTTAAAGGGGAAAAATCAAAGGCAACAAAGGCAACTTTTTCTCACAGCTGCGTTGAACTTACTGCCATAGGAGATGTATACGTTTCTTGAATCAGTTTTAAATAAGTTAAAGCGTGCATTTCAATATGAGAGGAGAGAGGAAGATGATTCAAAACTTGTGGTTTCTCTTGGCAATACTTGCGGGATTTGGCGCTTTGGCGATGTGGCTGGAAGGGAAAACAAAATGGGGGAAAAGCCTTGGAGCAGTCAATATCTCTCTGATAATAGGAATGATCCTGGTAAACGTTAACCTCGTTCCAGCCTGGTCTGACGTGCATGCGATCGTGTTCAAGTATTGTGTCCCTATTTCAATAGCCTTGCTGTTATTCAAAGCAAACATAAGGGATGCATTGAGGCTTGGTCCCAAGTTTCTCATAGCATTTGGAATTGGTGCAGCTGCTTCTGCGATAGGTGCTTTTGTCGCAGCTTATGCGTTTAATCTTGGCCCTGAAACCTGGAAGGTATATGGAATGTATGCTGCTACATATATTGGGGGTTCTGCCAATCTGGCTGCAGTCGGTCAAGGACTTGATATTACTCCATCACTATATGTCCCGGTTAATGCTGCAGATATAATAGTATTCTTTTTCTGGATGGTTTTCCTTTTTTATGCCGGGAAATGGGCATTTTTCAAAAAGCATTTCGTTTCATACAAGGATCTTCCCCATACGGGAATTGAATTGAAAAATGAGGCTCCTCGAGAAATAAAAGGGATTGATCCTGTCGTAGCGATGGGGGTTGCTATAACCTGCGCAGCAATAGGTGAGTGGTTAGGCGTTCTGACTGGTGTTCCTGCAATTCTATTTACAACAACAATCGTGTTGATCCTGGCGGCTTATACTCCCATCAGCAAAATGGATGTTGCACATGATCTGGGAATGTGGCTTTTCATGGTGTTCTTCGTTACCATAGGCTCTTTGGCTGTCTTCAAGGATCTTGTCGAAGCCGGGCCGACGATCTTTTTGGGATGTGCTACTGTTATTACAGTGCATGGCATTGCCATTTTTGTTCTGGCCAAGATATTCAAAACGCCTCTGGAGTTTGTTCTGATCTCCTCTTCAGCAAATGTGGGAGGAGCTTCAACATCCGGACCTCTTGCAGGTGCGTATGGCTGGGATGATCTTATTGCTCCTGCTATATTGCTCGGCATATTGGGTGCGGCGGTTGGGACATATTGCGGTTTTGGTGTAGCGTATATTCTAAAGTCGTTGCTCGTTTAGTATGTGTTCCCAGGATATGGCAGAGGCAAAGACCTCTGCCATATCTTTTTGCAAAGGAGAAAACCTATGACAAATAACGATTTGAAACCGATGACTGTAATTGATGGACATGTTGATTATGCGACCGATATTTTGATAAGAAGAGATCTTGGCGAAAGGAATGTGTTTGATACCAGACATGCAAATATTCTCAGGCAAGCTGGTGTCAAGCTGCAGGTAGCGGCCATATATATTCAGGCAAAAGACAAACCTCATATGGTAGTGGATCTATGTATCCGCCAGATGGAGGCCCTTCTTGAGGATATTGAAGAATCTACGAATTTCATCCTTATCAAGGACAAAAAAGATCTAGAGCAGATGTTCAACTCTGAAAAGATCGGGATTCTGGTCGATCTCGAAGGGGCAGAGGTTTTTGAGCATGGAATGGCATTTTTCCATCTTTTCCACAGGTTAGGGATGAGGATGCTGGGCCTGACATGGAATCAAAGAAATGGACTGGCCAGTGGCATAGATGATATCGGATCAGGTAGCGGACTTACATCGTTTGGGAAAGACGTGCTGGAAGAGGCATTCAGGACTGGAGTAATACCCGATGTCAGTCATCTGTCTCCAAGGGGAGTGGATGACATTCTTTCATTGGCGAAGAGCCCGATTGTAGCATCTCATGCAGGCATAAGAAGTGTATTTGATTGTTCAAGGAATCTTTCAGATGAGCATGTTAAGGGTATTGCATCAACCGGGGGAGTAATTGGAATACCAGCATTCCCGACTTTGATCGCTTCAGAAAATGCAAGTGTAGATACTGTGGTAGACCACATTGAAAGAGTAGTTGAATTGGTCGGAGAAGATTTTATCGGAGTTGGTACGGATTTTGTGAATATCTTCCATGATCTGATTGCAAAAGGACTTATGGGGACAGAATGGGTTCCGCCCTCTGGAAAGAAAACCGAAGGATTTGAAGGGTGTCAGGATTTCCCTAATCTGGTGCGGGCCTTAAAAAGAAGAGGTTTTTCATCTAACCAGATCAGCAAAATAATGGGGTTAAACTTCTTGCGGGTATTCAAAGAATCTCTCCCCTATCCAAAATAGCTTTTTGTAGATGTTGTGGCACTCAACATGTAGAAATTAAAAGTACCCCCGCGACCTTTGGATATTATTGGTTTGCCACGCAACAGAACTCGCAGAGACGGAGGCAACCACAATGCAAAAAAGTTGCGAGTCTGTTCAGTCAAATACTTGGTCAAGTTTCACGCATCGATTTTCTTGAAACTGGTCGTAAAACACGGTTCCGGGAGTCACTCAAAAGGCTTTCGACCCTGGACACAGTTCGTAGCAATGCTCTTTTGTCATCTGGCAAGAGCCGATTCTTTGCGTGAGATATAACACAGCCTCTCATGCTGTAAGGGAAAACTCGTGCATCTGTGCGTAAAACAAATCGACGCTCTCCTACGCCAACGAACACTGCCCAGGTGAGCTCTTTAAGGATATTTTCTGGTTCTTGCTGGGCAAATTCAGAACATCAGGCAAGCTGGGAAACATGAACAAGACTGGGTCTCGGTTCAAGAACAAGCTGATCTCGTCCGCAGGCGAACAGAAGAGAAGATATTCTTCGTCACAAGGATGAAAAAGAACATCTGTTATGTAACCACAGAACGTATTACAGGAGGGCAGCCCCAGAATGGGCCGCCCTCCTGTAATAAAATCTATTATTTCTATTTCCTCATGGAGGCTGAAAATGACAAAACAAAAGGACCATACCAGAATCGGCATTCTGTGCTGGGAATCGGGACAGGCCCCAAGAGGGCTTGTGCAGCTCGAATCCCTCAGGGGGAACAGCACCAATCCTGATTCCTACGATTTCCCTGTCCGCTTCTGCCGGGTGAAGGGAGCAAATATTCAGACCATCCTGGAAAAGCCCAGCATGGCAATTATGGAAAAAATGATCGATGAGGCCGATAACATGGCGAAGGAGGGCATTCGCGCCATAACCACAAGTTGCGGGTTCAACGCGATATTCCAGAAAGGACTGGCCGACGCCCTTGGTGTTCCCGTTTTTACCTCCAGCCTGCTGCAGGTGCCTTTCGTACACCAGATCCTTGGCAGAAGATCTGAAATAGGAGTCATTACAGCCAAAAAAGCCGCATTGAAAGAGGAGCATTTTCGCGCGGTGGGAATTACGCCGGATATCCCCGTAAAGGTTTTCGGCATGGAGGAAAACCCCGAGTGGAACAAGATATTCATTGCTCCGGGCGAGGACGTGGATCTTGATGTCATTCGAACGGAAGTCATTGGAACTGCAATGAAGGCTGTTGAAAAAAACCCGGGAATAGGCGCGTTCATCATGGAGTGCACCGATCTGCCCCCGTTCTCACAGGCGATCAGGGAGGCTACTGGGCGTCCCGTATTTGATTTCATTACCCTTGTCAATTATGTCAATAAAGCCCTGGGAGAATGACGGGGCTGATTGATCCAGGGGGTTTTCTGTCGTGAAAAAAATCCTTGTCCTTGGGGCCGGACGCGTCGCCCGCCCCTGTGTGCAGTATCTTCTGAACCTGAACAGGTTCCACGTCACCGTGGTTGACATATCGGAAGATAACATCAGAAGGGTGACCGGAGGCCACCCCTGCAGTGAAGCACGTGCGATCACCCCGGAGACGGATCCCTGCTCGATCATAGATTCGGATAAGCCGGACCTGGTGATCTGCCTTCTGCCGCCGGTTTTCATGGCTCCGGCAGCCCGGGCCTGCCTTCGCAATGGAGCCCACCTTGTCCATCCGGCCTACCTGGATGACGAATTCCGTGCCATGAGCAGCGATATCGAGGCATCCGGGAAGATCTTCCTGACAGAACTGGGCCTCGACCCCGGTATCGACCACATGTCAGCGGCGAAGACTATAAACCACATCCACTCCAACGGAGGCCGGGTCGAATCGTTCCGTTCCATCTGCGGCGCCATTCCTTCGGCCGAAGCCAATAACAACCCCTGGAGCTACAAGCTCTCCTGGGCTCCGGCAAGCCTGGTCGGCGCAAGCAAGAGAGACGCGAGGGTCATGCTCGACGGGACGGTTCAAGATTGGCCAAATGGGGAGACCTATGAACACGTATACCTGGAAGAGATCAAAGGCGTCGGCTGGTTCGAGGTCTACGCCAACGCGGATTCATTGCCGTACCTGGATATCTACGGAATCCCCGAGGCAAGATCCATCTATCGCGGGACGATCCGCTACCCCGGCTGGTGCGAAGCGATCTGCAAGATGAACGAGATCGGCCTGTTCGAGGAAACAACGCTGGACCTGAAAGGGCATACGTTCCGCTCATTCATGGCCCTCGCGGCTGGATCTGCCGGCGCGTCGGATGTAGAGTCCATCCTCTGCTCAAGGCTGAAACTGGAACCGTATTCCACAATAATGCTCCGCTTCAGGTGGCTGGGGCTTCTGGACGATGCGCCGCTGCCATTTGAAAAGGGGAGCGCAAGAGACGTGATCTCTCACCTGTTCGGGCAAAAGCTGTTCTACGATGAGGGCGAAAAAGATATGGTCATTCTTATGGACGAATACATTGCCGATTTCCCCTCAACGGGCATCCGGAAACGCTACGTATCGACCCTTGTCGATTACGGCATCCCCGGGGACGACTCCTCTATTGCAAGGACAACCGGGCTTCCTCCCGCGATCGCGGCACGCCTGATCCTCGACGGAGAGATAAAAACACCGGGACTTCACACGCCGGTCATCCCGGAAGTCTATGACCCCGTGCTGGCGGAACTTGAGGCTTTGGGAATACGCCTTGAAGAACAGGAGGAAGTGCTCTAGAAATACTCCTGCAAAAGGCCCTGCCGGAAGGCCGCAGTTCCATTCTCGACCTTCCGGCGGGCATGACCGGAACCGCTGTATCCCGGCATTCCCTGTCAACGGATCCAATGCTGACCAGATCCCCTTCGGTCTTTCCCTCCGCTATGGATCATCTTCAACTTCCTTTTGCCTCCAGTGAACAGGTCGCACTTCCGCCAGGGTACCCGGTTGCCCCTGCATCTCTTTTCCGTCAAAAACCCGGGTCCCTGGAGTTTTCGTAGTATCGGGGCTCAAAAAGTGCTATCGTTTAAATGCCCGAAGCGGATTTTCTGATAAGGAGGTTTCAGGACATGACTGAAAATATCCAACACGCGCCTGTCAAAGCCAACGTCACGGTCGCAGACCTGGAAAAACTCGATATCAGGGTGGGAACCATCCTCAAGGTAGAGGACCTGCCAAGATCTAAAACGGTCTCGGTCCTCACAGTGGATTTCGGCGACCACCAGCGGACGATCCTGTCGAGTCTTCGCGAAGAAAGAGAGAACCCGAGCGATATCGAAGGCAAGCAGGCGGTTTTCGTATTGAACCTGGAGCCGCGCAAGATAAGCGGCGTGGCATCGGAAGGCATGCTGTTCGACATAGGTTACGCGGATGGGATAAGACCTGCCCTTGCGATCCCGGAAAAACCTGTCCCCAACGGGTGCCGCCTGGGGTAACTGGATCCATCTCCCTGCAGACCGCTCTCCGCAGGATCAGGCGAGGGGACAGGCCCGCACTCCTGGCCCGACCCCTTGTGAGGATCCAACAGAAGTGCGGACCTGACCCCTCCAGTCACTCCGTCAGGTCAATAACCCTGTTTTCTTTTATTCTTCTCCCTGGCGAACTTCCGGGCGTTTTTCATTCCGCCCACTTCCGCGAACATGGCAGTGAATTTTTCAGTCTCGATCTGCCTTGAATTCAGCCCCTCATACCTGGCTTCCTTTTTCAGCTTCAAATAACTGGCAAGACGTTCTGCGGACAGCTGTCCGTCTTTTATGGCTTTTTGCACCGCGCAGCCCGGCTCCCCGGCATGCGTGCAATCATGGAACCTGCACCTTGCCGACAGTTCGTCGATATCGATA
>NPIE01001181.1_pt1 | contig 15636 bp, 9 predicted proteins | sample 8637661 | NCBI WGS metagenome assembly NPIE01 (sample SAMN07420842, study PRJNA396082) | bioreactor metagenome | isolation source: sample BA12 brine-fed electro-methanogenic bioreactor BA | place: Japan: Kochi | collected 2016-12-09 | reverse complement strand
TTGACCTTGAATTTGCGAATAAATAGATCTACTACGATTCCGACACCGAAGCCCCAGCCCATGTTTGGCACGGTGAGCGCGATGCCTGCGATCAACAGGGCGACGAAGTATTCTTCATTCGTTTTTAGGCTTCTGAGAAGCGGACACAATTCCAGGCCGGCAAAGATCAGGAGCACGCCCAGGACGGACTGGGGGATGATTGAGAGCAGGGTGAAGCCGAATTCGCCGAGTGCCAGGGCGACGACCATAAAGAATGCGCCAATCATAATGGGCGCCCCGCCGGTTCTTGCGCCAAAACGGAAATGAGCCGCCAGGCCGCCGGTGCCGTGGCACATGGGCACTGCTCCGAGCAGACCCGCAGGAAGATTCATCAAACCCATGGAAAGGGCGAACTTGCCCGCCTTGGCCTTGCGCAGTTCCGGGTGGCCATTGAAAAGGGCATGGCAGGTGTCGGCGGTGCCGACGCAGGCGTTGCCGATGGTGAGTGGAATCTGGGGGATGATCAGCATAATGGCGGCGGTCCAGAAGTCAGCAATGGAGGGGCTGACCATGTGCATGTCGGTCGGGCCGAGGGAAAATTGCAGGCCGGAGAAGCCGCCCAGGGCAATTCCGGATACAATTCCAACCGCCAGGGCTACCAGTGCCGCAGGGAAGCGCTTGTTGTCCAAAAGGAGCAGGACGAGCGCGAAGACTACGATGCCGATGGTCAGGTTGACTGGCAAGCCCGCCAGGTTGCTCTGCAGACCGGAGGCGAAAACATCTTGATGAATGATGAGGCCAATGCCCTTCTTGAGAAAAATGAGTCCCAGGGTCAGTTGGATGCCGCGAACCACGGCTTGGGAAAAGAGCTTGGCCAACTGGTCGATGATGCCGGTCAGAGAGGTCACCAGCAGGAAGACGGCAAAAATGATTCCTGAAGCGCCGATCACCGATTCGGTGATGACGGCCGGATAAGCGATGGCGATAGCCCCGACCGCCTTCAGTGGTTGTACAGGTATCGGCAGGCGGTAATAGCAGCCGGTTACCAGATAGAAGAGCCCGAAGGTCAAAAAGACCGAAGATGGACTCAACTTGTTGATGAGGATCATACCCACAACGATGGGCAGGAGCGTGCCCAGGTCGCCGAAAGCACCGGCCAATTCCATCCGGTCAAATTTCAGAGCCCGCCTAGATACTGGAATGCTGGAGCCCTTCGCTGATGAGGATGGGCCTTCCCCCTGAGAGGGCAGGGCGCCATCAGTGAGTTGTTTATTCATCTCCGCCACCTCACTTTTCTCTGAATGATGTGCCGCGCAGTCCATATTTATAGACACGATAGTAATAGTAATCGTGTCTATAAGTCTTTTTACCCTTCGATTGTCTTTCTTGTCAAGTCATTTGGAGCGGTGACATCTGGAGAGGTTGCCAAAGATGCATGAGGTGGTTACACTCAGACGATAGTTATTCTCGCTGAGTGCCGTGGTAAAATTCGAGTCCTTGTTCCTCCGATTGCTTCTGTGAAGGTACTTGTCCCATTGAGGGATTGACTTCTTTTCAAAGAACGCATGCAAGATAGTCCGCATATTCCGACAGCACCAGGACAAGGGCGACTCCTGCCGATTGTGGACTCCGAACGGAGTCTGGATACGCAACAACTCCACGACCTGGAACAGGCCTTCCGCCGCTGGGTGACCCTAGCTAAGCGACCGGACCACCGCCACTCAAGGGGGCGTATCCTTCTCATTTTCCTGATTATCAGATACACTGGCGCGCGATTGAATGAGGTGTTGAGCCTCGATCCCGCCAATGATTTTAACCTGGACCACCGGACGATCCACTTTGGTAAAAGAAATGGCGGCCGGGGTCTGTCTGGCAGGGAGGTCCAGATTCCTGAAGCCATCGCGGTCGAGATTCGTGCCATGATGATTGACACAGAAGCGAAATGGTCTTCCGAAGTGGTTTTTCGTATCGATCCAGCCCACGTTCGCCGCAAATTCTATGAGCAGGCTTCGGCGATTGGAATTCCCCCGTCACTGGGCACTCCTGAGAGCATCCGCAAGTCCCGGGCGGTGGAACTCATGCGAAGCAACATGCCCCTGCCGGTTATCCAGAAGATCCTCGGCCACTCAACCCCAAACCTTGCGGCCTCATACGTGGGATTTTCGGACAAGGAAATCAGTCGGGTAGCCAGATACTTTGCAGATCGCGAAAATCGGCGCACGACGAGTGCCCGCAATTCCTTTTTCGGAAAGATCGGCGATATTCGTCAGGGGGATATACAGACTGTCGTCAAAGTAGTGTCTTTGAACAGTGATGTCGTCACCTCGGTCATCACCACCGACAGCCTTACTCGACTGGATCTCAAGATCGGCATGCTTGTCACCGCAGAGGTGAAAGCCCCCTGGATTCAGGTCTGCAAAGACCCCACATCGCCCAATTGCTCGGCGGAAAACGTGTTTCAGGGTACCATTTCCCGGATCGCGAGCAATCCCACCACGGCTGAGGTGGTGGTACGCCTTGCTGACGAAACGGAGCTATGCACCATCATTACCGAAGAGAGTCGCCGACAAATGAAGTTGGCAAAGGATGACATACTGTGGGTTTTTTTCAGTGCCTTCGCAGTTGTTATCCATATCGACTGAGACGATCACGACAGCTTTCATTCGTTGCACAGTGGGGAAGAAAGAAGGGTGGAATCAAAAGGCACCGAATCATTCTGTCCCTCCGTATCTTCTAACGCCCCGGACCTTCGTTACCCATATGGAAACAGAAACGTTTGGCACCATACTCGGCATGGCACCCGGTGACGTCCCGGCCTATTCTTCCGATTACGCATCGGCCGACACGAGAGAATTCCCCAATCGCACGGCCTATCGCTCCTTTGTCGACGGCGTCTTCATGGGATACAAATGGCAGTGCGTCGAATTCGTCCGTCGCTGGCTCTACGTCAATCGCCAGTACGTCTTCGACGATGTTTCCATGGCCTACGACATTTTCCGCCTGCGCAGCGTCAGAAAGTTGGGCGGCGGCGGCAGGCTACCGCTCCATTCATTTAAAAACGGCGCTCGACGCCGCCCGGAACCGGGCAGCCTCCTGGTCTGGGAGGCTGCGGGCGAATTTGACCTGACCGGCCATGTGGCTGTGGTGACGGAGGTGGGCGACGATTTTATCCGTGTTGCCGAACAGAATGTCGACAACAAGCTCTGGCCACAAGGACAGAACTTTTCCCGGCAGCTGGCCGCCCGCATCACTGGCGAAGGCGGCTACCTGATCGAACCGGGCCAGGAGGAAGACGCAATTCTCGGTTGGGTGATGCAAACCGGTGATGCGACCGATGCGGAAGATATTGCCGATATCGACATGACCCTGTTTCGTCCCCTGCTCGATTCTGTGGAAACCACCGTACCGAAAGATTTCGCCTGGATAGACACCGCACACCCGGCAGGCGCGGCCTATGTGGCGGCGTTCGGCCACCGGCTCACCAGGGAGCCGGTGCGTTGCCGGCAATACTTCTGTCTCTCTGAAACGGCGTTTGCCGAACTGAGAAGAGCCACGAACGAACTCCATCACCTCTTTTTCCGGGCGACCGAACATGTTCTGAGAGACGATCAATTACTCCGCCAATTCCATATCCCCCGCGCACTCTGGCCAAAGATCAGGAAATCCTGGAGTAACAGAAAAAATTCGATGGTTACCGGGCGTTTTGATTTTTGCATCTCCGATAAGGGGCTCAGGGTCTACGAGTACAATGCCGATTCCGCCTCCTGCTATTTTGAAACCGCCTGCCTGCAGAACCAATGGGCGACCCGTTTCAACTGCAGGATCGGCCGCAGTCCGGGTGAGGAACTCTACGACACTCTCGTTCGAGCCTGGAAGGCACGGGGAATCAAAGATGTTCTGCACATCATGCGGGATGAAGACGCCGAGGAAAACTATCATGCCCTATTCATGAAATCGGCAATGGAGACGGCGGGCCTGAGCGTTAAAATCTTAACCGGGGTCTCGGACCTTCACTGGCGCAACGGCACCATTGTGGATTCTGAAAACATTCCAATTAAACGGGTTTGGAAGACCTGGGCCTGGGAAACCGTTCTCGACCAGATACGAGGCGAGGTGGAAGATCACGATACGGTCGATGGTTGCCTCGATGCTTCCGCCGCTCCCCGCTTGGCCGATGTCCTTCTGCGTCCAACTGTCGTGGTCAACGAACCATTCTGGACCCTTATCCCAAGCAACAAAGCCATCTTGCCGGTGATGTGGCTGCTGTTTGCCGATCGGCCCTACCTGTTGAACTCGCAATTCGAGCTGACTGCCGACCTGGTGCACAGTGGCTATGTCGAAAAACCCATCGTGGGCCGGAGCGGGGAAAATATCGTCATTACCGATACCGATGAGGTGATCGACCAGACCGAAGGACGATTCGGCGACCGGAAAAGGATCTATCAAGGCTTGTTCCGCCTGCCGGAAGTAGACGGGCTGAATGTTCAGCTCTGCACCTTCGCCGTAGCAGGGTCCTTTGCCGGCGCTTGCGTTCGAGTTGATCGTTCCTTGGTTATCAGGGGTGAGAGCGATGTCATGCCGTTGCGTATCGTTCCCGATGCCGTCTACCGGAAAATAAAGGGCAGGCTCGGTTGAGCCGGAACCGGCCTGTCAATTGCCGACCGAAACGATCTCCGCCAGGTTGGCAGCAATGACAAGAATCATCGCTCTAGCGGCTGCTGTTCGGCGGTCAGAGGCGGAGCGCTTCTATTCGATTCCGACCGTTCTTTTTGGCACTATACAGAGCTTCGTCTGCCCTGGTGATAAAGTCATCGAGGCTGATGGACGTGCAGTCGGTCAACGTGCAGACACCGAGGCTGATGGTGACTGTGTCGGAGACCGGCGAAGCCTGATGAGGAATTGCCAGACGTTCGACGTTGATGCGAATGCGCTCGGCGATCTCACAGGCGGCTTCATGCGAGATGTTGCTGAGGATGGCCATAAACTCCTCGCCGCCATAGCGGGCAACAAAGTCGGAAGATCTGTGCAGTGAGTCGGAGAGCGCCCGGGCAACTTTTTTCAGACAGTCGTCACCGGCCGGATGCCCATACGTATCATTATACCTCTTGAAGAAATCGATATCTAAAATGAGAAGAGAGAGGGAAAAGTTGGTGCGGGCAGCGAGATCGTATTCATGTTTGAGATATTCGTCGAGTTTGCGGCGGTTGGCGATGCCGGTTAAGCCATCCTGATTGGACAGCGCTTCCAGTTGCCGGGTTCGCTCTTCGACCTTTTTTTCGAGGGTGATGTTGACGGTTTCCAACTCGGCATTGGTGGTGCGGAGATCAGCCAGATATCGTCTGATCTGGGCCAGCATCCTGCTGAAAATGAGGCTGAGCCGGCCAATCTCGTCGCCGCGTTCGGTGGTTATCTGAACATCATACTGTCCATCGATCACTTTTTCGGTGGCCGTGATCAGGTCTTTTATCGGTCTGAGCAGGATCTTGCTGTACCACAGTGATATGAACACCGCAAAGATGAGGATGCAGAGGGCGGTGATCGCCAGCCGGAACTTCATGCGCTCGATAGGCGCTACCAGTTCATCGATGTATACGCCACTGCAGAGGTAGTAATCCAATGGCTCAAAATATCGATAGATGACTATTTTTTCCCGCGCAGCCGGTTCTCCGGGGTTCTTCCACGGATAGATGATGGTCCCGTTCTTTCTTTTAATGATCTCCTGGATGAAAAGATTCCCTTGGGAATCGACTGAATCGTAAATGCTCGTTCCTTCGAGTTTCGGATGAACGATGAGTTCTCCCTGAGAATTCAACAGGTACATATACCCGGTCTGGCCGAGCTCAATAGCCAGAATCTTGCTTTTGAAATCCTCGATATTGATCAGCGAGGTAAATTCCGACTTGTACGAGGTAACGGAGATAATCGCATCCCATTTGTCGAAATACGTCATATAGAGCGCTTTCTCCCGGGGCTCGGAATCGGTGGGGTTTTTCCACGAGTCCTCCATGTATCCGTTTTTTTCGTGCTATCTGCTCCTTGATAAAGGCATATTCCGAGATATCAGAGCCTTTCATAAGCGGATGAATCTTGAGGATACCGTTTGAGTCTAGGACGTAGGTGTATCCGGTCGTCCCGACAACCTGACTGAGGAAAATCTTTTCAATTTACGTCCTGGCCGCGTCCTGAGAGATGTCTCCTGATTCGACGCGGGAGAAAAACATCTCCATCACGTTTTTGTTTTGTTCGGCGATTGCCCGCAGATGGTTTCTAATTGACGAGTTGACCGCCGATTCGATCAGGTTGTAGGTTGAATCGGTCAAGGTCTGGAGGTTGATCATGACCAGGTCGGTATTCAGCCTTTTGGTGATTCGGTAGCTGATAACACCGACAAGACAGATGCAGAGCACACATAGGGAGATGAGCAGGAGAAGAATCTGTGTGGAAAAACCGATCTGTCGTTTCATGGCACCACGGGTTCAATGGAAGAACGACGGTTGGTATACTAAACCGATATCGTTATGAGGCTAGCGTAATTGCCCGAGATTGGCAAGATGTTGATAGGCTGACACTCCAGTCCTACTGGCTAAGGTGGTTTCTGATAAGCTTTTTTTTGCAGTCAGAGTGGGATTAACAAGCCCCTACAGGTAAGACTTGGAGAGGATGATTTTAAGAACCACTGATAGCAGATTGCTTTGCCGATTATCGAGTATTACCGAAGCTTGTTCCGAGCCACTGCCGGCTCGGAACCGAACATCGGCAAATCAGGAATCCGCCGGGCGGAATCGGTTGCCGATCATCGTCACGGTGATGACCAGCAGGGTGGAGATGCCGATCATCATGATCCCCAGCGCCGACAGCCTGCCCCACAGGCCGTCCTCGGAAAAACGCAGGATCTGCACGGCAAGCACCTCGGTTCCCGGGCGAGACAATACCACCGACAGTGAGAGTTCACGGACGAACATGGTGGCCATCAAGACCCAACCGGAGACGATACCGGGGATCAGGAGCGGAATGACGATGCGGCGCAGAGTGGTCAGGTAGGAGGCGCCGGAGACCAGGGATGATTCCTCGAGGTGATTGTGGATCTGTACGAAGGCGCTGGAAAGCGGGCGGATGCCGTAGGGTAGATAGGTGGCGATATAGCCGATCAGCAGGGCCCAGATGGTCGCGTACAGCGGCGTGCGGACGAAGAACCACATGAACCCGACGCCGATGACGATGCCGGGGAAGGAAAACGACAGAAAACTGAGCGACTCCAGCACGCCTGCCGCCCTGGTCCGCACCTTGACGATCACATAGGCGACGAAGATCGACAGGACGATGCCGATGGTCGCCCCGAAGACTCCGAGAAACAGGCTGTTTTTCAAAGAGAGGAGCGAGATCGGATCGTTGAGCACGTCGATCCAGTGCTTCAGGCTCATCATCGAAAATGCCCGGGCGCTCGGTACCATCGAGTAGGGTACCAGCGAGGTATAGACGAGCACCACCACCGGCAACACGATCAGGATGAACGACAGGATGCCGAGAATGATAAAGAGCGGGATCTTGGAGCGGTAGAGCTTGATGATCGTCGGCTTGTAGCCGCGTCCGGCGATGGTCACGAACCGTTCGCCGGCCGAGGTGAGATGGCGGTATAGGTAGATCAACACGATCGAGGTGAGCAGCACGCTCATACCCACCGCGGCCGCCTTGCCGTAATCGGCCGCGAAACCGGTGGAGACCATCTGGTAGAGATGGGTGGCCAATACGTAGATGCGGCCGGGCATGCCGATCACCGACGGAACGGCAAAGGACGCCAGGCCACGGATTACGCAGAGGATGAAGGCGGCGAGAATGGCCGGTCGCAGAACCGGCAGGGTGATGCGGAAGATGGTTTTGGCCGTCGAGGCGCCGCAGACCCGGGACGATTCTTCCAGGGAGGCGTCAAAGGCGGCCATGGCCGGAGCGATGATCAGATAGGCGATGGGCAGGTCGAGCAGCCCCTCGACCATGATCATGCCGGGCAGGGAGTAGATGTTGAACGGGGCGCTGTCCAGGAAGAACAGCTCCTTGAGCACCAGGTTGAGAATGCCGTTGGATGGGTTGAGCAATAGGGCCCAACTCACCGAGAACAGGATATGCGGGATCATCATCGGGATGATCGAGATGATACCGAAGATGAATTTGCAGGGAATATCGGTGCGGATGTTGAGATAGGCGAGAAAAAGCGCCAGGGTGGTGGCGGTGATTGCCGCACCGACCACGAAAATGACGGTATTCCAGATGACTTCCAGCAGCGCCGGGTCCGAATAGGCGGAGACGTATTTGGCCAGCGTGAAGGTGCCGGTGGCCGTCAGGCCCTCGGAGAGACTGCCGAACCCGAGCATGACCACCGGGCAGACGGTGAGAAAGCCGACCAGGGCGATGAGAAGATAGGTCAGATTGGTGTGTTTCCCAGGCATTGCGACCCACTATTTGGCGACGAGCAGACAGTGTTCGGGGCGAACCTGAAAACCGACTTCATCGCCGGCGGCCAATGATGTTTCCGGTTCGATTCGGGCCAGCAGAAGCTGCTCGCCGACGCGGAATTCTCCCTCGAAGGCGTCGCCGACGAAGACCAACGAGACGATAGTTCCCTTGACGACGTTGGTCCCTTCATGCTCCCCCTTGGCCAGAGAGATGAATTCAGGGCGCAGGCAGAGGGTGACGGCGGCACCGATCGGAAAGTCGCCCTTCCGGCAGGCCAGTCGACCGATGTCGGAATCGACGATCGTCGCATCGGCGGCCTGCTCCCTGACCACCGCTTTTACCAGGTTGGCCCGGCCGATAAAGTCGGCGACGAACTCGCTTTCCGCATCGAAATAGATCTTCTTCGGTGAGCCGATCTCGATAATCGAGCCGGCCCGCATCACCGCAATGGTGTCGGACAGGGCGAGCGCTTCGACGCGGTCGTGGGTCACGTAGACGGCGGTGATCTGCAGGTCGTTGAGAAAGCTCTTCAACTCCTTGCGGGTTTCCTCGCGGAGTTTGGCGTCCAGGTTGCTCAGCGGCTCATCGAACAGGATGACTTTCGGTTGGGCCACCAGTGCCCGGGCCAGGGCAACACGCTGCTGCTGGCCGCCGGAAAGTCTGGTGGCGGGGCGTTTCTCGTAGCCTTCGAGCTGGACGAAGGCCAGGGTTTCGGCGACCCGGCGGCGAATCTCCTCTTTGGACACCTTACGGTTCTGCAGCGGGTAGGCGACGTTGTCGAACACGTTCATGTGCGGCCATATCGCATAGGTCTGGAAGACCATCCCCAGCCCCCGTTTCTCGGTGGGCAGGTTGATGCCCTGCCGGGAAGAGTAGACGATCGTGTCGCCGATCCTGATCTCTCCGGCATCGGGGTTCTCGAGTCCGACTATGGCGCGCAGCAGCGTCGTCTTGCCGCACCCGGAGGGGCCGAGCAGTGTGAAGATCAGGTTGGCCGGGATGGTCAGGTCGACATCGTCCAGGGCCTTGATGACCCTGCCTTCGGAAGCGTAGTGCTTCCGAAGGCCTGTTATCTGAATTTCCATGCGGTTGCGGGGTTATCGAATGGCAAAAATCTTCTTGAATTCCTCACCCCAAGAAGCGATTTCGTCATCGGAGAGTTCGCGGATCGGGATGACCTGGGCCTTATCCATGCCGTCAATCGGCGGGAAGACGCCTGGCGTCAGCACATATTCACCGACTTTGGTGGCCAGCAGGCCCATGGCGTCCTTGGACAGCCAGTAATCCATGAATTTCTTCGCCGCCTCGGGGTGGGGGGCCTTGGTGGAGATGCCCATCGCCCGGGGGGTGCCCATCAGGGGCTGGTTCTCGACCCGCGCCCAGTCCAGCGGGGCCGGGGCCTTGGTGACGATGTACTTGGGCATGGAGATGCCGATCTGTTTCTCGCCGCTTTCGATCGGTGCCGGGGTCGGGCCAAAGGATGCAACGAGCATCGGGTTGTTGGCCGCCAGGCCCTTGAGAAAATCACGCCACTCGGCCTCGGAGGCGAAGACGTGCTCTTTCAGGCCGATCAGCCAGCCGATGGTGGTGGCGTGGCTGGCCGGATTGGCCATGACGATCTTGTCCTTCCACTTCGGGTCGGCCAGATCCTGGTAGCGTTTAGGCACGTCTTCGGGTTTGACCAGTTCCGTGTTGTAGATGAGGCCGACATACTCGATACCGAAGAGCTGGATGCCGTTCTTGTTGGCCCAATCCGGATAGGCGGCCGCCTCGGGCGAGACGTAATCGGAAATGACGCCTTTGTCTTTGAGCATCTCCAGGACCGGCAGCGGGGCCTGAATAACATCGGCCATCAGTTTGCCCGCTTCGAACTCGGTAAAAACGGTAGAGAGAAACTTGGCCGTGGAAATTCGGGTGTATTCGCCTTTGATCCCGGTTGCCGCGGTGAAGGCCTCCATGATCGGTTCAACGGCGGTGATGTTGGCGTAAAAGGCGACCGTGTCGTCGGCGGCCTCTGCTCCATCTGTCAATACCATTCCGACGGCCAGAACAACCGCCGCACAACAAGCGAACCATCTCCGCACCCTGTTCATGACGTTTCCTCCTTGCCCACTGGTTGATAGAGAGAAGCTCACCGCCGACGATATCGCGGGCAGTGTTTGCAATCGCGTATCACTCATTTATTCTATCAAACTAATGGATACAACTTCAATCGCAACATTGCTATCGCAAGATTAACGGCAGGGAACGATTCGTCGGCTTGATACACTTTCGCTGCGTCAGTCGCAGTGGGTCGTGCTGAAACGGTGAGATCTTCCTGGCAGCCTCGAGCGGATTGATGATCGCTGAGTTGCCGGTATTGTTCCGGGTTCAGAAGCGACGAAAGTGAATGGTGTCGAGTAGCTCGTTGATGCCGCCGAATATTGTCTTGATATCCTTTGGGGTATCGGCAGCCGAACATCTCCTGCCGGTATCTCCCTGATGAGAAGCGGTGATAACGAGATAGATTTCTTCAAGGGGCCGCACGACATTCCGCTGTAACGCCCGCACGAAGAAAAGACCGGCCAGAAAGACAGCGGAGGCCATGAAAACAACGCCCCAGGCACCGCCATTGCCCAGTTGTCGGGCCCGTTTGTCGGCCCTAACCATTGCCTCCCGGTTTATCTCCCCGAGTTGGTTGATCGCGGCAATGGTCTCGACTACGGCAGCGGGGTCACCGGCAAATGCGCGCTGGTACCTGTTGTTGATGGTTTCCAGTGCCGCCGGCTCGTCCCGCTCGGTGATGTTGTTCTGGGCCGCCGCAAGAGATGTGGAAAACAGGGCGATCAGTTGACTCTGCTCTCCTTGACGTGCACCACTCAGGGCAAGTGCTGTCAGCATTTTTTCACAGGCCTCCAACGATCGCTCGTTCTGGTCGATGATGACTTCTATGGCTGGAGCCATTCTGGTGAAAATCCAGATTGAACCGAAGGCCATGAGTAGATTGAGACCAATGAGGAAAAAGGCTCCCAGGCGGATACGGGTTAAGATGTTCATGGTTCTACACCATCGATAAATGCGGGAATCGCCGCTTCGCTTGACACTATGATCAGGTGGTCCTCTTCCTGGAGCGGTGTGTCGGGCGATGGTTGATGGATTTTTCCATTCTTTCTGATGCCGACGACCAGGACTCCGAATCGCTTCGGCAGGGCGAGATCGATCAGTGTTTTTCCGACCATGGACGGTTGGACGATGATTTCGGTCAATTGCAGGCTTTCCCCGATGGTGCTGTCCGCATCCGAAATGATGTGTTTGTACAAGAGGCGATTTGCGAATCGTTTGCCGAACTCCTGCTCCGGATTAATGATCTGGTGGGCGCCGACCAGTTGCAAGATGCGTTGATGAAGCGCGTCGTTGGCCCGGGAGATAATGACCGGTGCTCCCATTTGCCGAAGCAGCGCTGTGCAGATAATCGATGCCTCACGCGATTCGTCGCCAATGGCGCAGACGACGGAGTCTCGATTTTTGGGTTCCAGGCGGGCCAGGGCGGTTTCATCGGTGGCATTGACGATCAGGGCGTCGGTGACAAAGGCGGCCGCTTCTTCGACGAGACTTTTTTTAACGTCTACCGCCAGCACTTCCGCGCCTTTTTCGGACAAGGTGCGAGCCAGCGACATGCCGAACTGACCGAGTCCAATGATGAGAATCTGTTGAGCCATAGTGTCGGGTCTCCGGTTACGTGAGAGAGATGTCTGCATCCAGGTAGTGTGACGAGGTGGGAACCTGTTCATCACTGAGGAGCATAAACAAGGTGATCGGTCCGATCCTGCCGATAAACATGGCGATGATAATGATAATTTTACCGATTGGATCAAGCGCTCCGGTTGCGCCCGTCGAGAGTCCAACGGTGCCGAGCGCCGAGGTCGCCTCAAAGACGAGGTCGCGAGCCGCAATCTGTTGGGTTGCTTCCAGCATGAAGACGATTGCCAACCAGATAATGCCGCCGGAAAAGACGATGGTGATGGCTCGATAAACCGTGAAGGGCTTGATCCTTCTCCGCTCGATGATGGCATCCCGGCGGTTCGTCACCTGTGCCCAGAAAGTCAAGGCGAGGATACCGACGGTTGTTGTCTTGATGCCGCCGGCGGTGCCGCCTGGGCTGCCGCCGATGAACATGAAACAGAGCATGATCAGAAACGTCGGGCTGGCCGCGGCGGCAATATCGACTGTATTGAATCCGGCGGTCCGCAGGGTGACGGACTGGAACCAACCGTTGTGCAATTTGTCGGACATCGACAGACCGGATAGTGCTCCATGCCATTCGAAGGCCAGGATGATGAAAGTGCCCAGTGCCAGCAGAACCACGGTTGTAGTAAGGGAGATCTTTGCCGCGATGGGAGTTCGTTTTCCCCTAAGCCAACGGGGAACTGCCAGACAGGTGGCCGGTGCCATACCGCCGGCGATGATCAGAATCGCCACAACGTGAACGATAAGCGGGTTGGTCTGGTACGGGACAAGGCTATCGCTCTGCAGGGCGAATCCGGCGTTGCAGAAGGCAGATATGGCGGTAAACGTGCCGCGCCACAGGGCGTCTGCCGCACTGTCTCCGGCCCGGAAAAACAGAGTCGCCAGCAGGATCGCCCCGATGCTCTCAGCCACCAAAGTGAACTTGATAATCAAGACGAGGGAATTGAGCAGGCCGCTTTGATCCGACTCCGTGATTGACGAAATCAGCCGCTCGTGTTTCAGGCTCAGCCTTCTGCCGATGGCGTGGAGAGCGACGGTGGCGATACTCATTATACCGAGCCCGCCGAGCTGGATGAGAAGAATGATGAAAGACTGTCCGATTATCGTGAAATCGTGCGGTGTATCGAGAACGATCAGACCGGTAACACAGACGGCGCTGACCGCGGTAAAGACTGCGTCGACCGCGTCGATGGCGCCGTTCGGTGTTGAGACCGGCAGCAGGAGAAGAGCAGTCCCGAGGGCACAGAGGGCCAGGAACGTCGTCAACAGCACCCTGGCGGGGTGATCGAACAATACCTTCCACCAGAGAGCTTCCTGGTGAAAGCGGGTTTCCTTATTCAGGGACTGCAACGTAACGTTCAGCAGCAGGAGACCGAGCGCGATGGCCGGCAGCAGCGGTCCTGCTGGCCACAGCAGGGCCGCTGCGAAAACGATTGCTTCACATACCGCCCCGTAGAAGATGATTTTTTTGGTCTGCCGGGCCCAGTCCAGAAAAAACACCAGAGATATTGCAAAAGAGACTGAGATCGCCAGAGTCCCGATCAGAGTGGTTGCCGTGCCGGCGGCGCTGCTGAAAAGGATAACGAAGAATGCCGGCAGGTAAGAGCTCCAGGCTCGGTCGTGCGCCGGCAACATGGGTGGTTTTTTGGCGGTGCGGGCAGCAACGGGCGGCGGACGATACGTCAATAGAGCGAATAGTGAGCCGATGACGATCAGAGCAGCTGTGAGAGCTGAGAAGGGGCTGCCGGTGATTGCCGGCCAGGCCGCAAAAAGTCCGCAGACAACGGCGATGATGCCGCAGCACCTGCTGACGGCAGTGAGGCGGAGTACAGACAGCGCCCCTATTGCGCAAGCTGCAGCCGCGATCACGGCTGCCAGCAGTCGCCCCGCGTCCGGTGGTGCGCCGTCGGATCCGAGAAAGGTGAACAGAACCGGCAACGGCGCGAGAGTCAACAGGGCACTTTCTACACCGGCCCGGGTGGTGGAGAGAATGTTGAGGCGATCGGGCTTCATTGAGATGTCGCTTGCAGGTGACTCATTATCCGATGAATCAGGAGCCGGGTTTCCGCCGGCCGAGAGAGCTTATTTTTTTATCCGCCAGAAATCGGGATGGAGCATCGCCAGAAAGGGGATTAATTCCAGCCGGCCGACGATCATGTTGACGATAAAAATTGTCTTGGTCGGCCAGGAAAGGTGGCCGTACGTGCCCATCGGCCCGATTTCCCCGAAACCCGGACCGATATTTCCGATGGTTGCGGCCGTGCCGACGAGGCCGATCGACGCCGAGCCTTCAAGAACCGTAACGGCGTACGCCGATATCGTTAACAGCACGATATAGAAAAGGAGAAAGCCGAGTATCTGGGCCTGGATCGAGTCCGGCACGTTTTTTCCGTCAATCTTGATTGGTATTACGGCACGGGGATGTACGAGTTGGACGATCTCCCGACGCATGTATTTGGCGCCGAGAAGCACCCGGATAACTTTGATACCGCCACCGGCCGATCCGGCGCATCCGCCGACCAGCATCACGCTGAACAGGATGGTTTGGGAGGCGACGGACCAGAGGGCGAAATCCGACGACGAAAAGCCGGTGGTGGTGAGAATCGATATGATCTGAAACAATCCCTCGCGGAGCGATCCCTGCCAGGATTCCGTATGGTTTACGGTCAGGACGGCGGCGATGGCGAGCGAGCCGATGATGGTAATGGCCGCGTAGAGCCTGAACTCTTCGCTTTTTAACAGGATCGGCAGGCGACGCCGCGATACGGTTCGATACTGCAGGGCAAAGTTGGAGCCGGCGAGGAACATGAAGACAATGACAATCCAGGTAATTGCCGGACTGTTATAGCCCATGATCGATTCCGGATGTGGGGAAAAGCCGCCGGCCGCCAGTGTCGACAATGAGTTGCAGATGGCATCGAACGGTGCCATGCCCGCCCAGACCAGACAGATGATCTCGAGCAGCGTCAGCGCAAAGTAGACGATCCAGAGCGCCTTTGCCGTGTGCGTGATGCGGGGTGTTACTTTTTCTTCGGTCGGTCCCGGTGCTTCGGCGAAAAACATCTGCCGGCCGGCGACCTTGAATTGCGGCAGAATGGCCACGAAGAGGACGATAATGCCCATGCCGCCGAGCCACTGACTGAGGTTTCGCCAGAAAAAGAGACTTTTGGGGTATAGCGAAAAGTCGGTGAAAATCGTTGCTCCGGTGGTGGTAATACCCGAAACGGATTCAAAATATGCATCGAGCGGGTGAAGGTTGAAAAAGAGATACGGTATCGCTCCCATGGCCGCGGTCAACAACCAGGCGAGAGCGACGATCAGAAAACCTTCATTACGGGTGAGCCGGTCGAAATTACGGAGAAAGTTCCCCGTCCACTGCAGCAGCAGGCCAATGGCGATGGAATTGAGGGCGGCAAACGCAAACGGCAGGATGGAGAAATAATCCCGATCCCACAGCGCCACCACGATCGGACTGAGGAGGAT
>NPIE01024094.1_pt1 | contig 15680 bp, 14 predicted proteins | sample 8637661 | NCBI WGS metagenome assembly NPIE01 (sample SAMN07420842, study PRJNA396082) | bioreactor metagenome | isolation source: sample BA12 brine-fed electro-methanogenic bioreactor BA | place: Japan: Kochi | collected 2016-12-09 | reverse complement strand
TGCCCGGTGCCTCTTGCGGCTCGGGAGAGGGTTCAGGATTTGCAGTGCCGGCTGCTTGGCCAGGCAGCGTTACCGCATCGACAGGCACCTCTCTGATCGGCGCAGGCGCGGAGGCCCCCTGCCCGCCCCCTAGCTTTGAAAGGTACTGTTGCTTCAGCTGGTCTGCATATTTTTGCCTGAATACAGCTTCGCTTTCACCGTAATCAGCAAATGCTTTCTTGTCATCATTGCCAAAGAAGCCAAACAGGCCGCCTCTTCGGGTAGACACCTCATCATCAACGCGCTGCTTGATCTCGGCCTCTATCTCTGGTGATAGATTTGCCGTTTTCTCAGAGCCTCCTGCCCACGCGCCAGCGTGAATGGGGACTAGCTGCCCATTCACCATAATATGCGGCGCTTTTATGCGGTTGCCGTACTCGTCAGCACCCGTCTCGATCATGTGTATTTTTGGCTCTTTGCCAGCCGCTTCAATTTGCGCGATCTCTTTTGCATACTGGTGCTGGAGTCCAAGTTTCTTGAGATCAAACTCCCTGTCAGACTGAGCCGCTTGCGACGCCAGCTGCAAATCCTCCGCCCGAATCCGATCCTCACGCGCATTCTGCTGCTGAAGCGCTTGATCCTTCCACTCCTGAATGCGCTGCAGCTTCGCCTGCTCGTACATATTGGCACCCGCCTGCTGCATGCCCTGACCAAGCCCGCCAAGTAATCCCCATGATGCCATCACACACCCCCTTGCATCGCCTGATTCTGCATCGGCTGCTCAGGCTGTATTGCGCCTTGGCTGCCGGCCATTTGCTGTACAGCGGCAATCACTTCCTCTTGGTTGTACTTGCCGGAGTTGGCCGCAAGCCATAGCTGTACCGCCACTTCAAAGGCGGCCGTCTGCTGCTCTTGATCTACCTGCATACCAATCTGCGTCAGTGCATCTGTTACATCGCCCAGCAGGGCAATGCCCAGACTGGTTGCCACCAGCATATCCAGCTGTCCGACTTGCTCCTGAACTTTCATCATGATGCTGACAATCGCTTGAGCCAGCCCCTGCTCAGGCGGCAGCTTCTGTAGGTCCTGCATCATCGAATCAAATACGCGCTTGTCGTACACCATCTGCATGGCCATCTGGTAGCCCTGCTTCAGCTGTGCGATCTGCTCGTTATTCAGGCTCTGGCCTGCGTTCTCAAGTAGTCCTGCCATGTTATGCCACCTGCTCAAATCGTCCGGTATTGGGGTTGTAGCGCTTATTACGGAGGAATGAGGTATCACCTGTCAGCTGCCGGCGTTTGCGTGCTGCCTCCAGCGCTGCCATTTCCTCCTCAAACCGCCCCTGCTGCCCCATGCCTTGCAGCAGGCCGCCGCCCATTTGCATTGCGCTTGAGGCAAGGAAAGGATTGTTTTCTGCCCATTGCATAGCATCGCCACCAAACCCTTTAAGCTTTCCAAGCCATGAGCGGCCATCAACTGCGTTGTTCATCGCGTGGAATGCTTCAGTGCCCGACCTGGCTGCGTTCGCCCCAAGGTACATGCTTCCGTTGTCCAAAGTGGTAGCGGCGCCGCCCAAGACATTGTTTGTTGCAGCTGATAACCCATCACTCATAAAGCTGGAGGCAGACGGAATCGTCATATTTGCACTGCCCAGCAACCCTTGCTCTGCTGCAAAGTTGCCGAGATCCGCCATACCCGCACCGAAACTGGATGATGCACTGCCTGACAGCTGGCTGGCCGCATTGGATAGGCCAGCATCAAGCGCTGTTTTTGCGGCTCCGTTTGCAACAGTTCCACTAGCCATTCCAGACATGCCAAAGGTTTCAGCGGCTTTTTCTGTAAGGCTGGCTGTATTGGTTGCAAGCTCGGCCCCCTGCGTCATTGTTTGCTGTGCAATATCTGTTGTGACCTGCTGCGTCCCCACAGCAGCCCCAAGGTTTGAAAAACCAAAGTAAGCCCCTACGCCACCCACTACCGCCTTGAGTAGATTGCCTTCCTTCAGGCCTTCTATCGCTGTCTTGGCTGCCATTGCGGCACCGATGAATTTCAAGCCCGCTACTATCGCTGGTGCGCTCATGTGTTCACCCTGAAGTAAGTGCCCGACCGCTCAAAGCCGAGTCGTTGATAAAGAGCCTCGGTGCGCCTGCCGGCTTCACCGCCGAACGTCACGCCAAGGGTTATTTCATTGTTGCCAGGAAAAGCCTTTGCCCATGCTTGGTATTCACGGATCAGCTGCAGCCCGTTGCGCCGTGCGTAGAAGAACAGATCCGCAATCAACAATCCGTTATGCCACAGGGCATCCGTTGCGGTAGCAATCAAAACGCCATCACCGTTGAAAGCCACAAGGCAGCGCGGGCTGGGGATGACAGACTCAAGACTTGCCCATGTTTTGTCACGGTTGAATGGAATGGCCTGATAGGTTTCTGAGCGACTATGCGCTTCTTCGATCAGGTCAAGGATGAGGTCAATGTCGTTGAAGGATGCGTGCATAGTCACCCCGGCAGGTAGTCATTATTACCAACCGCCTTCCACTCACCATTGACCAGCTCATAGTTGCTGCCACCATACCCCGAAAGCGCTGGAAGTTTGCTTGATTCAGGTGCCGGATTGCCATTCTTATCAATCAAATCCCCCCTGCTGTTCCGTGTGACACCTGAGGTATAGATTCCACCATCACCCCACGTCAGTGATGAGGTGTTGGATTGTGGGGTCTCTGGCTTCTGAACCTGGGCTGACCCGTTTCCTGTAGGTACTTCGTCATACACCAACTGGCCGCCATCAAAGCGCACACCAGAAAGCGCTGTTGCCATTGAAGTGCCCTGCTGAATAGCATCCCATAGCGACGACATAGCAGTATCTTTGGCTGCCTGATCCATGTCAGACGAGTTGATATCCGACATGCCCTGTAGGAACTGGGCATACAAACCAGAGTTCTGCTTCAGTCGCTCAATAGCCATAGAGCTGCCCAGCTCAACATCCGTTAGCGACATCTCGTGCTGACGCTGCTGTTCATTCTGATCGGAGTTGAACTGACGATCGATTGCGGCCTGATCTGCCTGGACACTGGTCTGCCAAGCATCGTGCTGACGATCCAGCCCGGCTTGCTCAGATTCATAGGCCTGCTCTCGTTCAAGAAGGCCAAGCTGACGACCGTAATCAGACTCAGCCTGTTTTTCGTTCAGCTGCTGTTGCAGGTTCATATTGTCTCGGGTGAACTGCTGGGTCTGCTGGTTCAACCCTTGTTGCAACTGATTAGCAAGCTCCATATTGCCTTGCTCCAGCGCCTGTTGAAGCTGCGCCATGCTTCTGTCCAGTTCATCAGCCTTTTCCATTTGCCCAAGGGTCCTGGCGTAATCAGCTACTGCTTGTGTTTCATTCAGCTGCTGCTGAAGCGTCATATTGGATTGCGTGAAGCCTTGCTGCTGCGTGGCCTCTTGCTGCTTCAGCTGTGACTGAAGACCCATGTTGGACTGAGTGAAAGCCTGTGTTTGCTGATTGAGCTTCTGCTGAAGCTGGTTCGCCAGCTGCATGTTCCCTTGTTCAAGCGCCTGCTGAAGCTGCGCCATATCCTTTTCAATCGAGGCAGCAACATCCATCTGTTGCAGCTGCCGTGCGAAGTCAGCAACGGCCTGTGATTCCGTAAGCTGCCGCTCCAGTTGCATGTTATCTTGAGTAAAGCCTTGTTGCTGTTCGTTCAATCGCTGCTGAAGCTGATTGGCAAGCTCCATATCACCCCGACCCAAAGCGTTATCAAGCTGCATCTGGGTCTGTGCAATCTGATCTGCTAAGCGCATGTTTGACTGCTCGAGCGTGTTGCTGAGGCCCAGCTGCCCTCGCTGAATTTGGTCAGCAAGGCGCATATTGTCCTGCTCGAAGCCTTGAGTTTGGCTGTTAACGTCTTTCTGAAGGTCTGTTCCGAGCCGCATATTGGATTGCTCAAAACCTTGCAACTGGGTGTTTAACCCCATCTGCAGGTCGTTACCCAGGCGCATATTGTCCTGCTCAAAGCCCTGCATCTGGCTGTTCAGCTGCTTCTGGAAACCAAAGTTTTGATCAGCAAGTCCCTTCTGCTGCGAATAGTTTTGATCATTCAGTTCGGCCTGAAGCAATCCGTTGTACTTCTGCAAGTCCATGTTGGCGTAGGTGCTGGCATCCTGCTGCGCAATGGGTGTTGCTGCGTCAATCATGGCTCCCATACTGGCTTGGGCACCGATGGATGAGTTCAGCAACCCACGTGAATTGGCAAACTCCATGCCCTTTGACTGCGCCCGCTTCATGAGGGGATTGTCTTTTTGCAGAAGGCCGTCCAGCTGGCCTTGAACGGTGGATTTCTTGTTCACCGAGTAGTTCGGAGAAGTGTAATTGTTCGCCATGGTGGGTCCTCTGTTTCACAACAGTGGTGAGAAAAGGTATTACACAGTCAGATCAATCGCGTTGACTGCCTCAACGGTTTCTGAGGCATTGATAGCTGCCTCCAGCTGCCACTTTCGTTGATATGACTGAATGCCGAATTGGTCGATCGCGCTCAGGATAATGTCCCAATCTGTAGCGGGGTCGATGATATGGAATTGATCATCTGACCCGCGTACAAAATCCAGCCCCTGCCGCTTTGCCACCTCAAGGTTCTGCTTGTCCTCGTACCCACCCTGTACTGAAAACCCAAGCCCTGTGTCAATTGAAGGCCTGCCTTGTTTAAAGCGTTCAAAGCGCCTTGACAGTTCTTGCAGCTTCACACGTTTGGCTAATTCCAATGGAGTGCGTTTCGTCATCAGCTAACCCTCACTTTCAGGTTGTTGGGTGTCAGGGCTGTAATGCGGACAGTTGATTCATCTGGGTGATCCCACGTGTAGTCACTGCCAGGTAGAGCAAGATCAAATTTCGCGTTTGCATCGTAGTTGATTGAGACACCTTGGCTTGTAGGGTTACCGGTATCTGATGCGGTATGCAGGATAATTGCTAAATCAAGATTGTCGCCTGTTGCTGGATAATCAGAATCGCCCGCTTCCGCCAGCTGAGTTCCGCTCATACGGTTGAAGGCTACTGCCATAGCTTCAGCCAAAGCGCCGTGCGCACTATTACGAGCTACGGCAGACCATGCTTCACTGCCATAGGCTGTGCTCGAATTATACTCCCAGGCACCCGCATTGTTACGGGCAATCATGCGACTGCCTGAGTTATTTGAGACCACCTGAAAACTTTGACCGCTATCCGTACTGAACGCATAGCACACCGTTTCGCCATCAGGCTCGTCTTCACTATTCATTGAATTTAGGTCTGCCCAGAATTCCGTGTTAATTTGCCCTGCGGTGTTGGTTATCGCTGAAAGATAGATGTTTTTAAGGCGGCTTTTTTCCTTTTCAAAAACCAAAAATTTTGATTCGCCTGCATCTGATATAAAAAACAATGGCTTATTAGATTTTATAGGATTAATCCGATTTTCAAGATAATATTCACTGCTAATTATTGATGGTTGATTTTTAATGACGCCGCTTTGTGAAACAGTAAATATCTTTCTATAAGCAGATCCTCCTAAGGAGTAATTGTAGAATATAAGCACATCTCCAAACTCGGTAATGGCCGCTTGTATTCTGGATACATCCCTATCAGTTTCAAAAATTGTTGCGGGAAGTATATTGCTATGGGCTTCATCAGTAATGAGAATTTTTGAGGTATGACTATATTGATCACCCCACAGCACCATCATATTGCCATTATCGAGGCAGAGGGCTGTACCGTGCGAGAAGTTGTAGTCACTTTTAAGCGTCGGCCCAGCCACAACCGAACCTGAGCCGTCTATCGTAGCAACATCGACTCTATAGCCAATATCGCGGGCAAAAAAAAGGCCATCATTACTTGTTATTCTATAATCTATGATTCTCGGTATATTTGAGCTGAATAAGTTCAGATCAATAGGAGGTGTCGTTATATTTCCTGCGGAATCAACAACTGAAAAAATCGTATCTTTTAGTGTTCGATCAACAATCAATACATTAAAGCTGCCATCGGATCGACCCGCCACTGCAACGACACGCTCATCATTGCCGGTCGTTGAAAGCGTTGTAAATGGAAACAGCTGAGCGCCCTGTTCATTATATATGGAAACCTTTGGATGTAGATCCACCGGTTTTTGATACGCTATTGCAAATTTATCCCCCAAAGCAAACAAGTCAATCCAATCACCATTTGCAGCTTCTGGCAGTGAAATCGTATATTGTCCCTGCTGTGCAAGATCGTTGTTGTATAAAGTGATCGTTACCGTGGTGCCATTGGCCACTGCATTAATGATTGTGTTGCTATCCAGCACCGCGTAACAGACTCCAGTGCGCGCATAAGTGCTACCTACCACGTAGCCATCAAGCGTCCGAGAAGCAATGTTCACAGTACCAGCCTCCAGTGATAGCCCTGCCATAGTCCAATCACCAGCGGCAATTACGCTTGTATCATTAAACGCATCCGTCACCGTAGCACTGCCATCTGTCGCCGTCAGAATAGCCTCGCCACCATTAAATACGATGCGCTTCCCTACATCCTCTGCATCAAATGTACCCGCACCCAGCGTGAGCGTTATTTCTCCACTGGTCGCACTGGGCTGGATGCTGGTGTTATAAGCAAAGTTCTCGATATCGAAGTTGCTGCCGTCCGCTGCAACCGCCCAGTCATTGTTAACCAAACCGGTATCGACAACTTCTTTTGTCACTGTTACGTGGGGTGTTTCAATCCCCTCATCCAATCTGATCGAGATTTGCTGGTCAGTCGTCATCGAAGCTGTCAGGCTTCCTAGCGTTGATGAGCCGCCGCCGTAGGGCTTCCAGTTCCCGGTATTGCTTGTGACCGGATCATCCCCGATGGCTGGAGTATCGCCCACAAACCGATACGTCAGTCCGTCAGAGCCAATTACCACACTGGAAAAGGCATATTGAACCTGCGCGCTGTAGATTGATGCGTTCATCCATTCCGGGAGCTTTTCCAGCAACACCCCCAAATTCACGGCATGAGTTGACTGTGTAGCAGCACCTACATGCGTTGGGTCGGAGAAACCTTTACCGGTTGCAGCCAGCGCTGGCAGCTTATCGAATCCAGCTTCAACAGCGTCAAACTTGGCGTCAACGTCTGAGGCTCTGGCTCGCTCTCCGGGCTGAAATCGCTGTGCTTCATCCTGATTGTCGTAATAGCTGTTAGCCACGCATTTGTCTCCGCTGATCATAGTGCAGCATGTAACCACGTACCGAGTGCGGCGCTGCAGTGGTGCTGCTGTGATGAAGTGAAAGATTCATATTTTCGCCAGAGCCGGCAATGCTGATCGGGGTATTGGACTGGTATGGTGCTGACCAGGCAAACTCGCCCCACTCGCTGAAATCAAAGAATCCACCGGCAGCCATGATGCCGACAATCCTGAGGTGGCGAGAGATATCATCGTCACCGTAATCAAATCCCGGTAGCACGCTCAGATCGGTGGTATCCACACCAGTCGTTTCCAGAAACACCCTGCGAAACCGTTTGCGTACAGACGGTGATCCGCAGTGGTTGTACTGGAGTGTCAGAATTGACTCGATCGGCTGGTCATGGAAAGCGGTGCCATTGTCCATTTGATAGACATTACCGCTGTTGTCACCAAATACGATCAGCTCATTGTTGTTACTGTCTTCACCCTGAGCCACACACTTGAGCGTGTGCGGAAATTCAGTCAGCGTAATCCCGACCAGCTCATTGCCGGAAAATGTCGCTCTGATTCCGCGACCGCTGACATCCCACACCCTATATTGGTTATGTTTCTTGCTGACACAGCTGGCAACCGGTTGGTACCCACTACTGAACAACGGAGACACCACGCGCCCCCAGGTAGCGACACTGAAGTCACCAAAGGCTTGAGTGGCTTCCAGTGAAGTCGGGCCCTGGTCACCAATAAACAGCGGCTGCGCCATACTGGCGATGCTGTATCGCTTGGCGCCGGCATTGGCAGATAGCACCTTTAACTCCCAGTCATCTACACTGGTTCCGTAAAGAACCTTTATGGAGTCGGCACAGAATATTGCCAGCACACCTCCTGAAAGTGATGCCAATCCAGTCACACGATCAGAAGCACCAATCTCTGCTGCCCCCAGGGTTCCATCCCAACCCTCCGGGGCTCCTGCCTCAGATATCTGAATTGTCCCCGCCTCAAAACCCAGGATCAGCCGGTTGTCGTGGGCAATGATGTGTGCCGCGCCACTCTGCGCTGCTGCCAGTTCAGTCAGCGTGGTGCCATTCCACTCGTATGGCTTCCCGTTTGGGCAGACCATGTACAGCGCCTCACTGGCGGCGGCAGCGTAGAAGTTGCCGATGGTGAACTCATACCGCCCTGCCGCCATCCCGGTGGCCAGCTGGTCCCATGCGCTGGCGTTGCTATTCCACTGGTAGAGTGCTGCGGTACCACCGGACGCCTGTTCGCGGATCGCGTAGAAATCACCCTGCCAGACAGCAACACCGAGAATCTGGCCCTGACCCGGAACGCCTCCACCCAAGCGGGTATAGCCGCTTATGCTGCGATAACCACCCTCAACAGGGCATTCATAGTTCAGTGCCAGAATTGCGCGCCCCGGGTCTACCTGCGTTGGCGGGGTGATCAAATCGAGCCCACCGGATAGTGGCGTATATTGCTGCTGACTCATGCAACCGGCCCCGGCATCATCATCACAGGCAACTGATCCAGTTCAAGGTCGGCCAGCATCTGCTGGTACTGCATCTGTCCTGAGCTGAAAACTTCCTGCGCGTTTTCATACCCTGCGTAAAGCATCATTGCCTTGTAGACGATCAGCATGTGGTAGTGACTTGGCAGCAGTGGAGCATCATTGTTTTCCACCAGCTCTTGAGGCTTGGCGTAATACTCACCGAACAGGGTGTAATCGGTATCGGCTGTTGCGTTCAGGTACAGCTGGCCATTGGGCGCCATGCTGCAACCAGTCGGCCTGCCTGTGTTCAGGGCCTGTCGGCGCAATTGCTGCATATCCGCCCACGGCATGACGCTGATTTCATGTCCATCGATATGCAGCGTGTCACCACTCAGGGTGCGCAGATCGGCCGGCAACGACGCAATGCTACTGCCCTGTGCAATCGGTTGACTCAATACCGTCCAGTGAAAGCCCCAGTCAGTGCGGTAGTTCTGGATTTCTCGCCAGGCCTGCGCTGTCCAATCAACCCAGAGTTTGTTTTCACCGCTTTGGCCTGTAACGGAGGTAGGGCCCGTGCCGCTACCTCCGCACTCCTGCCGCAGCCGTTGACACAGTTGCAGGAAGTTCATTTATCAGTCCTCGGGATCTTCAATACCCAGCACGGTGAATGGATAGGAAGGCACTTCGGTCCATTCGCCTGTGTCCTCATCCCGTACGCTTTGAACAGCATTGTTCAGCGAGTGGAACAGACCCTCACCGATGGTGACAGTCTCCCCACGCTTAATGCGGACCACGCGGCCATTACAGCCCAGCATCACCGGCTGCTTATCCTTGCCATCCTTGTGGATCTTAATGGTGTAACGCTTCTCGCCTTTACGGATCGCAACACCGGTGTCATTGCGGCCAGGTGAAGCCTTGGCTTCCGCAGCCGGGTCAGGCTCACCCAGGGCTTCACGGATCTTGGCGCGAATCGTGTCTTCGCCGGGGTTACCAGCCAGTGCAATGCCCAGAATCTTTGCCTGCTCCTTGAGTTCATCTTTACTCATGGATTCAAGGTTGATCTCGTTCATGTCGTTCTCCTGCGGCCCTTCGCGGGCGGCTTCAGATCAAAAAAGAAAGGGGAAGCGAATGCCTCCCCTTGTTACATCACCGGTTATGCCAGTTCAGTAGCCGCCACTTCCATACGGCACAGCCAAGCTTGGTTTGCGATAAAGCCCTTCCAGTAGGATTTCCAACCAACCCAGCCAACCTGACCCAGCTTATCGTTGGAATCGATCTCACCCGGCTGGCGGATCTTCATCTCTACGGATTCTTTCCCCTTTAGAGGTGTGTGGCCGTATGCATCCTGACCGGTGTAAATGATCGGATACACGTCAGCATTGGTACCAGTGGTAGATACCATGCTGCCAACAGCTCCACCGGCATCTTCCCAAGGCTCCAACACCGGAGTCAGGATATAACGTACATCTTCAACCTTGCCGATCTCATACGGTAGCGGCTTCATGGAGCCGTACTTCTCCACCGGCACAAATCCGGTCAGATCACGGATGTCAGACTCCAGATTGGTATGAGCAAAAGCGAGGAATGCCGCGTCAATGGGCTCAGTGCCGTACTTGACGGAACTGGACACCATCTTGGTCACTTTCTTCGCACGCTCAGCTTTCAGCAGGCGCGTTACTGCGCGCTGCTTGGCCAAGCTGATTGCACTGTTAACTGCGTTCCGTGCAGAGCCGTTGGCATAGAACACATTGGTGCCGCCACGAATGATGCCCCACAGCAGGGACTCAAAAGTTTCCTGAGACTGCTCACCGGTCAGGGCGGTGGCATCCTTCAGTACCGGATCTTCTGCCAGGTCGTGAACTACGTCAGTGATTTCAACCACATCACCGTACTGGCTCAGGCTCACCTCCACGTCTTCGTAGGTCAGCGCCTTGGAAGTCGGGGCCGTGCCTTCAGTCAGCGGAGTGGTGGCCAGTGCCAGCGGTACCGGACGGCGGAATTTCACGGTCTGTGATTTGTTCTTGGGTACCGGCTTGGTCATACCGTACTTGGACAGTACGGCGATAGGCTCGGCATGCTTGAGGTGTTCAGTCATTGCCCACGCAGTAGTGCGCTGGGACAGGCTGGAGTATGTAGTCTGTGCCATGGTATTGCTCCTAAGTGCAAGATAAGTAAAAGGTTCTGCTTTGCTACCCTTTCGCTTGCTTACACGGAGGAGTCACAGCAAAACCCCGCGTCCTGTGAAGGAGGCAGGGTTTTGGGAATCGTCCGCTTGGTGCTTGCGCGGGTGGATCAGAGCAAACCAGTGTGTCAGGCGGCGCGAGCGGCCTTACTGGTTTGCGAAATAGTCAAACGCGGCATCAAGGTCATCTTCTGCCGGCTGACCAGGGTTGCGCCGTCCGCCACGATTGGGGATTGTCTGCGCGTTCTGCAGCTGCCGTTGCCGGCGCTGGTTCATCGCCCGGGTCTGCTGTTGCTGCATGCCGGTGGCCAGCTTGTAGTTGCTGATCAGATACGCGGCATCTGCGGCGCTTTTTGATCCCATCAACTGCTGTACCGCCGGTGGCTGCGTGCTGACCCATTGGCGAAATTCGTTTGTGGCAGCCACGTCCCGCCAGTCGGGGTGCTGCTGCTCCAGAATCTGGTACTGTGAGCTGACATACTGTTCACGCGCCTGCTGCTGGATCGGCTGGATCTGCTGTTGCAGCTGCTGAATCTGGTTCTGGTACTGGCTGGATACGGCTGCCATGCGCTTTTCCAACGCCTGCGCCACTTCAGGGAAGTCCTCTTTCAGTGCCTCCCATTCGGCATCGGTATAGCCTGAGCCTTCAGGATTATCAGTACCGCTCTGATTGGATGCCTGGGGGGCTTTGCTTTGCAGCTGCTGGATCAGTTGCTCCTGCTCATGAATCTTGCGCTGCAGGGCGTTCTGGCGGCCAAGGTCGCTGTTGTAGCGGTGTTGCCACTGCCGGGCTTCCTGCTNNAGTTCAGCAAGCGGGTCAGGCTGTTGCCCATCTGCTTCGCCCTGCTCGCCCTGCTCGCCTTGTCCGTCCTCGCCATTGTCGCCATCTTGTTCATCGTCCAGCGAATCTTCAGATGCAAACCGGCCCTGCTCATCACGGGCCTGATTGCCCTGCTCTCCGCCAGTTTCCCCAGTGGCAAACTCATCAAAGGCTGATTCCAGTTCCTGATCGTGCGCGTTCTGCTGTTCTTCGTTTTGCATGGTGCCTCCAGCGGCCTTCACAGGCGGCTATTGGTTTCGGGTTAAGAGTATGAGTCCGACACGATAACCGGGTCGTCCTCGGTATCCGTCAGGCAAAGTAGCTGGTTGATCAGATCAATCTTGCCGCGTTGCCGTTCTGAATCTTGGTCAGCGATCAGAGAATCAATCGCTTCCAGTCGCTGGCTCTGCGCCCACTCGGTCACGGCCAGCCAGGTTTCACTGTGCTTGTCGATCTGGTTCATCAGAAGGTATCAAACCCCCGTGCCAGGTTTTCGGCCTGCATCTGCGTCTGCGTGCGCTTCAATGCCAGATCACCGGCCGCCTTGTCTCGCGCCGTCTGGATCTTGACCTGCTCCAGTTGCAGCTTGGCCTGCAGCTGTGCCACGGTCAGGTTCTCCCGTGCTGCAATGTCTGCCAGCTTCAATTCACGCTCCTGCTGCAGCTTTGCCGCATCCAGTTGCTGCCGGTACTGCATTTCCTGCTGCTTCAGCTGCGCATCGACCTGCATTTGCTGTTGCTTCAGCTGCAGCTCTGCCGCTTTAATCTGAGCGTTTGGATCTTCAGGCTGCTGCTGGGACTCGGCAATCTGCTTCTTGCGCTCTTCAATCTCAGCATCAGACAGAGTGATCTGGTGGTATGGAACCTCAAGCGCCTTGGCGATCTCGCGGTCCAGCCCTTCCCAATCACGGCGCAATGCCAGTTCCGGGTTGCTGCCAGTCACGTTGGCGAACACCAGAAGGTTTTCCTGCTGCTTCTCACGGACCAGCAACGCACCGGAGCCGCGGGCATCAATGGTGTAATCACCCTTGATCTCCGGGCTCTCGCTGAATTGCATGTTCCAGTCGTAGAAGCGGGTGATTGTGGGACGGGTGATATCGTCATCCCAGTTCTTCACCGCACGGCGCAGCACGATATTGGCGCTGTTCATCAGCATGGCCATGCCGCTGCTGGTTTTGGTGACGTGGGATGCCTGCTCACCCTGGGCGATCAACGGCAGGTTGGTTTCCTCATCTGCCAGTTGCCGTGCCATCGTGAAAATATTGGCAAGCTCCACCTGGCGACTGGGAGTGCTGAAGGTGGCGAAAGCCTCCTGGACGCTGCGAGTTTTATCCTTCATGTACCACAGCTTCTTCGGACCAAGCTGCCAGCTTCCGTCTGCCGGTTGCACGATCTCGCGATTGACCACCACCTGATCAGCCACGCTCATGCCGCCGTTATCCATCATCATGCGCCAGGATGCATTGATTACTTTCTGCGGATTGCGCATCAGGTACGGCACACCAAAGCCAAAGATGCTGGACTCGTCTTTCTCCCAGTTGAATACCGAGTAAGGTCGGTCCTCTGTGTCCATAGGGTTGATTGCCACCTTCAGTACACACTGGCCGGAGAAGAACACCACTGCTTCCAGTTCGTCATCCAGTTCGTCAATCTCTTCTTCGGGTAGCGGCTCTTCCGCGTCCTGCATCGCGTCGATCAGTTCTTCCTTGCTGATCGGTCCGTGGTACTCCCATATCTCATAGCGGCTGGAGTCTGTGACGCTGCCGACGCCGGTAATGCTACGGATATCGTTCACATAGTCCTTGGCAACGTGGGTTTCCTTCGCCTCGGTACGCAGCAGTTTACGCAGCTGCCCTTTGAGTACACCCGGCATCCGGGCAAAGTCCCGCAGCTGTCGCTTGGTCAGCCGGCGCTTTTCAAAGATGAACTCACACTCATCAATGGTGCGCGCTGACATATCCGGATAGAAGTCCCAGATATCCACGCGCTCAATGGATGGGGCCAGATCCTCGGTGATCTGCAGCATGGAAGTACCATCATCCATGATGTCCCAGCGCTTGCGGATACGCCCAACCACTACAGGGCCCTTGACGATACCGGTCCCCAGCTGCGCCGCGTCGTGGATAATGTCGCGTGCTTTCGTTGGGTACCGTGCTTCATTCAGCTGGTCATCGATCTCCTGCTGCATAAGCAAGGCTTTTTTCTTCGCTTCACGCAGAATCTCGTCAGCCACCTTGCCAGTATCGACCGGCTCGCCATTCGCTCCCTGCATCATTTGCCCGGGCTTGACGTTATCCAGTTCGGGTACCGGTGTAGGCTTGATACCCCAGTTGCGGTCGTCGGTCGGGAACAGCATGTCCTGCAGCCGCGCCTCGGCCGCATTGGTCTTGTTGCGGGTAATGTTCACATAGACCTGAGAACCACCGGCCTTCTGAATGCGCTCGTACTCGCCAGGCTGATACTCACCATGGTACTGACGCAGATCCTTCAGCCAGCGCTGTTCGATATCAGAGCGCAGTGCTGCCTGATCATGCGCAAGCCGGGACAGGCGTGACGCGAACACCTGCAGACGTTCGGCAAGTTGTTCTTCCTGCTCAACAGGGTTTACAGATTCGTTCATCAGAGCCTCACGGCTGTGCTTTGAATGGGTATCAGTAACCGGCTACCCGGTCACCAATGATGTTTTCGTGCTGTTCAGATCGGTCAGGTGCGCGCACCGGTTCGGCAAAGGTCAGCGCTAAGGCGTCTGCACCGTCTGGTGATCTCAGGCCGCGCTTGCGCATATCCTCTTTGCTTTCGAGGATTCGGCGCTGATTGCTGTCGTACTTGTACTGGGGCCCGCAAAGGTCAGCGTGAAGTGCATCCTCGTCCGGGATCATCACCGGCAAGTCACCGTTCAGCCAGTCGCGCACTTCCCACCACATTTCAGCCCGCTTGTTGCGGTACCGCTCCGGGTCCAATGCGCTGTTACCGAAGTTCACGGCAACAACGATCTGCTTCTGGCTTTCGGGCAACAGCTCCATCAAGCGGTCATATACCCCAGCACCCAGGCCGCCAACATCAATCGCCACCTGTGCCGGCTTCTCCTTCTTGATGATGGAATACACCAGACCGGCCACTTCCATTGTGTCTTTGCCCTTGTGCCGCTCCAGCTGGTACGCGGCACGGTTGCGGCGCCGGATAATGGCTGTACTGTCATTTCCAAACCGCGCCGGGTCGACGCCGATCTTGAGCGGGCCTGACGCCAAGCATTTGTACTGCCTGGCCTTCATTACAGGCTCGGGCGTGATCAGCGACTGTCCGCCTGATACCTGGAATGCCTCTTGTGCCGTCATCGGGTATTCCTGCTTGAAAGCGGATTCACCATCGACACCATCAACCGTCAATTCAGCAATCTTGAAGCGGCGGAACATGATCTGTTCATCATCCAGCCGGTACAGTTCTTTCAGGTCTTGCTCGGCTGCCGTGGGCTTGAACCCTTCCGGTACCGGCTTGCGGTATTCTTTCTGCCAGAACCAAGGAACAAAGATGGCGATATACTCACTCTCGCCGGCTTCAGCCTGCTGCCATTGCTGGTGAAAGTAGTTGCCGATCCCGTTTGCCGTGGATTCCAGTATTACTTCGGTGTCGGGTGCGTCTGGGATGGCCTGCAGGATACCTTTGGCATGCTCTGACGCATGGGGCCAGAAACCAACCTCTGAGCCATGGAAATACTGCAGAGTAGTGCCCCTGCCCACTCCCTTGTTGCCAGCTGTGCCAACCTTGTACCCGGAATCCAAACGATCAAAGATCAACTCCTTGGCGTTACTCGCGCCGGTTGAAGGCTTCACCAGTGCCGGGCAGTTCTCGTGATAGCGCTCGGCCATCTCAAACAGTGCCGCTGTAGATTCGGCTTCATGCGTCAGAATGAAGGCCCTTACCCCTTTGCGGTGTGTGACCAGCCAGTAGAGCCGCCCCTCGGTGTAAGTGGATGCGCCCTGCTGCCGGCCCTTCAGGATGATCGCCCTTACCTTGCCGGTCAGTCGCTTCTGCTCGCTGATACAGGCATGGAT
>NPIE01012733.1_pt1 | contig 15684 bp, 17 predicted proteins | sample 8637661 | NCBI WGS metagenome assembly NPIE01 (sample SAMN07420842, study PRJNA396082) | bioreactor metagenome | isolation source: sample BA12 brine-fed electro-methanogenic bioreactor BA | place: Japan: Kochi | collected 2016-12-09 | reverse complement strand
TTGTTATAACCAGAGTAATAACACGAATGTCCGGTGCAATCAAGCGAGAATTCCCGGTCTTCAACCGGGTTGTTATTTTCCTGACAACCGATATAATATCTGGTTCATAGAAGCTGTTAAAGTTGTTGCCATTGATAAACATGGCCCCGGAAGGGCTCCTGTTCAGCATTTTCAGGCCGGAAACCCGGGTCTGAATCCCGCCGGGATCATCATAAGAAAAGGATTACCATGCCCCTGTATGCGTTTAACACCCATACCCCCCGGATTCACCCGTCCGTGTTTATCGCGCCTTCGGCCCAGATCATCGGTAATGTTAACATCGGAAAAGAGTCTTCCGTGTGGTTCCAGACGGTGATCCGGGGAGATCTGGACGCCATCGTCATCGGCGAAAAAACCAATATCCAGGACCTGTGCATGTGCCATGCGGATGAAGGGATTCCTTTGACCATCGGCTGTGGCATCACCGTCGGCCACCGGTGTGTGATCCACGGATGTACCATTGAAGACGGCTGCCTGATCGGCATGGGGGCGGTCATCATGAACCATGCCGTGATCGGAAAGGGCTCGGTCATCGCCGCCGGTGCCGTGGTGCTGGAAAACACGGTGGTACCGCCTCATTCCCTTGTCACCGGTTCCCCCGGAAAGGTGAAAAAGACCTATGACAACCCGGAACAGCTTGCCGAGAGCATCCGTGCCATGTCAGACAGTTATCTGGAAAGTGCCCGGGCATTTCTGTCCCCCGGCGCTTTTTATGAAATACAGTGACAATACCCGGCTGATCTGGAAAACGCTATTCTCCATGGTACCGGACAACGGGTTGGTTCCTTCTGGGTGCCCGGAAATACCTGAATTTTGGAAAGCCGACCATCAGTGCCCCGTGGCAGGAATGGTTGTCAGGAAAGGATAAAAACTCGGCAAGGGGCGGCCACTGACCGGCCGCATAATTGACATATCCGGCCCAGCAGGACCCCAGGCCGAAACCGGGCAGCGCGAGTTCCAGGTAGGCCAGGGCGGTGTGACAGTCGGCGGCGGCGCTGCCGAATTCATTGGAGGCATGGGCGAACACCAGCTGGGGGGCATCCCGGCAGATCCTGTCCGCGCCGTTTTCCCAGTGACTGATCAGGGTCTGCATATTCAACGGCAGGGCAAGTTCCGGGCGGGTCTTTGCCAAATACCGCATCCATTCGATGACATGGGCCGCTATTTTTTCAACCTCTTTTTTCCTGTCAATTACAAGCCATCGAACCTCCTGGCGGTTGCTGCCTGTGGGCGCACAACAGGCAATTCGCAGCGCTTTTTCAAACAGGTCTCTGGGAACCGGCTTGCCCCTGTAACGTCTGACCGCCCTCCGGGATCTGAGAAAATGCTCGGTATGGGCCGCATCCAGGGTCGGCTCCTTTTTGACGGGCATGCACTCTTCCGGGGAGAGAAATTTCAGGGTGAGGGCCGCCCGGGGGCAGACCGCCACGCAATGGCCGCACCGGATACAGATCTCTTCAGCGTCATCTGACGGCACCGGTCCGTTGTCGGTCATTTCAATAATATGTGCCGGGCATTCCAGGGCGCAGATGCCGTCTTTGTCGCATTTTTCATGGTCGATTGTAAACAGGGTCATGTCCGCTCCGGTCAGGGTCCATCCACCTGGATTATTTATGTCTCATTGTATGAATCATTTGTTTTGATGTCAAACAAAAATCCGAAGACCGGGTGGGTGTCAGATCCGGGTGACTTTTCCGGAATTCACAAATCAGGCTGGTGTTTTTTCCCGGAGAACGTTACTATATCACCGCTGTCTGTTGAACCGGGAAACAATGGAGGAGGACCATGCTGCCTGTGCTGCTGTCTCTGGGGATTCTGTATCTGCTGGCCCTGGGTGCCGGCCGGATCAGTGCCTCTTTAGGGATTCCCCGGGTCACCGGTTACCTGGCCGTGGGCGTGGCTGCCGGCCCCTCTGTAGGCGGCATTCTGGGCATTCCCGCAGTGATCGGCACCGGGCAGCTCCATGCAATGGAGCCGGTCCATGATATGATCCTGGGGCTGATTGTATTCACCATCGGCGGGAGTTTCAGTTTAAAGGCGGTGAGGAAAATCGGATCAGGGCTGTTTGTTGTCAGCGCCTTTGAAATCGGGCTGACCGCACTGCTGGTGGGGGCGGGCACCTATCTGCTGAGCCGGTCGGTCCTGGTGGCCGGGTTTCTGGCGGTGATGTCCGTGACTACGGCACCGGCCGCCACCCAGATGGTCATCCGGGAGTGCCAGTCCGAGGGCCCGTTGACCGACACCATCCTGCCGTTGATCGGCATCAACAACCTGCTGGCCATTGTCGCTTTCATCCTTCTGGGCATGGCACTGCCTGATGCGGCAGGGTCCGGGGCAGGAACGGTTTATCAGATTGCGGTTCCGGTGGGGCTGGGCATCGGCACGGGGTTTCTGGTCGCCGTGATGGACCAGCGGCTGACCCGTCAGGTGGACCGGCAGATCCTGGTTCTGGCCGCCGTGTTCATCAGTGTGGGTCTGGCGGCGTTTCTGGAGGTGTCCGCCATGCTGGCCACGCTTTTCGCCGGTGCGGCCGCTGTCAATGCGTCCCCGTTCGGGGACCGGACCATCAAGGATTTGTCAGCGGTTGACTACCCGTTGTATGTGCTGTTTTTCATCATGGCGGGGGCGGAACTTCACCTGGAATCCCTGGTGCACATGGGATGGATCGGTGCGGCATATGTGGGGCTGCGGAGTGCGGGCAAGTATTTCGGCTGTACCCTGGGGGCTTTTGCCGCCAATGCCTCCCATGTTCAGAAGCGGTGGCTGGGGCCTGCCATGCTGGCCCAGGCGGGCCTGGCCATCGGCCTTGCCGGCACCCTGGCCCGGTCCTGGCCCGGTCCCGGGCAGAGCATTCAGACGGTGGTGCTGGCGGCGGTGGTTGTGTTTGAGGTGGCCGGACCTTTTCTGACACGGTGGTCCCTGGTGAATGCCGGTGAAGTGACCGTGCTCAATCTCATGGCCCTGCGGAGCCCCGTGGGGTTCACCGAAGGCCTGGGCCAGGCCGTGCACCAGGTGAAAGATGCTTTTGGGATCGCCCTTTCCGGGGCTGCCGGCCAGCGGGCCGGTATCTGCATCTCCCATATCATGCGGCGAAATGTGGAGGCGATTTTCAATGACACCCCGTTTGACGAGGTCCTGAAAGCACTGGGGCATTCCCGTTATGATCAGCTGCCCGTGGTCAACCGGCGGAATGAACTGGTGGGGGTGATCAAATATGCCGATATCGCGGACACCCTTTTTGAACCCGGCCTCCGGCATATCGTGGTGGCCGGGGACATTGCCACGCGCGTCCCCATGAAGCTGACCCCGGACGACACCATTGAAACCGCCATGGCGGCCCTTAAGAAACATCCCGGCAACACCTGGCTGGTGGTGGTGGACAAAAATGATCCCAAAAAACTGTTGGGCATGGTGCGGCACAATGAGGTATTGTCCACACACCTGTACCAGGACACGGAATCAAACCGCCGGGCAAACCATGGGTAAATGGTCCGGAAGTGAGTCTGGATGGTTGTTTTTCAGTCATCGGATAAATCTTTTTCGGCATTTTCTGTGACTTCCTTGTGCGCGTTGCAGTGCTGGCAATGGGGCAGCAGGGCATGCCGGATGCCGCCGCAGCTGCCGCATGCCTCGAAAAGCAAGGTGCCGCAGGCAGGGCAGGCATAGGGTTTTTCATCTTCCGGTTCGCCGGGGACCACCAGTTTGTTGATGGTCCGCCGGGTCCAGAACAGGTATTTCCTGGGGCCGGTGCGGATGGGATATTCGCACACAGGACACAGGAACCGTTCATACGCATCCCGGTACTGGCGGATCAGCCACTGGGCTTTGGGGAACGCCACGACCCGGATAAAGTAGATCAGGAGCCGGACAACGACCACCAGGAGTCCGGCCACCAGAAAATATTTCAGATACCGGGATGGAAAATAGGCGTGCAGCACCAATGATACCTTGATCAGGACGGCGGCCCCGAATCCCAGAAACAGGGGATAGTATATACTGCCGCGCTTTTTGAGCAAAAGGAACGCGCCGACGGCCAGCAGCGGGATGAGAATGAGCAGCTGGTATATGGCCAGGCCCAGGCGGTGTTTTTCTGTGAGGCGTTGAAATTTCTCCTGGGCCGGCTTTTTCTGCTGGTCGATGCGCTGGTCCACCTGCCGCTTTTCAGATGCCAGATCCTGTTTTTGTTCGGTGAGGCCGGAGAGTTCCGTGTTCAAAGCCTGGTACCGGGTCTGGTTGTCCAGAAACCGGGCCAGGCTGTCAGACAGGTTGGTCTGTTCCGTTTCCGGCAGGGAAACCGATTTCTGGACCGTGAGTTTCTGGAGTTCGATCAGCTGGCTGATGGTGCTCTGGAGGTTCCGGGTGCTGTCGCTGATGATCTGCATCTCCTCGCGCTTGCCGGCAATGGCCCGGTCTGCCTCGGCAATGTCGGCGGCCAGGGTTTTCTGTTTTTCCACCAGGGCCGGGTCGACGTGCTGCTGTTCGATGTCATTGTATGACGGCCCCGGAATGGATTCAATGTCCTGGACCAGAAATCCCAGGATCCAGTAAACCAGAACCGCGAGAAACAAAGTGAACAGTTGAATCGAAAACCGGTGAATCCATGGGCCTTTGGGTGTCATGCCGCCTCCTTTGATAGTCGCCTTTGAAATAACATGATTGCCGGATACAATCAATCTGTTATACTGGTTTCTGATTTTGAAACGCGAAAGGTGAGAGAGATGCTGATCAATTCATTTCTTCATATACCGGGGGTCGGGGCGGTCACGGAGAAACGGCTGTGGACGGCGGGGCTGCTGGACTGGCACCAGGTGGGTGCTGCCGTTGCCTGTGATGTTCCCGCCAGAAACCTGATGCGCATTGCCGCGGGCATGGCGGCATCCTGTGAACATCTGGACAACAACAACCCGGCCTATTTTGCGGATCTTCTGCCGGCCGGGGAGCACTGGCGGTTTTTCCCGCAGTTTAGGAAAACCACGGTATTCATGGATATCGAAACCACGGGCATGAATGTGTTTGGAAGCGAGATCACCACCATTGCCCTGTATGACGGGGAATCCATCAGATATTATGTCCAGGGGCAAAACCTGGATGCGTTCATGGCGGATATCGACCGGTACAACGTGATCGTCACCTACAACGGCAAAACTTTTGATGTGCCGTTTATCGAGAAATATTTCGGTATTAAGATGACCCAAGCGCACATCGATCTGCGGTATGTGTTCAAAAGCCTGGGATATGCCGGCGGGTTGAAGCGGTGCGAAAAAGCCCTGGGCCTGGACCGGGGGGATCTGGACGGGGTGGACGGATTTTTTGCGGTGCTTTTGTGGCGGGAGTTTCAGCAGACCGGCAATATCAAGGCGTTGGAAACCCTGCTGGCGTACAATATCGAGGATGTGGTGAACCTGGAAACCCTGATGGTTCTGGCCTACAACATGAAATTGAAAGATACGCCTTTTTGCGAAACCCATGTTCTGCCTGTGCCGAACATCCCGGATATCCCGTTCAAACCGGACCGGCCGACCATCGAGAGAATCCGGCAGAAGTTTCAGGTGAATTTTTTTCAGGACATGGATCTATGATGCAGTTCAGTGCGTGGTTTACCTTTTTTGTGATGATGACGGCCATTGCCTATACACCGGGGCCCATGACCATGTTTTCCATGTCTTCCAGTGTGAAGCACGGGTTCTACCGGACCCTGCCGGGTATTTTCGGCGGGTCGGCCGCCTATATGGTCCAGATGGTGGTGGTGTACCTGGGCCTGGGGGTGATTGTCCAGAACTCCACGGTGGTTTTCAACACCATCAAGTGGGTGGGGGTTGTCTACCTGATCCTGCTGGGGATCAAAAACTGGCGGCAGTCCATCCGGGATATGGAAATGACCCGCACCGGCCTGCCCGTCTCGCCGGTCAAGCAGTTTTCCTTAGGATTTGCCACGGGCATGTCCAACCCCAAATCCGTGCTGGTGTTCACGGTGCTGTTTCCCCAGTTTATCCACCCGGCACATTACACGGCCCATTTCCTGATCCTGGCGGCCAGTTTTTTTGTCATCCAGGGCAGCAGCGCCATGGCATATGCCCTGTTCGGCGCCCGGGTGTTCCAATGGCTGCGGCAGCGGAACCTGGCCCGGGTCCAGAACCGGGTCACGGCCGTGATTCTGTTCTGTGCCGGCGGGATCCTTGCGGTCAGTAAAAAATAGCCGGCACAGGCATCACCGAGCCGCGTTAATCGCCTGATCCAGGTCCGCCAGGATGTCGTCAATGTCTTCGATGCCGATGGACAGCCGCACCATGTCCGGGGTGACCCCGGCTTCGATGAGTTCCGCGTCGGTCAGCTGGGAATGGGTGGTGGAACCCGGATGGATGGCCAGGCTTTTGGCATCCCCCACATTGGCCAGGTGGGAGAACAGCTGCAGGCGGTTGATGAATGTTTCGCCGCCTTTTCGGCCGGATTTGAGCCCGAACACCACCATGCCGCCGAACCCCTTGTCAAACTGGGATGCGGCCGTGTCATGGGAGGGATCGTCCGGCAGGCCCGGGTATCTCACCCAGGCCACGGCCGGGTGATCCGCCAGGAACCGGGCCGTGGCCATTGCGTTTTCACAGTGCTGTTTCATGCGCAGTCCCAACGTTTCGATCCCCTGCAAAAATATCCAGGCATTGTCCGGGCTGATGCAGGCCCCGAGATTCCGCAGCGGTCCCACCCGCATCCGCAGGATGAATGCCAGCGGGTTCAGGTCCCCGAGATCATGGGCAAACCGCAGGTCATGGTAGGAGGTATCCGGATCATTGTACAGCCGGAATTTGCCGTCGGTCCAGTCAAAGGTGCCGCTGTCCACGGCAATGCCGCCCAGGGCCGTGCCATGCCCCCCCATCCACTTGGTGAGGGAATGAATCACGATGTGGGCCCCGTGTTCGATGGGCCGGATCAGATACGGCGTGGTGAAGGTGGAATCCACGGCCAGGGGCAGGTGGTGCTTTTCGGCGATGTCCGCCATTTTCCGGATATTCACCACATCCAGGGAGGGGTTGCCGATGGTTTCGCAGAACAGGAGCCGGGTGGCCGGGGTGATGGCCTGCTCGATGTCCGCTTCTTTTTCCGGGTGGACATAGTGCACCTTGATGCCCATTTCAGGCAGCATGTGGGTGAACATGGTGATGGTGCCGCCGTAAAGGTTGGCCGTGGACACCACTTCATCCCCGTGGCCGCAGGTGTTGATGATGGTATAGAAGATCGCGGCCGTGCCCGAGGACACGGCCAGGGCTGCGGCGCCGTTTTCCAGGGCTGCCACCCGTTTTTCCAGCACATCCTGGGTGGGGTTCTGGAGGCGGGAATAGATATTGCCCAGTTCCTTTAACGCAAACAGGCCGGCGGCATGGGCCGTGTCTTTGAACAGGTAGGCCGTGGTGCGGTGGACCGGGACCCCCCGGGACAGGGTGTCATCGGTGTGAATGCCGGCATGCAGCGCCAGGGTGTTGAATTTAAGGGCCATGGGTGATCTGTCCTTTCATCATGGTATTTATTAAGGGTGTGAATTAGTTATAATCGGTTATTATGTCATTTTTTGTTGTACATATCATCTTTTTTCTGTCAAACAACAGGTGGTTTTTCAAGTCAGAAAAACAACAGGTGACGTTTGTGAATGATTTCAATCGGTTTATGGACGAACTGCCTCTCTGGTCGGCACCGTTCGGCCTGTCTCTGTTGGACACCCTTCGTTTCAGATAACATGTCACAGTGCTGGATATCGGGTGCGGGGAAGAGATGATTTCCGTGCTGGGGGACTGCGGATTTTAGATCCGCAATGTGGTCGAGGTTCGCTTTTCCATGCGGTTTGCCTACGGCGCCACCCTGTTCCGGCATTAGCTGATCCGCCATTTTTTCCTGGATCCAGGCCCGCCTGGATGAAACAGTACGCCGGAACGGCCATGTCTGCCTGACCATCCCGTATATGGCCCTGGACGCAGTCCCGGTTTTCTGATAAATTCATTCTAATCCGCAATCCGATTTTCAGGACGTTTGAGCCATGATGGCGTTGAGTGAGTGGTTGACCTTACACCGCGCATTTTGCGTTTCTGGCGCTCAGCAGAAAACAGCTGAAGTTATGCCCCGGTCTTTTGGGCGCTCCCATGCATTATCGACAAGCCTGCCATTACCATACAGAGAATGTCTATGACAAGACAGGGATGGAAAACAAAACTGTTTTGTTGTAGAAATATTTCATAATAATAATTTTTCTGTAAAAAAATATCATTTTATACTATGATATTTGATCATCAGAAAATGATGAAAAATGATTGTTTGTCATTTTTGCCAATCAAGTAATTCATATCAGGAGGTATCAAGATGGCCTGTATCGCCGGAATTGTCTCCCAACATGGGAAAATTGATGATTGTGCCCCGAAGCTGGGGAAAATTCTCAACAACCTGCGCCACCGGGGACCGGACAATATGCGTGTCCGGTCGATTCCCGATTACCGGGGCGCGGTGGGTGCCAATGAGATCAATCTGGCACCGCACCGGACCTGCTGTACGAATCTCGATGAACCCCCTTATTTCCTGTTTGACGGGGAACTGGTGGATGAGCGTGCCGACAGCAGTCAGCGGGATATTGACGTGTTTATTGACCTGTACAATAAATATGATCAGAGCTGTTTTTCCCGCATGGACGGCAGCTTTGTCTGCGCGATTGTTGAAAAAAATGACGAGGTGATCCTGGCGCGGGACGGGATCGGCGCCAGGCCTTTGTTTTACGGCTGGAACGGGGAGGTGTTTCATTTCAGCAGTGAAATGAAAGGATTGAAAGATCACGTCCAGTTCGATATCCAGGAACTGCCGCCCGGTCATATCTACAGCTCCCAAAAAGGGTTGAAACCGTTTGAGGCGTTTCATCCGGAAGTGCCGGACCCGGGGGATGATGTCATGATGGCTGCCGCCATTCTCAGGGAATTGCTGATCGATGCGGTCAAGCGGCGGATGGATGGTGCCAATGCCGTGTCATTGAGCGGGGGGCTGGACAGTTCCATCATAGCGGCCATTGCCAAGGAGTTCAATCCCGATCTCAAGCTGTTTACCGGGACGGTGAAGCGGGCCCCGGGACCGGACCTGGAAAATGCCAAACTGATGGCCGATTTTCTGGGGCTGGAACATTTTGTCTATGAAATCACGGATGACGATATCGAACAGGTCATTCCCGAAGCGGTCTGGTACCTTGAAAGTTTCGACGAAGACTGCATCTCAGGGATTCTGTCCAATTATTACGTATCCCGGAAAGTCAAGGAATACAGTGATACCGTGCTGATAGGAGAAGGGGCCGATGAGCTGTTCGGCGGATACCGCATGGTATTGAAGAACCCCAGGGTCAAGAGCGTGGAACAGCGGGACCGGCTGGCTCAGAAATTGCTTGAAATCGCCTATAACACCGCTTTGAGGCGGATGGACCGCAGCTGGATGGCCAACAGCGTGATCTACAAGACCCCCTTCCTGGATTCGCGGGTGGTGGAATTTGCCGCAAAAATTCCCATGAGTTGGAAGATCTACGGGGACAAGCAGATTGAAAAATATGTCCTCAGGGAAGCGTTCAGGGATATGCTGCCGCAACAGATCGCTGATCGGGAAAAACTCCGGTTTGCCATGGGAACAGGGATGGATGATGTGATGGATGACATCATTGCCCAGAAAATCGATCCCAATGAGATCGAGCATCGTCCCAAAGCGGCATATGGGCTCAAATTCGCGTCGTTCAAGGAGCTGTACTACTATGACGAGTTTTTGAAACTGTTTCCGCCGTCCTATGAAAAACAGACTGTCCGATGGGATCCGTTTAAATAAAGGCCTTTCCGAAAGGTTGTCATGGATATTTCGATACTGGGGTCCGGGGGGTGCGCGGTTATCCCCAAGCCCCTTTGCCAGTGCCGGGTCTGCACGGAAGCGCGGGAAAAAGGGGTGCCCTTTGAAAGAGGGGGGCCTGCCGCGTTTGTGCATGATGAGGATATCCTGATCGATACGCCGGCTGAGATTTCCCGGCAGCTCAACCGGTCGGATATCCGTGCCATCACCCATTTGATGCTCACCCACCTGGACCCGGACCATATTGAAGGATTCCGGGTGGTGGAGCAGATGACCATTGATTTCAGGACCTGGGAAGGATATCCGGAAAAAACCGTGCGCCTGATCCTGCCGAGGCCCCTGCTGGAAAGGTTCCGAAAAATCCGGACAGCCTATGGCCCCCTGGTGTCATTTTTTGAAAAATCCGGGTTTCTGCGGTGTGAGCCGTTTGACCGGGAGACGGTCATCGGGCAGGTGCAGGTGACGGCGCTTCCCGTGGACCGGGGGGACCAGACCGCCTATGTGTACGTATTTGAAAAAAACGGCTGCAAGGTGGTGTATGCCCCCTGTGACATCAAGCCGTTTCCCGAAGAGGATCCGGCGGTGCAGCGCCCGGATGTGCTGTTCATCCAGCCGGGTCTGTTCGAAACCGGGTTGAGACACGGATATGTGTACCCGGACGATCACATCTCCAGGACCACCCTGTATACCTTTGAACAGACCGTTGCCCTGAGCCGGCGGATACAGGCAAAACAGGTGGTGTTCATTCACCTGGAGGAATACTGGCACCGCAGTTTTACAGATTACCGTGCCCTTGAGGCGGACTTTGACAATATGGTGTTCGCCTGGGACGGGATGACATTGACCATTAAAGAGAGAGGCAGATAAATGAATTTAGTGAGTAATGAATATCTGGACCAAATCCATCAGGATGCGTTGCGGGTTCTGGAAGAAACCGGGGTGCGGTGCAGCTCACCGGAGGTCAGACAGATCCTGGAAGGCACGGGCCTGGCTGCGTATGATGACACCACCGAACACCTGCATGTGCTGTCGCCGCTGGTGGAACAGGCCCTGGCGGACACGCCCAAACGGGACCAGTACTGGATCAGGGAAAATGCCTTTGGGGTGGGTGGGACGGCCCCTTTTGTGTATGACGACACCACCCGGGAGCTGATTCAACCGACATTTGAGCATATTGCACAGATCGCCCGCATCGTCAATCAGACCGATGTGATCGATTTCATGGCCAGGGGGGTGCTGGTGCCCAAACAGGAAGTCAAGGTCATGGAAACCATTATCGAAAACTGCGACAAACCGGTGTACGCCGCCGCCGTCACGGAAGCGGGTATAGAAAAAGCCCTGCAGATTCACCAGACCCGGGGGGGATTCACCATCCAGTTTTCCATCATCAACAGCCCCCTGAACATCATCGACAGCATGATCCCGCCGTTTTTGTCCTGCGTCAAAAAGGGTATCCCCATTTATGTGTCCACCATGCCCATGGCCGGGCTGTCCGCTCCCTATTCCATGTCCAGCCTGATCACCCTGACCCATGCTGAGGCCCTGTTCGGCATCACCCTGGCCCAGGTGCTCAATCCGGGCGTCATGGTGGTCCATGCCGGCCTGCCGTCCATTGCCAGCATCAAGGACAACTACGCGGTGAACCTGGGGCTCATTTCCTTTAACATTGCCAACCTGATCATGGAAAAAGTCAACAAACGGCTGGACCTGCCGTCCATCCAGACCGCCTGCACCACCAGCCAGGAGCACCCCAACGAGACTGCCGAAAAAGAAGCGGTCCATGGATACGCGCTCATGAAAAAATACGGGTTCCACCAGATGCGGCACAGCTTCGGGTTTTTAAAGGAGCTGGTGTCTTTTTCCATCGCCAAGCTGGAGCGGCATATTGAGCTGTGCCGGAAGACCACGGCAGACCAGGCCCCGGACTACCAGGTGGACCCCTATGACCCGGAAGGGCTGGCGGCGATCATGCGCAACGGGAGCCAGGCCAATTACATGCGGGACAATCACACGGTCATGAATACCGGCAAAGTATTTTTGACGTAATGGCTGGAAAAATGATTTTTCCCCTTGACAAGAATATTTCTTTATGAGATATTTTCTATATGAAACATTCTTGTAAGCAAATTTTTATGCCAGCTGCTTCGTGGTTCGCGAAAAAGCTTGTCAACAGAAGTTGACCAAAGATGTGAACTTCAGATAAGGAGGAACCAATGGAAAAAGCGACCCCAATTATTCAATCAACGCAAAGCAAAAAGACCCATGAGGCGGAGTTTCTGGCTCATTTCGCGATCGTCGGCTTCGCTGTCTTTGGATCGGTACTGAATTTTTTCAGCGATCAACTATTTGAAAGTGCCAAACATCTGTTATCCGTTCCCGGACGGATGGCTGGCTGGCTCAAGGAAAAAGTGTCTGATATCGGTCTGAGCATCATGCAGCAGCGGGAATCCAACAGCTGATCCTTTTCCTGTTCTTCCATCATCTTACTGGCGGCCGGAGTCCGGCCGCCAGCAGGCCCGGCAGGCTGAACCGTGCAATATGATTCAGCTGCAAAGGGCTGTTATCAACAATTGCTTTTGCTGCCGCCCTTCCACTTTGAACCGCTGCATGAATTCCTTCACCCATATCCAGGGTAGAGAGTCCGGCAGCATCACCGGCGACAAACACATTTTCCGGCAATGATTCAAGCGGGGTGTGCCGCAGATAGTAGGTATGCCCGGCAGGATCACCGGGATCCTCATCCAGAAACCCCTTTTTTATCAGGTGAAGAACCAGGTATCGCCAGTGTTGCGTGATGGTGGTTTTCCGGGCGGCCAGGCGGTGCTGTTTGCCGCCGACGCCGATGTTGATCCATCCGTCTTTTTTGGGCAGATACCAGGCATAACCGGGCAGACCGTTTTCCAGATACCAGATATGGCAGTCGCGGATGCGTTGCGGGCCAGGGAATTCTTTTTCCACCGCCGTGATCCGGGCGTTCTCCGGACGGGAGGGCGCATGAGCCATAAAGGTGCGGCGGACCGGACAGTGGGTACCGCCGGCCCCGACCAGGTACCGGCATTCAAACCGGTCGTCGATGATATAACGGGACCGGTCTTTATGGATCGTTTTTACCCTGTGGGTGTGCACCGGCACCCCGGCCTTCCGGATCAGCCAGTGGTCGAACTCGATGCGGCGGACTGCGTACTGGCGGGTTTTCACGGGCAGGGGAATCCCGAAAACATGGAAGTGAATCCGGTCGATCCGGGTCAATGCATGGGGATAATCGTCAGGGGAACATCCAAGGTCAGGGAACACATCCGGTGAAATCCATCCGGCACACAGTTTTTTTCTGGGAAAAACCTGTGTGTCCAGAATCCTCACATCCATACCGCTGTCTTTGAGACGTTCCGCACAGGCCGATCCGGCCGGTCCGCCACCCACAATGATCACATCCGAACAGATCATGGCGGGCCTCAGGAAATCCGGCAGTCCGGCCTGGGGCGCCCCGGGCGGGCCAGAACGAGCTGCCACAGCTGCATGGACCGGGCCCGGAACCCGCCGGCGGAACTCAGCAGGTAATATTCCCACATCCGGTAGAACCGGTCTCCATACCGGTCTTTGAGCTCAGGCCAGGCCGCCTTGAAGTTTTTGTGCCAGGCCATCAGGGTTTTGTCGTAATCTTCGCCGAAATTGTGCCAGTCCTCCAGGACAAACAGTCCTTCCATGGCTTTTCCCAGCTCGGAAATGGACGGCAGTACGGAATTGGGAAAAATGTATTTGGCGGTCCAGGGGTTGCATATCCGGGTGGTAATATTCCCGCCGATGGTATGTACGAACGCGATCCCGTCTTTTTCAAGCAGACTGCGGGTCAGTTCCATATAGGTCCGGTAGTTTTTAAATCCCACATGCTCCATCAGGCCGATGGACAGGATGCGGTCATAGGTGCCTCTGGCATTGCGGTAATCATCCAGCCGGATATCCACGGGCAGGCCTTTGCAGTAATCACGGCCGAATTCCGCCTGTTTTTTCGACACGGTAAACCCGGTCACGGAGACCTGATATTTTTCAGCCGCATACCGGGCAAATCCGCCAAACCCGCACCCCAGTTCCAGCACATTCATTCCGGGTGCCAGTGCCAGTTTCCGGCAGATCAGTTCCAGTTTGGCTTCCTGGGCCTCGTCCAGGTTCCGTGCATCTTTCCAGTATCCGCAGGTATACTGCATCCGTTTGTCCAGCATCTCCCGGTACAGGTCATTGCCGATATCATAATGCTGTTTGCCCACGGTAAATGCCCGTTTAATGGTCTGGAGATTGAAAATTTTCGCCATCAATGCGTTCCAGGCCGTGATCCGGTCCTGTTTGATCTGCTTGAGAAGATTGGCCCGGAGCACTTTTTCAATGAACTGATCCGGTGCCGGACAGTCCCACCAGCCATCCATATAGGACTCACCCAGACCCAGGGCCGGCGATGCCGTCACCCGCTGAAAAAACTGATCGTTGTTGATTCGGATATCAAACGGTCGGTCCCCATTCACACGGATACCGGCAAGATTCATCATCTCTGAAAATAATTCTCTGGCCTGTCCCAACTTCATTGTGTTCCTCCAAAAATCTCATCAAAGGGTTCCGGCAAAGAAGCAGATAGCTGTTTTATAGCGGATTCAGACAGAATTTTAAACAGTTTCCTGGAAAAAATGGATCCGTTTTCAGTCCGGTGTTCGAAAATTTGGAGTGCGTTTTAAAAAATACGGAGGTGCAGTGGTATCATCATCTCTGTCTGCCACATGCCTTCTTAGGGAGCATGTGGCAGATTCAAAATCAATCAAACGCTTTGTCGACAGTCCATGCCTTCCAGACATTGCCCACCAGATCGGGCCCGGGTTCCAGAACGGTTTTGCCCGGTTTCCATCCGGACGGGGTCGCCTTGGTGCCTTTGCTTTCCCGGACCAGCTGGAACGCCCGAACCTGGCGCAGGGTTTCGGGGATATTCCGTCCCACGGGAGGGGCCACCATTTCGTAAGCCTGGACAATGCCGTCCGGGTCGATCAGGAACCGGCCACGGATGTCAACACCGCCATCTTCGTCATAGACACCATAGATTTTGCCGATACTGCCGCCGCCGTCCGACAGCATGGGGAACGGCACGGTTTTGGCGTTGACCATTTTGGAAAGCTCTTTATCCACCCACATTTTGTGGACAAACATGCTGTCCACACTCATGGTCAGCACCTGAACGCCTAACGCTTCGAATTCAGAATTTTTCTCGGCGACCGCCGAGATTTCAGTGGCTCAGACAAAAGTGAAATCACCGGGGTAAAAACACAGGACCACCCATTTTCCCAGGTAATCCGACAGTTTGACAGAGACGAAGTCATTGTTGAAATAAGCCGGGGCTGTGAAGTCCGGGGCTTTTTGTCCGATCTGAATCATGGATCGCTCCTTTTTTTCCGTAATGGTTTGAGGCGGGGTGGTTTCTTGAGAAGGGTTCTGAACTTTGGCTGCGGGACGTTTGCATCCCACAGCAGGTTTTTCTGCCATAGGTACCTCCTTGCTGGATTGTTGGACACGTAAACGTCAGTATCAGACGTTTTTAATTTCAAAATCAAGATAGGATAAGATCCTGTTTTCTGTCAATGGAAAAAGGGCTTATTCTGATTTCCATCCGCCGCCAAAAGCCTTGTACACGGCCACCAGTCCGACAGCGGACTGACCCATGGACTGGGCCAGCTGATCCTGATGTGCTGCCAGCTGACGCTGCATGTCCAGGACATTCTGGAAGTTGACCAGCCCTGTGACATACAGGGACTGGGACAGTTCCAC
>NPIE01006781.1_pt1 | contig 15686 bp, 16 predicted proteins | sample 8637661 | NCBI WGS metagenome assembly NPIE01 (sample SAMN07420842, study PRJNA396082) | bioreactor metagenome | isolation source: sample BA12 brine-fed electro-methanogenic bioreactor BA | place: Japan: Kochi | collected 2016-12-09 | reverse complement strand
ACGGGAGCAATTATTGTCCGGTGATCATTCATTTCCGGGACAGGGAAAGCCGGGAGATCCGGAGGGGGTATCCCGTCGTGACTTGGAGAAGCGTTTGCGGGATGCAGAAGAGGAGCGGGACATCTTAAAAAAAGCCTTGGCTATTTTCTCAAAAGAAACACGATGAAATGCCGGTTTATCCGTAGGCACCGCTCCGAGCATCGTATGGGGAAAATGTGCCAAGTCTTAAATGTGAGTCGGAGCAGATACTACCAACAATGGCACAAGCTATTATACCGGCGTTTCAAATCTTTTTATCTATGATGTGGACGCTGATGATATTCATATCATGACCAATAGTGAAACGGGATTTTTCAGGCCGGTTCCCATGGAAGGGTACTCAATGGTTGTATTTGCCTATACGGCAGAAGGTTTTACGCCGGTAATGATTAAAAAAGAGATTCAGCAGAATGTTGCGGCAATTCAGCTGTTGGGGCAGGAAGTTGTCAATCGCCATCCTGTAGTAAAAACATGGATACCGTCCGCAACTCCCGACAAAATTGATCTTCAGGACCGGAATATGACCGTGAGTGATTATCCTCATTACCGGTCCATTGGTTTACGAAATGCCTATCCGGTGGTTGAACAATATAAAAAGATGGTTGTTGCCGGATATAAAATGAATTTTGCCAATCATTTGTCAACAGATGCTGTGATGTTGAAAATTCTGTATTCTCCCGGTGAAAACAGACCGGATGATGAACGGTTTCATGTTGTTTTGGAATGGAAGCATTGGTACTGGATTTTTCATGCATCCCGTAATCGTACGGATTTTTATGATCTTTTCGGCCCCACCCGATTCAGCCGGAAAGGAAATGCCCATGGCGTGAGTTACAGTAAACATCTGATTTACGATACGCCGAGAACGCTGAACGTTAAAGTGCGTCTCTATCATTATTCGGACATGGATGAGCTTCCCGGATATCAGTCCGTTTCAACGACCCAAAACAGTATGGTAACATCATCTCTGTCTTTTGTTTACAGCGATATCCGGCGGTCTCCGGGGGCCGTGGATGTTGAAAAAGGATTAAGCGCTTCCCTCGATTTCAGCGGAAGTATTCTAACATCATCATTTTATCCCCGTATCAGCGCAACGGGAAATGTGGGGTTACCGCTTCCTCTGAATCATACATCTTTCTGGTTTCGTGGGGCAGCCGGAATTATTCCCGGCAGCTTTAACACGGCCGATCCCTTTGCCAATTTCTACTTTGGCGGATTCGGAAACAATATGATAGACCATCGGGACGTGAAACAATATCATGCCATGAGTGCATTTCCCGGAACCGACATCAACAGTCTTAACGGGTGGTATTTTGCCCGATTGACCGGCGAATTAAATCTGCCGCCGCTAAGGTATCGTGAAGCCGGAATTCCTTCTGCTTATGTTCAATGAAGCCGTTTGTCTTTATTCAGTTCGACACTTTTTACCGACCCTGTTTTATACAGCCGCTATGGAGCGCCGATCATTGAGGAATCAATCAAACTTATATTTCCGGTTTGGCTGGCCTTCCACAAAAAAATCGGGTTTATGGTGGATGGGGCAATACTGGGATTTGCAACAAGTGCCGGATTTTCATTGACAGAAAATGTCTTTTTTCTCTCGCAGGAAATACGAATCTTATGCTCTGGGCAATTCGCGGACCGGGAACCGCCGTAATGCACGAAGGAACAATAGCCATAGCCATGATTATATTGATGAGTGACTTTTCAAAACGCTCGGCAAACCGGCTTATGGGGGCCGGATTGGCTGACCTGTTCATACACAGTCTTTTCAACCATTTTCCCGTATCTCCTTTGGTGATGACGGTTTTGCAAATAATCATTCTTCCCGTTTTAGCCCTGACAGTTTTTGAAATAAGCGAGAAAGGACTCAAAAGTTGGCTTGATACGGGATTTGTGGCAGCTTCATTGTCTGGATGAAGCCTCCCGGAAATCAACAGGAACAGGTTTATGGCTGATTACACAATAAAACAGAAAAAACAGGCGATACTAAACATTTTTATATTATCTGCAGTTATGCTTATTCCCGGTATTACTGCTGCCGTACTTTCCAATTCTCTGATTGTTCTTACAGATGTTTTGCAGGAAACAAGCGAAGCCCTTGCCATTCTTTTTTCATTCTTCTCCATCCGGAAAGTGGCAAAAGGAAAAAACATGGATTACGACTACGGGTACGGGAAGCTGGAAGGTTTTTCAAGTCTGCTGATTGCCGGTATTATTTTTATTTCTCTTCTGGTCATTCTTTTCAATGCCTGGAAAGGCTTAACAGAACCGGAAGGACTTATGGGAACCGGTGTATTTATTGCAATCGGGGTGAGTCTGATCAGTTCGGTTATATCAGTCATTCAATGGGGGAAATACAAGAAAATTGCCGAAACATCAACATCGCCGATTATTGAAGGACAACTTAGCCTGTACCGGGCAAAATTCTTGAACGATTCCATTGTCTCTGTTTCCCTGATTATCGGGATAATTTTCCGCCATCATGTATGGGCTCAATATATTGACCCTGTGGGCGGTCTCCTTCTCGCCGGTTTTCTGGCATATTCTGCATATACTCTCTTTTCATCGTCAATGGATAATTTGATGGATAAAATATTGGAAGAAGGTCTGCAAATTGCAATATTAAGAGCGTTAGACCTGAATTTTGATAAATATGACGCACTGCATGATATCAGGAGCAGGCGAAGTGGTTCGGAAATTTATATTGACGTTTTTCTCGGCTTTAATCCGGACCGAACCATGGGAAACGGCATTCAGGATATCCAAGCCATTCGTCAGTATATCCTCGAGGAAACAGGGAAGGCATCTGTCAATATTATTCCTCATGTTTGACAAAAAACGGGATTAAAGAGGATTTTTGAAGGGTTTTTCAAACGAACTCGGTAAGACAGGAATAATTATGAAGAATCTTGTTAAACCTTTGTGGCTTATAACATGTCTTATTGTTACGGCATCCATGATATTGCTGATGTCTGATCGCGGTCAGCGAATCGGCAATTCTTCAAAAAAAACGGCCTGCCCTTCCATCGCCGTTATGCAGATTTCCTCTACAACTCTTTTGGAATCACATGTTGCAGGCATTATTGACAGGCTTGATAAAATGGGATTCCGTTCTCCCGACGGCAAAAATATCCGGCTTTACAATCCTCAGGGAGATTTCAGCACAGCCAATGCCATGGCACGTGAACTGGCCAACGGTATGCCGGCAATTGTGAAAGCCTGTGATCAAAAGGGTGTTCCCATTATTGCTGAAGATATTGCCTTAATGGGAACGGAAACCATCATCCTGTCGGCAGACAACTTGACAGTGACCGGGTTTTCCGTCATCCAAAAGATTTCTTCCGGAACCCGGATCCCTGTATTTGTCACGGAAATTGAACTGATTAAAAAAGGGGCAGATGGCGGTGTCGGCGATAGTTATTATGAATGGGGCAAACAAACCGGACGGATGGCTGCGCGGATCCTTGCAGGCGTACCGCCTTCGGAACTTTCCATAGAACCCACTCAATATCAAAGAACGGTAGAACCTGAATCAAAAAAAGCGTCTTACCGGACGGATCCCCTGAAACTGAGAATTGTCCTTTACAGTGAAACGGAATTTGCCGAGAGATGCCGGGATGGGCTGATAGACGGCATCAAACGTGCCGGTTATCAGGAAGGGAAAGACTATAATCTGATCATGTATAATGCCCAGGGTGATATGTCAACGTTATCAAGCATCATGACAACGGTTAAGTCTGATAATGTGGATTTGCTCATGGTCGTATCCACGCCTACCCTTCAGGCTGCTATCCGCCAGGCAGGGGAAGACACAAAAATTGTGTTCACAGGCGTTGGAGATGGTGTTCGTGCCGGAGCCGGAAAGAGTGAAACGGATCATCTTCCCAATGTTACCGGAATCAGCACGCGTTCTCCCTTTGACGGGATGGCCCGGATTATCAGCGAGACAATTCCAGAGACCCGCCGGGTAGGAACCCTGTTTACTCCGGGTGAAATCAATAGCGTTTTGTATAAAGACTGGTTTAAAGAAGCCCTGGACAAAAGGGGAATAGAACTAATAGCCGTTCCGGTGTCTTCAAGCGCGGATGTTGCACAGGGTGCAGCTGAACTTGTGGGGAAAAATATTCAGGTGGTTGCCCAGGTGGTTGACAATCTAACCCGTCCGGGATTTGCCCTGATAGCGCGAAAAGCGATGGAGAAAAATCTTCCGGTCTATGTGTTTGACAGTGATCAGATGAAACACGGCGGGACAATTTGCCTGGCCAGGGATTATTATGATGCAGGGCTTGAAGCAGCTGAAAAAGCCGTCATGATTCTTCAGGGTGAAAACCCCAAGGCCATTCCGTTCAATAATACGCAATCAGAAAAACTCATCATCAATCCGGAACTGGCAGAACGGTACGGGTTGGTTCTCAGTGACGAACTCAAGAAGAAAGCTGATATATATATTCCAAAATAGCAGGGATTTACATGCAACTAAAAGAAGAACAACGGGGGAAATACCTCCTGATTTTTGCGGCCGGACGACTAGATGCGTCGTGGTCTGATTATTTCAGAGATGAAATACTCAAACATATCCGGAACGGACATCATTATATTGTTTTGGACGGAACTGAATCGGTTTTTCTAAGTTCTGCCGGAATCCGATCCATTCTTCAGGTTTATAAGGAACTTAAAACGGGGCGGGGCTCCTTCCTCATTGTGAATGCCACGTCATTTGTGAACCAGACGCTTAAACGTCCGGTTTTAATGTGTGGCTTGGGGAACAAATTCCGCAGGATATGCCTGATTCGGCGTCTGTTGAAGCCGACGATTAAACCGGTGTAATCCTGAGAACAATCCTTTTTCGCCTTTTAATAGCTATTGCCCTACGGTGGGGACTCAATCCCAATGACCTTAAACTGGTAACAGCCCTGTTTGTCTTTGCTGCTCTCGTGGCGCCGGGATGGTTTAAATCTCTGAGCAAACAATTTATGGGAGGCCTTCGAAATGCTGAACATTGAACCACTCTCAAAAACCTTCCATGCTGAAACGGTCCATGAAGTGCGGGCTCTGCAAAATGTTAACCTGACACTGGAGCAGGGATCTTTTACGGCAATTATCGGAACAAACGGTTCAGGGAAAAGCACACTTCTTAATGCCATTGCCGGCACATTTGAACCGGATACCGGTTCATTGTATCTGGACAATGACAATATTACGCAATGGCCGGAATATAAACGGGCGTATCATATCGGACGGGTTTTTCAAAATCCGTTTGCCGGAACAGCACCGGAAATGACGATTTCAGAAAACATTGTTATTGCCATGAAACGAGGGAAACACAGCCCCTTTTCCAATGCTGTGACCCATGCTTTCAGGGAAGAGGCGGCTGACAAAGTAAAAACACTGAAAATGGGGCTTGAAGATCGCCTTGATAATCCTATTTGCACATTGTCCGGCGGTCAGCGGCAGTCTTTGACGCTTTAAATGGCTACTTGGCTGAAACCAAAGCTTTTGTTGCTTGACGAACACACGGCAGCCCTTGATCCTAAGAGCGCTGCCAAGGTTGCTGCTTTAACAAAACAGATTATTGAAAAGGATAAACTAACGGCTTTAATGGTAACCCATTCCATGCAGCAGGCCGTAGACCTTCCGGATCGAATTATTATGATGCACCGGGGGCGGATTGTTGAAAATTATCAGAGAGGACGAAAGAGCCGGATACGCGCACCGGATCTGATGGCAACGTTTGACAGAGTTCGAAAACGTGAACTCTTTGATGAATCAGCCTTGGAGATGTTAAATGTTCAGTTTGTTTAACCACTTATTCTGAATTAAATTCCTGCATAATAATAACCAATAAAGGAGATTTAAATGAAACGGATGAATTCTTCTAATAAAAGAATACGGATATTCGGATTGATTATTATCTTCTTTCTGTGCGTGGCTCCTCAAACCTTAAAAGCTGAACGAACGCTGCATACAAGAACGATTTCCGTTTCGGATGTGATTAATAAAAACGATGTTCTTAAGTCGCCTCTTTTTAGAGCATATCAGGGATTAAAGCCGGAAAATGTCATCCGGACATATGAAAAAGGTGCAGCCCGGGGTGATACGTGGCTCCGGGACGAGGGGAAACCCTATTCATCGTTTAAACAGTTTTTCGTCAGAATCCTTTATTGGTTTACAATGTTGAAAGAGGGGCCGGATTCAGCCATGTCTGTTCTGGCACCGATCTTTTTATTTTTCTTCCTCATATCAGTTTTACCCTTTGGCTTTAAGGCGCTTTTTGTTCCCCCCGATATGGAAAATCCCCGCAGACCGGAGAATGACAAGATTAAACGCCGTTGGTTCAGGCGGAAAAGGACGTCCCAATCGGATGAAGAGTTGTCCGATGATGAATTTGATGATGAAGATCAGGATGATGACGAAGCTGCGGATGATATGGACGAAGAAGAATGTGATGAGGAGGACCGCTCATGAGTGCCGATTACATCTACGAAAAAGAGGTTACCGGTGATAAAGAGCTTGAAAAAGCATTCCGCAAACAGATCAACACATGGGCGAAATCCGTTCCCAATCATCCTTATAAAAATTTAGGCGATCAGATTCAGGTAACAGCCATTTTTTATAAACCGGCGTATCCTATACGGCTTCTGACGCAATATGAAAGCCGGAGTAAAAATTCAGGACATGAACCGTTTGAAAATCAGAAAATTCCGCCGCGGTCAATTTTCAGATTGGAGGACTTTAATTCCTGGGATATCTCGCTGCCGGATATTGAAACCTTTACCGATAAAACATCCAACTATTATGTGGATGGTTCTCAATATGTCATGGATTGTTTTAAATGCAAAGCCAATGGGTGGATAACCTGTCCCCAATGTCAAGGCCGGCGCGAAGTTACCTGTCCGAACTGTACGGGAGCCGGCCGTGTAACATGCGGGTCCTGCGGCGGAGGCGGTTACCATCGATGCAGCAGCTGCGGAGGCAACGGCAAGATTTCACGAACCGTAACACGAGATCGGCAGGTAACGCGGTATAATTCCGGCGGGCAACCCTATACGGCAACAGAATCGTATACCACAACTGTATCAGATTCTTGTTCGCGATGTGGCGGCCGGGGTCAATTGACATGCAGTTCATGCAATGGTAACGGCAAAGTTGTTTGTTCTCGCTGCCGGGGCCGGGGTCTGGTGACTTGTCCCGCCTGCAGCGGAATGGGCCGGATCACATGCCCGGTTTGCCAGGGACATAAACAGCTTATGTATTATTTTTATGTAGAGAGAGCCCTGGAGTATTCTGATAAAAACACATGTGTTGTCCATGAAAACATCTATAATGCCTTTCCCGAATTTCTTGACAATTATTCGGATTACGAATCATATAATCTCATGAGTATTACGAAAGATACAATCAAGCAGGGGGTTTTACCGGAAGGGCATCATCTGAATCCTTTTATTGATAAGTATCTGAAGGAAGCCTTAAAGGAAGGATCGGAAACGCATGTTCTGCAATTTCAGCGACTTGATATTGATTGTATTGATGCGTGGGAACTGACATATACATTCAAGGGCAAAGAATACACAATGGCTTTTACCGGCAGTGAATATGAAATTATTCCCGGGCTGAGTCCCATTTATGAGGTTGCTTATAAAGATTGGAAATCCGGCGTAAGAGCCGGCCGTTTTCTCTTTACTACCTGGGCATACAGACAATTGAAAAAAGCCAGAAGCATTGATGTTTATGAAATCAGCGAAAAGGTAAATGATGCGTTTTATGCTGTCAGCGAAAAAATCAACGCCCATTATAGTCTGGGTGTCAGGATAGGGGGATTTTTATCGCTCTTTTTAGGGGCTTTCCTTGTTTATGCATGGTTTAAGGATGTGAATCCGGTGTTGGAATATGCTTCATTTATTAACAGACCTGACCATTTTCTTCATAAATATCATGCATGGGCTCAGGTGTTTATATTTCTGGCCCTTGGATTTTGGAGTATTGATAAATCCGAACAGCTCGCCCGCCGATTTAAAACATTTTTTCCCCATGCTCTCTTGAGAATTATTGCAGGAATTATCATTACGCTTATATTTTTTACCCTGTCACTGGCACTTCTGGGACTTTTGAATGTTACGGGAATAACCATATTGGCTGATTTCGGACTCCTGCTGGTTCATTGGATATTGAGAATCTTTCTGTTCTTCCTCGGACTGGTTATTGCTGTTATCTATTATGTGATAAAATTTATTGGAGGGATTATAACCAGGATCTTCTGATAACTCGATTGTTTCAGTGTACGGTTGTAATGAGATGTAAAAATTTTCATAATTCTCTTATATAATCATACGGCACAATCATACCTTCACAATCCCAATTAATCTTAATCTTGAATCTTAAATTTTAAACTTTCTTCCCGAACAGCCGGATAAGTGCGGCAACAGCGGCAATTCCCAAAAGAAGCGGTATCCATACCGGCCAACCCAATCCTGCAGGAATATATCCAAAGAGGACTGCAATGACAGCAACCGGAACGGCATACCCCAATTGCGTTCGCGTATGATCGATATGGTCACATGCAGCACCCATGGAAGACAGGATGGTTGTGTCTGAAATCGGCGAACAATGATCTCCAAAAATTGCGCCGGTTAAAACAGCGCCAATGCTCATCGCCATAAATCCTCTTGACGGATCCATGGCATATGCCAATGGAATGGCAAGGGGCATTAAGATTCCCATTGTCCCGAATGAAGTCCCGGTTGCAAAGGAAATGGACGCTCCCAGGAGAAAAATCAAGGATGACAGAAGGAATGGCGGTATGGTTTCGGATAAAATGGAAACCAGATAAACGGCCGTACCCAGTTCGTTCACGATTCCGCTCAGAGACCAGGCAAGGACGAGTATAATAACGGTTATCAGCAGTGCCTTTGCACCCTGAATCCATGTTTCAACTGCCTGGATCCATGTGATTATTTTCCTGGATACTCCCATAAACATTGCAATAATCCCGGCAAGAAGAGCTGCCTGAAGAAGAACTATACTTGCGTCTGATGCACTAAATGCTTCACGGATCGCTAAAAACGACAAAGGCGCCGAGCGGACCTGTTCAGCCAAAACAGTGTTTTCTCCGGCAATTATGGCAGTGAAGCCGTTGTAATACAAACCCAGAAAAGCTGATATAATCAGTGTCAGAATCGGTACAACAGCATTGGAAACCTTAAGCGGAATACCTTTTTCAGGTTGCACCGCCAGGGCATCTGTATCAATCATGGGCTGTGCCGCTGTGCCGTGAACATTCCCAGTTGTCCGGGTTCTTTTTTCTGCATGATACATGGGACCGAATTCGCGGAGCATCCAGATACCAATGAAAATAAAAACCAATATGAAAATATTATAAAAGCGGTAAGGGATGGTTCTGATAAACATTCCGTAAACATTTTCATTCAGACCAAGGGCTGTATACCCTTCATTGATCAATCCAAGTTCATATCCGATCCATGTAGAAATCAGGGCAATACCGGCAATCGGCGCTGCGGTGGCATCAATGATAAATGCCAGTTTTTCGCGGGAAATGCGCATTTTATCCGTAACAGGCCGCATAATGGGTCCTACTGTCAATGAATTTGCATAGTCGTCAAAAAAAATGAAAAGCCCCATACACCACGTGTAAAATTGTGCCGAACGGGGTGATCGTGCACGTCTTGAAAGAGCTTCGGCAATAGCTTTTGCACCGCCAATTCTGGATATGACACCAATAAGTCCGCCGATGGCCAATGTTTGAAGAACAATTCCCGCATTCCAGGAAGATGATAAACTGGCCTGCATTTCAAAAGTCAGTCGGATAAAACCCTTCCAGAGTGAATTCAGGAAACCGTCAGTATTCAGACTGAGCAGAAAGGAACCGGAATAAATACCGATAAACAGGGAGAGTATGACATTTCGTGTTATAAAGGCCAATAGAATTGCCAGGAGGGGAGGGAGTAATGTTAACAAACCCCATTGCGTGGCATTGATTTCTCCCGGGGAAAGTTCTCCTGCAAAGAGGGAGCTGTTAAAAATACAAATTATGAGACAAAACAGGATTTTTGATTTTTCCCGGATCATGAAGATCTCCCGTATTCAGGTTTTGTTTATTCAAGTCGGACTTGTGAATAGTTTACAATTCCGTTATCTTTTTTACAAAGATTTATACCTTTCCGGGAAATGTGAAACAGGGAGGTTCTATGAATAACGTGAAAGTGCTGATTCCTTTGGCTGAAGGATTTGAAGAAATTGAAGCTGTAACGATTATTGATGTTCTCAGGCGGGCAGGGGCCGACGCTGTCAGCGCCGGGTTGGCTGGAAGGAACGTCTCGGGTTCACATAAAATCCGGATAGAAACAGATGTGCTTTTGGATGACGTTTTGGATAAGGCATGGACCATGATCGTTTTTCCGGGAGGCCGAAGCGGCGTAGAAAACCTCCTGGCAGATGAGCGAATATTGAAACTGGTTCAAAATCATTGTCAAAAAGGGCATGATATTGCTGCCATATGCGCTGCTCCCAGAATTTTGGATAAGGCCGGTATAACACAGAGAAAACCCATTACAGTTCACCCTGCCGAGAAGCCGTTTATAAGCCGGTCACAAATACGGGACCAGGCTGTTGTTGACGAAGGAACAATAATAACGGGCCGGAGCGCCGGCGCTGCCATGGAATTTTCATTGACCCTGGTCCGACGCCTTTTTGGTGATGAAAAATGGAAAGACGTAGAAAGGGGATTGCTTTCCGGAGTTACGATTGGAAAATAAACTCTATCTTTTTGATATAGACGGAACACTCATCCATGCGGGAAAAACCCCGTCACGGGTCTTTGCCGAAAGCATCGAAACGGTTACAGGGACTCCTGTTGTTTTTCCTGGGGGAATCTTTCTGGGACGGACCGACACGTTTATTATCCGGGAAATGCTCCGATTGATTGACCTGCCCCCCGCTGACGGATATTACGACAGGATAAAAAAACAATTTATTCAGAGAATGAAGGATGAATTCCCCGTTTCCGCAGACGGTTTTGTTATTCCGGGTGCTTTGGAATTTGTTCAGCAAATTTCAGCGGATCCTCGCATAAACATCGGACTGGTAACCGGGAATTTTTATGCAACGGCATATATTAAGCTGGACAAGTTTGGGCTTGCGTCATATTTTCCTTCCGGGGGATTTGGCGAGGATGGGGAAGAAAGAATTGAATTGGTTTTTCGGGCAGTGGAGAGAGTCTCCATGCTATATAAAAAAGATTTTCTGCCGGAGAATATAACGGTTTTTGGCGACACCAGCCGTGATATAGAAAGTGCCCGATATTATGGATACCGTTCTGTTGGCGTTAGTCATGTCAGGGATAAAACGGACTTGGCAGCCGCTAAACCGGATAAACTAATCGATAATTTTTTTGAACTGATGAAAGGAAACGGGACGTTATGATGTGCTTATAGCAGCCCGGATCTGTGAGATCGCAGGTGAGGATGTCATCCGGATCATCCAATTTATGACTGACGGTCAGATAATGTTCATTTTTCCAGTCAACCTGAATATAATCAACCGATAATAAAGTTCATACAAAGAGCCTGTTGATTTTTTATGGGAAAAGAAAAAGGGGACTGATTTAACTGTCCCCTTTAACGAAGGTTCTATGAAAAGCGGTACGAAAGGTTCAGACACCGTAAGCCTTCCCGTATTTATTATAGACAAACTCAATGTCTTTGTCACCGCGTCCTGAAAGATTCACAAGAATAGACGCTGTTTTGGGAAGGGTTGGGGCCAGTTTCATGGCAAAGGCAACAGCATGGGCGCTCTCAAGGGCAGGGATCAGTCCTTCAACCCTGGAGAGTTCAAAAAAGGCATCTATCGTTTCCTTGTCATCGGCAGTTACATATTGCACCCGTTTGATATCTTTAAGGAAGCTGTGCTGGGGACCGACGGAAGGATAGTCGAGACCGCTGGCAACCGAATAAACTCTTAACGGGTTCCCATCGCTGTCCTGGAGCATATAAGACCGAAAGCCATGAATAATCCCAGGCTTGCCGAGAGTTAGGGTAGCGGCATGCTCGCCTTCATTCAGACTCAGTCCGGAAGGTTCCACACCATACATGGCTACATCCTTATCCTCCAGAAAGGCATTAAACAGTCCCATGGCATTTGAACCGCCGCCGACACAGGCAATGAGGCAATCCGGTAACGTTCCCTTCATTTCCTGGAATTGTTCCCGCGCTTCGCGGCCGACAATACTTTGAAAATCGCGGACCATCATGGGAAAAGGGTGGGGACCCACAACAGAACCAATGGCATAGAAAATATTCACCGGGTCTCCCATATAGGCTTCAAATGCAGCATCCACTGCATCTTTTAATGTTCGCGTGCCTCTGTCGACCGGAACAACCCGTGTTCCCAAAATTTTCATTCGGGTCACATTCGGATGTTCTTTTTCCATATCGATTTCACCCATGTAGATATCACATGGCATGTCAAGAAGTGCAGCTGCCGTTGCAAGTGCTACGCCGTGCTGACCGGCACCGGTTTCGGCAATAACTTTCTTTTTGCCCATCTTTTTAGCCAGCAGAACTTCGCCCAAACAGTGATTGATTTTATGTGCACCCGTATGGTTCAGATCTTCCCGTTTAAAGTAGATTTGTGCACCGTTGAGTTTGTTGGAAAGGCTTACAGCATGAAAAATGGGACTTGGCCTGCCCACATAATGCTTGTATAGGTATGTGAGTTCTTTCTGAAAAGCTTCGTCATTCCGAATTTTTTCATACGCTTCTGTAATTTCCTGCAGAATAGATTCCAGTTGAGGCGGGACAAAGGTCCCTCCGTATTCTCCAAAGTATCCTCTTGTATCCGGTATGTTTTGATATGAAACGCTCATTGTTTGATTTCCTCTTCTTTTAGGTGTTTGTCAAGTATGTTACGTGTTACTGAATTCTTCTTTTTCAGTATTTTTGATCCGCGGGTGATCTTGCACAGACTGATATGATGGCGGGCAGCGATTGTCCGCTGTGTATCACCCCTGTAAAGTTCCTTGACAAGTTGCCATCGAAGAGCAAAATCGTCGATCTCTTTTGGGGTAAGAATTTCCCGAATGAAGTTCCTCATGACAATCGGGTCTGTGATTTCAGCAAGAACATTTGCAAAGTCAACGGGTGATTGCATTCTCGTCTCCGTGTTTCTATTGGTAGAAACATACGAAAAGAATCGTATTCTGCCAAATGTTTTTTATTTTTTTTATTACTATGCTTCATATTTCTTACATTTTCATACAGTTAGGGTTTTACGGTTTGTTTAGACAAGCCGGTTAAAGTGATAAAAAAGGAAAAGGACTTCATATGCGCATACTGTCTGTCAATACAAAAGGCGGTTTCTTTGGCGGTATAGAAAATACGCTTTATCGTATGGCCTTGCTCTTTCAGGAACAGGGTTGGGAAAATATTGGCTTGTTTGAAACCGAAACTGATCAAACCACTGCCTTTTATACTCCTTTCAGACAGGTTTGGCTTATGGATGATATTTCTCTGTATGATCTTGGCAAAAAAATCAAAGATGTAGATGTGGTTATTGTCCATAAAATCACACAGCCCCGGTTATTTGATTACTTGCTGGACCACTATCCGGTTATTGTGATGGTCCATGATCATGATTATTACTGTCCCAGGAAATATAAATATTTTCCATTCATTCATACCGATTGCAAACGGCCATTCCATCCGGTTTATTGTTCGCTTTGTTCAGGAATGCTGAACAGACGGGAAGGTAAAATTCCCTTTAAGCCTATCAGTGTTTTTAAAAATTATCGTATGCTCAGCAGGCTGAAAAAGGCATATCGCGTTGTAATTTTAAGTGAGTTTATGAGACAGAACCTGATTCTGAACCAGATTCCCCCGAATCGAATACTAAAAATTCACCCATTTATAGAACAACAAAAAGTGTTGCCGAATAAAAAGAAAGGGTTAACCGAACTGTTGTTTATAGGACAAATAATACCGGCCAAGGGTGTAGATTTGCTTGTTGAGATGATGCCTTTTCTAAGAAATGCCTGTCATTTAACAATAGTCGGAGCAGGAATTCAGATTCCACAAATATCAAAACTTATTGAAAAATATGAACTGAAATCTGTGATAACATTGGCCGGGTGGGTTAAGGATCCGGGGGAATATTACAAAAAAGCAGATATTGTTATCCTTCCCTCCCGGTGGCAGGAACCTTTTGGGTTAGCCGGCGTGGAGGCTTTTTCCTATGGAATCCCTGTGGTTGCCTGTGATGTGGGAGGAATTCATGAGTGGCTTATTGACTCATGCAACGGAATCAGAGTGCCGGCCAACGATGTCAAAGCTCTGGCTTCGGCCGTGGATACATTGATTGACCAGCCCGACCTGCTTAGACAATTTGGTCAGAACGGAAGGGATTCCGTGGGTAAAATATATTCTAAAGAAAAATTTCTGGAACAGTTTAAAATTATTCTGGAAGGAATTAATGCGTAATTGTTGTATGAATTCAGTTATTTCTATTATCTAAACGATCAGGAGCAATAAAATGGATATTAATAAATGGATGAATACCAAAATGGTCGAGATTTCCGATAAACTGGAAAAAAGTTTTGAGGAATTTCACATCAATCCTGAAGAAGGGCTGAATGTTACAGGCAGGAATGGCGTTTATGAAGTCTTGGAAGATATCCTTGCCATGCTGTTCCCCGGGGCTTTCAGTCGTGAACTTATCCATGATGACGACTTAAAATTCTATATCAATGATATGATGCGACATATTGTCAGAAAAATGATCGGACAAATCAGAACGGTTATTATGTATCATTGTCCTAAACATAAAGATGATTGCTGTGATTGTGACTGCAATAAACATGCTGAAGAGCAGACAAAGAAAATTATCGAGAGACTTCCGGAAATTCGCTCAATTCTGTTGAGTGATGCAGATGCGGCAGTTCAGGGAGATCCTGCCTGTCACAGCAAAGAAGAAGCAATTTTGAGTTATCTCGGTCTTAGTGCTGTTGCCATCTATCGCATAGCGCACGTTTATTATGAACTGGAAATTCCGATTATTCCCAGAATCATGGCTGAATACGCACATTCCCGCACGGGGATTGATATTCATCCCGGAGCTGCTATTGGGCATCGTTTTTTCATTGACCATGGGACCGGTGTGGTGATCGGAGAAACATGCCGAATTGGGAACAATGTAAAGATTTATCAGGGTGTGACGCTGGGAGCTCTTTCGCCCTTTGACAAATCCGGTAATCCGCGAAAAGGACAGAAACGTCATCCAGATATTGAAGATGATGTGATTATTTATGCAAATTCTACCGTGTTGGGCGGCAAAACCGTCATTGGTAAAGGTGCAATAATCGGAGGAAATACCTGGATTACAGAATCTGTTCCTCCATATGCCGTTGTCAGCTCTATGAATTGCCGGCCGAGTGCCATAAAAATCAATACGAAATCAAAAGTTTAAATCGTTTCATGTTGAATGAATGTTCACTTTTCATTGACTTATGAAATTTCTTTTGGTTAACTTTACCAGCTTTTTGGGAAGGGTGACCGAGTTGGCTTAAGGTGCACGACTGGAAATCGTGTGTGCGGCAAAACCGCACCCCGGGTTCGAATCCCGGCTCTTCCGCAAGAATA
>NPIE01009099.1_pt1 | contig 15692 bp, 13 predicted proteins | sample 8637661 | NCBI WGS metagenome assembly NPIE01 (sample SAMN07420842, study PRJNA396082) | bioreactor metagenome | isolation source: sample BA12 brine-fed electro-methanogenic bioreactor BA | place: Japan: Kochi | collected 2016-12-09 | reverse complement strand
TAAGATGGTCGGGCTATTGGCCTTGGTACTCGTAGGCCCCCAGGTCCACCACCGCGTTGCCGCCGGCGATACCGGCCGTCACCCGCGGCTTGCCCGCCAGGTCGAACGCGGGCAACGCCTGGCTCCCGGTGGTGAACGGGTCGATGTCGAGCAGGGTGTTGCCCAGGTCGATCGCCACCGAGTTGGAACGCAGCCGCAGGTTGCCGCCGTCGGGGGCGATGAACGAGGGATCGCCGTCGATGTTGCCGGCGCCCAGGGCGGCCTGGCCGACGCTGAGACCCTCGATCAGCGTGTTGTCGACGAACAGCTCGCCGCCGCCACCCGCCTGGTTGTCGTGGCGGTACAGGTTACGGGTCGGATTCTCCGCTGCGGCGTTCCCCCAGAAGATGGCGTTGCGCACGTTGACCACCGGCGCTCCGAACCCCTGGTAGAACCCGCCGCCCGAGGAGTCGAAGCTCTGGTTATTCGGCTTGCGCGCCTCGTTGCGGGCGAACGTGCAGTTGGTCAGCGTCACCACGTTGCTGCGCACGTGCATCCCGCCGCCGTTCCAGTCGGTGCGGTTGTTCCAGAACGCGCAGTTGGTCATGGCCACGCGGGCTAGGGCGACGTAGGCGCCGCCGCCCCCGGCGAACAGGTCCCGGCGGAACCCGTAGTTGGGGATCGACCCGTCGGAGGCGCTGTTGGAGCGGAACGCGCAGTTGATGAACCGGTGCGTACCGCGTTCGATGTAGAGCCCACCGCCGTCGCCCCCTTGTCCCATGTTGTTGTTCGAGTCGCCCACGGCCGCGGCGCTGTTGCCCGTGAAGGTGCAACGCTCCGCCCGGACGGCGCCGTTCCAGATGCCCAGGCCGCCTCCGGCGATCGCGGCGTTGGCGCTGAACACGCAGTCGGTCAGCGTCGTGGAAGCATTCACGCTCGCCAGGCCGCCGCCGCCGCGATAGTTGTCCTCCTGACGCGGATTCGTCGTGTCGGCCGAGTTGGCGTTAAACGTGCATTTCTCCAGCACCGCGCTGCCGTAATCCACCATGCCTCCGCCCTCACTACGGGCGGTGTTGTCGCTGAAGAACAGGTTGCGCAGCGTCGGCGCCGCGCCGACGGCGTTGTACAAGCCGCCGCCGCAGGTCTCGGCATCATGCGAGACCTGCGGATCGCTGGCAAAGCCCACGTCGGCCCGCCCGCCCGTGATGGTGAACCCGTCGAGGATGGCGCTCGCGTCGATGGGGTCGCCAGTGGCCGGGTCAAGGTCGCTGGTGACCACCGTGTAGCTGTTGCCGGCGGCGCCGTTGGCCTCGATGTCGCCCTCCAGGATGGCGCCGTTCGTCAGCGGGTCCGGGTTGCGCTGTAACCGCCGGGTCTCGCCGCCGGGATACGTGGTCGAATCGGCGCCCTCGAACCCGCCGTAGATCCCCACGTTGTTGAACAACCGGAAGGTGTCCGCGCGGTTCGCCTGGGCCGGCGCGCCGCTCGGCATGTACACGCCATCCGCCACCCAGATCTCGCTGACCACCTGCGTGGGATCGAAATCGGGATGGTCCGGGTCGTTGGCCTCCGCCGCGAACGCCAGCGCCTCCCGCAGCGTTTCCATAGGACTCAGCCAGTTCAGTCCGGTGCCGGACGTCGTGGCGTGGGCATCCACGTGCAGCGTGACCGCCGGAACCGTCGGGTACGCGTCCACGCCATCCAACAGCCCGTCACCGTCCGTGTCGGGATTGGTCGGGTCGGTGGCATCGTCGCTGTCGCCGGTCTCACCGGGTGCGACGCCGTCCGCCCCGAGCATCTCGTCGAGGTCCGACAGCCCGTCGGCATCGGTGTCGGCCGTCGTGGGGTTCGGGAACACCCGCTTTGGATAATCCCCGTGGTCGGGCAGCGTCGCGGCCGTCACCCGCCAGCCGTCCATTTCCACCGGGTCGTCGATTCCGTCGCCGTCAGTATCGATGGCCCGCTGATACTCGCTCGCGTCGATCACGTTGTCGCCGTTGAGGTCCTCCGGCCGGTCGATCGTGCCATAGAGGAACTCCTTGCGGGCATAGATGCCGTCGCCGTCCTGGTCGCGGTCGAACACCAGGCGAATCTCGTCGCGGTTTCGCAGCCGGATGTCCTCGAACGCGATGGCGTTGGAGTTCGCATCCACCAGGTCGACGCTTGCGGAGGCGAAGACGATCCAGCGTGCCTCGGGCAGAAAGCCCGGCTGGGTCGGCACGTACGCGAAGCGCTGCCCGTCGCCGCGGGTGATCGCCCGCAGTTGCGGCTGCCGCGCCCCCGGGGCGCCGGCCACGCCGTTCGTCCCCACCTCGTAGTCGAGCTCCAAGATGTCCTGCATCACGCGCCCCATGGTGATGCCGGTGAACGCGGCCGTCGCAGGATCGCGATCGACGTTCGTCGCCACGCGGTATTGCTCGAAGTCGCCGTCGCCGTAGTCGATCACCACCAGGGCCGTGCGGCTGAAGGTCGTCTCGGTCAGGAAGTTGAAGTTGATGCCGGCCGCGTTCTCCAACTCGAAAGTGGCCGTCTCCAGGAAGATCGAGCTTGGTCNNCGGCGTCAACCCGCCCGGCGCCAGGGTGAAATCGCCCAGCGGGGCGGTGAGCGATGCCAGCGTCTTGAACGAACCGAATCGACCGGACGCCGGATCCGGCGTCTGGCTCGGCTCCCACATCCGCACGGTCATGCCCAGATTGGTCAGGGCGTAGGCCATGTTGCCCGTGTTACGCACCTTGATGCCCAGCGAGATGCGTCCGGAGGCGGCCGTCTCGGTGCGGGTGCGCGAATCGGTCACCGACCGGGAATGCTCCTGCTGCGCGGTGGTGGTGCTTTCCGAGGATATCTCCGTGGCCCGCTCGTGGGCGAAGCCGACGGTCACCTCGTTCGACACGCTGACGCCCTCGGTACCGGATTCCACGGCGAAGCTGTACGAGCCACTCAGCGTGTTCGCGGTGGTCTCGGCCCGGGCGAGGCTGCGCGACGTTCCGGTCGACACCGACGTGCCGTAAGTGCTTTCCACGCCCTCGCTCTCGGCGTACTCCACGTCGAGGCGGATGTCGATGTCATCGACCAGCTCGACCTCCGCCTGGGGCAGGTCCGCGACGTGGTTGCTGCGCACCGGGTCGTCAAACTCCTCGTAGTCGGTGCGGCCGTCACCGTCGGTATCGTCCAGCGTGGGCGACGTCCCGCCGATGATGACGCGCTGGATGTCGCCGCTGCCCAGGCGGACGCCGTTGGTGTCGATAGGGAATCCGGCCGTGTCGCGCAGCGTGCGCAGCTCGCCGCCGTCGAAGAGCGACGCGTTGGGTGGCAGGTTGTCGTTGGGTCCGCGGGCGTCGCCGTCGGTGTCGAGGCTTACCGGGCTGGTCAGCCAGCGGTAGACCTCTTCCTTGTCGTACAGGCCGTCACCGTCGGTGTCCTGGCTCCGCGGGTCCGTCTTGAGCGTGTACTCCTCCGCGTCGGGCAGGCCGTCGGAGTCGGTATCCACCACCGCCGGGTCGCTGGTGACGTGGCGACGAACGATGATTCGCGGGTCGGTTCCGAAGCCGACGTCGTCGATCACGATCTCGTAGCCGGTGGTTTCCTCATAGTCGGTGCGGCCGTCGCCGTCGGTATCGGTGCCGTCGTCGGCCGGGTCAAGATCGCCGCCACCGCCGTTACCCCCGCCGGTACCGTTGTTTCCCCCGTTGCCGCCACCATTTCCACTGTTTCCGCCCACGACGATCACGTCCACGTGCCGGGCAAGGAAGTTGAACCCGTTGGCCAGCGAGGCGGCATCCCCGTTCGGCGCCACCACCTGCACCACCACCGTGCCCGGCGCATTCGCGGGCGTCGTCGCGGTCAGCACTTGGTCGCTCTCCACCACCACGTCACGCGCGGGTTCGGCGCCGAACAGCACGCCCATCGGCGCGCTGAACCCGCTGCCGGTAATCGTTACCGGCGTCCCCTCACCGGCCTCCGCCGCGTTGGGTGAAACCGAGTGGATCGCCAGCTTGGGCTGCGCGTTCGTCTGCTCCAGGTAGAGGAAGCCGTCATCGATGCGGGCGCTGGCTGCCGTCCGCGAACTGCCCGTGTCGGCCGGGTTGACCACCTCGATGTCGACCAGGCCGGGCGCTTGTGCCGGAGCGATCGCGGTCAACGCTCGCGTGTGCAGGTACGTCACTGCCTCTGCCTCGAACTCGCCGAAATACACCCGCGCCGCCGCGGTGAAACCCGCACCGGTGATGCTCACCCGTGTGCCCCCCGCGGCGTCGCCTGCGTTGGGTGCGACGCCGGCAATGGACAGCTCGTCTGCGCCGTCATCCGGCTGCCCGTCGGGATTCGCGGGCGGATCATCACTCGGCGGATCGTCGCTGCTCGGTGGGGGGGTGGGGTTGGGCGCGCTCGGCGAGTCGTTGCCGGGCGGGTCGGTGGTCACCGCCTGGCACCCCACCAGCAAGGTCAACGTGGCTGCCATCAGCACGTTACCAATCCATCGTGATCGCGTGAACATGGTTTTCTCTCCGGCCTCTGGCCCGTTCGAGTCTTTTCGCGTCGCGTCCGCGGTGCAGAGTTCGCTCGACACCCCCGGGCTGGTACAATCAGCCAGGGCCGCCACGGTGGACCCGCGCGGCGTTGCGACGCCTTCATGGGCCAAGCCGCAAAGCGGGCATGCAACACGTCAGGTTGGGCGAGAAAAATGTCTGATCCCGAAACATCCGAGGTAACCCGGGTGCTGGCGCGGGCCGTCGCGGGCGACCGGCAGGCTGCGGCCGACCTGCTCCCCCTGGTCTACGCCGAGCTCCGCGCGCTGGCCTCCGCGCGGATGCGCAAAACCCCACCAGGACAGACGTTACAGCCGACGGCGCTGGTCCACGAGGCCTACCTGCGGATCATGCGCGGTGCGGACGCGGGCTGGGACGGACGGGGGCATTTCTTCTTCGCGGCCGCTCGCGCCATGCGCGATATTCTCGTGGAGCAGGCCCGCCGCAAGGGCAGCCTGAAGCGCGGCGGCGATCGCCACCGGGCCGACCTCGACCCCGCCATCGCCGTCTTCGAGGAGCCCCGGGAGGACGTGCTGGCCCTGAACGAGGCCCTGGATCGGCTGGAGGCGGAGAACCCCGACGCCGCCCGGATCGTCATGCTCCGCTACTACGCCGGGCTGACCGGCCAGGAGGCGGCCGACGTGCTCGGCGTTTCCCTGTCGCACGTGGACCGCCGGTGGCGTTTTGCCCGGGCGTGGCTGCGCCGCGCACTGGAAGGCCCGACGCCGGAAAAGGACGCAAGCCGTGAGTGACGATGCACGTCAGCGCGCGATCGCCGAGCTATTCGATGCGCTGGCCCCGCTGACGCCGGAGGCGCGCGCCGCGTACCTCGACGAACATTGTGCAGACCCCACCATCCGCGCCGAGGTCGAGTCGCTGCTCGACTTCGACGATGAACGTGACGGCGAATTTCTGCGCAGCCCGGTGCGACGCGACACAACGCTGCGCGACGCAAACGCTGCCACCCATGCCGGCGAGCTCACCCGCCTGGGACCGTACGAGATTCTGCACCTCATCGGCGAGGGCGGCATGGGCGCCGTCTACGAGGCCCGGCAGAACAACCCGCAGCGCTCGGTCGCACTCAAGGTCATTCGACCCGGACTGACCTCGGCCGGCATGGTGGAACGCTTCCGCCGCGAGGCCGCACTTCTTGGTAAGCTCCAGCACGTAGGCATCGCGCACATCTACGAAGCCGGTTCCGCCACCGCGACCACCGCGACCGGGATGTCCTTCGAGCAGCCCTACTTCGCCATGGAACTCATCCGAGGCAAGCCCCTGGTTCAGTACGTCGCCGACGCGCAACTTTCCGTGCGTGCGAAGCTCGAACTGGCCGCGAAGATCGCCGACGCCCTCCAGCACGCCCACGAGCGCGGCGTGGTCCATCGCGATCTCAAGCCGGCGAATATCCTCGTTGTCGACGACGGGGCGGGGGGACGAAGTGACGGAGTGACGGAGAGACGTAGTGACGAAGTGATGGTGGGGCAGCTTGACGCGACATCGCTGGAGGTGGTTGATGAGCATCAAGACGTTTCGAGATCTGATCGCCTGGCAGAAGGTGATGACGCTGACGAAGGTCATTTACACCGTTACGATGAAGTTCCCGGCAATCGAGCAATTCGGCCTGACCAGCCAGATGCGACGTGCGGCGATCTCGATTCCGTCGAACATCGCGGAGGGATACGGTCGGGGGAGCCAGCCGGACTTCGCTCGATTCCTGAAGATCGCACGCGGTTCGCTGATGGAGTTGCAGACTCAGGTCATGCTCGCGGAAGAACTTGGCTATCTGCCATCTTCAAACGACGCTCAGCCAGTGCTGGAGGAGACCGACCGCGTTCTTCAGGGTCTGATTCGCAGCGTCAGCGGGCGAGGTGGCTGACAACAGGTTGGTGGCCGCGCCGTGCTTCGTCACTTCGTCACTCCGTCACTTCGTTTCCCAGTCTCGCGCAACCCAAGGTCCTCGACTTCGGCGTGGCCCGCGCCACCGACGCCGACGTCCAGGCCACCACCCAGGTCACCGAGACCGGCCAGCTCGTCGGGACCCTCGCGTACATGAGCCCCGAGCAGGTCATTGGTGATTCCCGGGCCATCGACGCCCGCACCGACGTCTACGCGCTCGGCGTGCTGCTCTACGAACTGCTCTGCGGGCGCTTGCCCTACGAAGTGGTCCAGCACTCCATCGTCGAGACCGCCCGAATCATCCGCGAGGTTGAGCCGCACCGACTCAGCGCCATCGATACGCACCTCCGTGGCGACGTCGAGACCATCGTGCTCAAGGCTATGGAGAAAGATCCCGCGCGGCGCTACGCCACCGCGGCCGATCTGGCCGCCGACATCCGACGCCACCTCGCCGATCAACCCATTGCGGCCCGGCCGGCGAGCGCGACCTACCAGCTCCGCAAGTTCGCCCGGCGACACCGGGCGCTCGTGGGGGGCGCGCTGGCCGTATTCGTGGTGCTCGTCGCCGGCGTCGTGGTGGCGACGTCGTTCGCGATCCAGGAGGCCCGGCAGCGTGCCCGCGCCGAGCAACTGCTGCTCGACGCCGACCGCGCCCGCCGCGAAGCCGAGTCGGCTCGCGACGACGCCCGCCTCGAAGCCCAAAAGGCCCAGGCGGCGGTGACGTTTCTCCAGGGCATGCTCGCATCGGCCGATCCCGACGTGCAGGCCGGCGAGACCCTCACCGTGCTCGATGCCCTCGACCGTGCGAAAGCGCAACTGGAAGACCTCGACGACCAGCCGGCGGTGCAGGCTGCGGTGCGGCACATCCTGGGTACCACCTACGCCTCGCTCGGACGCCAGGACGAGGCGTTCACCCATCTGCGCGCGGCGCTCGCGACCCGGCGGGAGCACTTCGGCGATGCCCATCCGGACGTGGCGATGACCTTGAACAGCCTGGCACAACTGCACCTCCGGCGAAATGAACACGAACCGGCGCTGGCGCTAGCTCGCGAGGCCCTGGCCATCCAGGAAGAGCACTTTCCCGACCGCATGCTCGACATGGCCACGTCGAAGCAGCATGTTGCCGCCGCGCTCGACGAGCGGGGCGACTCGGCCGCCGCATTGCCGCTGCTTCAGGAGGTCCTGGCGACCCGACAGGCGCTACTGGCACCGACCGATGAGCTTATTCCCATCACGATGAATTTGATCGCGTACACCCTGACCAACCTCGGTGAGTACGAGCAGGCGGAGGATATGTACCGCGCCGCAGTGGATCTGTGTCGCCGGCACCAGGGCGAGAACCAGCTCCTGGTGGCGTCCGGCCTGTCCAACCTGGCGGCATTGCACCGCAATCAAGGTAATCCCCTGAAGGCCCGCGAACTGGATCTGGAGGCGCTGGCCCTGGCCGATCGACTGCTCGACGACGACCATCCCGTCATCGCCACCCTGCACCAGCATCTCGCGGACATTGAATTCGAACTGGGCAATGAGGAGGCGGCCGAAGCTCATGCGGCCTCGGCGATCGCGGCCCGCCGCGGGATCTTCGGCGACGATCATCCGCTCTTGGCCGTCTCCCTCACGCACCACGGCTTCATGTTGCAGCGATTGGGTCGATTGGAGTCGGCCGAGGCCGAGCTGCGCGAAGCCCTGGCGATCCTCCGGCGTCATCCGGGCGACGCGCCGCAGCTCGCCTACACCCTCTACCGGGTGGCCGACGTGCTCGCCGCCCAGGGCCGATTCGCGGAGGCCGAGTCCTTCGCCCGGGAGTGTCTCGAAACCCAGGGCGCCCTCTATGGTCCCGACGATCCGCCCATCCAGGCCACCCGCCGCCTGATGACCAGAATCCAAGAGGGACCAAACGCGGATCCGTCGGATGCAAAGTGAGCCGATTCTCGCACGCAAAGCGAGGCCTGAATCGGTCTGATTCGAATTGCAGCGGCATATCCGAAGCCGGATCTCAACCACGAGCCGGCAACCGATGCCCCGCCCTCAGGTCTTCAGGTGGTGGAACCTCAAGGGGTAAAATAGGGAGGCATGCCCAGCAGAACATCCGCAATTGCGCAAGCGCCCATCAACAGGCTGACCACGCCGTTGACCGTGAAGAAGGCCAGGTTCACGCGGGAGAAATCCGTCGGCCTGACCAGGGCGTTCTCCACGGCCAGAAGGACAGCGACCGCCGCGACGCCCGCGTAGTAGAGCCAGCCGAGCTGCGCGGTGATTCCGAGGGCGACAAGCAACGCGACGACGCCCGCGTGGGCGACGCGGGTAATGCGCAGAGCCCACGCCGGCCCGAGCCGCGCCGGGATGCTGTGCAAGCCGTCGCGGCGATCCACGGTGATGTCCTGGCAGGCGTAGATGATGTCGAAACCGGCGATCCAGAGCATCACCGCGGCCGACAGCATCACCGCCGGCCAGCCGACGCTCGCCGGGTGGATCGCGATCCAGGCCGCCATAGGTGATAAGCCAATGGCCGCACCCAGCCAGAAATGCGCGTACCGCGTGAAGCGCTTGGCGAAGGAGTAGCCGCAGAGAAAGATCAGCACCGGCCCGCCCAGCCACATGGGCCAGGGATTCCCGAACAAAAGGTAAAACCCGAAACACCCCACCGCGTAGGTGGCGAAGAAGACCCCCAAAAACGCCCAAGCCTGCACCACGGTGAGCCGCCCGGCCGGCAGGGGGCGCCCCGCGGTGCGCGGATTGGCCGCGTCGATCCGGGCGTCCGCGATGCGGTTGAAGGTCATGGCCACGCTGCGGGCGGCTACCATGCACACGATGATCAGCAGCAGTTGCAGCAGGGTCGGATGGCCGGCGGGCTGCTCCCGGCCGGCAAGAAACGTCGCCATCAACGCGAACGGCAGGGCAAAGACGGAATGGGCGAACTTGATCATATCCGCCCAGGTGCGCACGCTGCCGACGGCCGCGGAGGGGGAAATGCTCACGACGTCTGCTCCGGCGCGCCCGGATCTGCCATCGACGCCCACCTGGTGTTGAGCCGATGCGGAACTTTCACCAGGTCCAGCAGCTTGCCCACCACGAAATCGACCAGGTCCTCGACGGTCCGCGGCAGCATGTAGAAACCGGGGGCCGCGGGGCAGATAATCGCCCCGGCCGTGGACAGCCGCAGGCAGTTCTCGATCTCCAGGTGGCTCATGGGCATTTCCCTGGGCACGAGGACGAGGGTGCGGCGTTCCTTCAAAGTAACCTGGGCGGCGCGGTTGATGAGGTTGTCGCCCATGCCGGCGGCGACCTGGGCGAGGGTATTGCTGCTGCACGGGCAGATAATCATGCCGTCGGTGTGGGTGGAGCCGCTGGCGAGGACGTCGCCGACGTCGTTGTGGGGGTGAAAGATCAGCCGGGGATCGTCGCGGCCGACCAGCGCCGGCCCATCCACTGCGCGGAGTCTGAGTTCGTCGGCGAAGAGGCGTTTGCCGAAGGGGGAGACGATCACGTGGGTCTCGGCGCCGGCCTCCAGGAGGCAGGCGATCAGGCGCTGGGCATACAGCGCGTGGCTGGCGCCGGTGACGCCCACGACGATGCGTTGCGCGGCGGATGTGGAATCAAGCGTCATGAGCGCGCCTCCGATTCGACCGCCGGTACGTCGCGCAGCCGATTGACGGCCAGCGGGGTGAACGGATTATTCGGAAATTCCGTGACGAGCCGCTGGAGCAGTTCGCGACCCCGGGCGGTCGAACCCACGTCGAGATAGCCGGCGCCGAGGCGGAAGAGCACTTCCGGCAGGGCGTCGCCGTCGGCAAAGCGTTGCAGCACGCGTTCCAACGCGGCGATACGCGAATCGAGATCCTCGTCCTGCATGGCCAGCATGAGCTCGAGATTGTCGCGCAGCAGTGCCCGGGGATAGGCGTCGATCAGGCGGCGCAGATTGGCGGCGAAATACGGGCTGCGCGGGTCGCATTCGAGCAGGCCGATGGTCCGCGGCTCGCCAGGCTGAGAGCCGCAGAAGGGGCGCACGCCGTAAAGCGGGTCGTTTCCGTTTTCCAGCAGCAGGCTGAGGAAGCGGCGGGCGTCGAAGACCACCGCCTCCACCAGGATCTCCAGACTGGCGTCCGGCGGGGCGGCCTGGAGGGCCTTCTTCACGGCCCCGGCCGCGTCGGCCGGTTCCACCGCAGGCCGGCGGGGGTCGTACGCGCTGATCACCTGGTCGAGCCACTCGACCGCCTGGCCCAGCAGCCCTTCACGCGCCTCGAAGATGGCCAGCTTGTAGCGCCCGACGGCCGACGCGCTGGAATCCGGCGCGTTGTGCACCACCTTGCGCCAGGTGACCTCCGAACGGGCCGAATCCAGCGGGAAGTCGAAATAGTACCGGAGCAGCTTGCGCTGGCGAAAGACTTCCAGATCGATGCGCGCGTCCAGGGCCTGGCCGGAAAGATAAAGCACGTTGGGCGCGTGCCGGCTGTCCGGAAAATACCGAATGAACTCGCGGCAGTCGTCGAGGAACGCCTCCTGCTGTTGCGCGAGGGCGCTGCGCATGTCCAGGGCGGCGTCCATCTCGAGGGCGAAGCGCAGGTCCACTCGGCGGCGGAACGCCTCCAGGCTTGGCTTCGGGGGCGGCTGTAACTCCCACGCTTCGAGGGTGACCCGGTTGAACCACTCGCTGCCGTCGCGCTCGGCGAACTCGTTGCGGAAACGCTGCTCGAGCAGGCGATAGTAGAGCTCGTCGCGCCCGATGTGCTTCTCGAAGAGAATCACCGGCACGGCGAAGCAGATCAACAGCAGCGGCGCCACCACGCCCGGACGGTAGTTCACCACCCGCGCCAGAAACAGCACGCCGCCCATGATCACGCACGAGGCCAGCGTGGCGAGAATCCACGGCGCCATGAACCAGATACGCTCGACCGGCGCGTAGTTCTCGACCAGCGGCGTGGTCTGCCGCGACGCGCCGTAGAAGTACAGCAGCACGAGCATCAACCCGAGCAAAGCCGAGGCGTACCGAAAGCGAAAGCGAAAGGGCTTCACCGACGCCAGGATGCACGCCCCCGCCAGGTTGATCGCCAGCCAGGGCATCACCGCCAGAAACATCACGATCAATATGAACGGCAGGCTGCACGGAAACCGGTACAGGATCGAAATCAGGATAGGAATGGATACCAGGGCCGCCAGCAGCAAGCCCACCACCACCCCGTGCATGGGCACCAGGTCGATGCGGATCGGGAACAGCACGAAGTTGCCCAGGTGCGCTTCCCCCCGCGGCATGAACGTGTCGGCGAACAGCCTCCAGTAGTGCTCCTCCGACGGGGCGAAGTTCACCCCCGTGCGCAGCCAGTAGGCGAAGCAGCCCAGTCCCGCGAAGAGCACCACGTTGACGATGAGCAGCACGATCGCCCGGACGCGGTACTTCGACGAGGTGCGCGACCAGACGTCCACGATCTCCGGCTCGCCGGCGTCGTCGCGGGGGGCAGGGGGAGGTGTACGGCTCATGCCTGGTCCTTGGTCGCCACGTATACGGTCACCACGCCGAACGTCAGCGGCGTTGCCCGGGCATCGGCGAAGCCTGCCTGCCGGAGCCGGCGACACATGCTTTCCGCGTCCAGAAACGATACCACCGATTGCGGCAGATAGCGATAGGCGCCGGTGCGGTCGCGGCTGATCAGCGTCGCCGCACACGGCATCACCCGCCCGCAGTAAAACTCGTGAATGCGGCGGATCAACCCGTTCGCCGGCCGGGTAAACTCCAGGATGACCGCCCGCCCGCCGGGTTGCAGCACGCGGTGCATTTCGCGCAGTCCGTGGTCGAGATCCTGAAAGTTGCGGACGCCGAAGGCGCAACTGGTCACGTTGAACGCGGCGTCGGCAAAGGGCAGGCGCAGGGCATCGGCCTGACACCAGCACGTCCGCGCAGTGCCGCGGGCGACGGCCCGGGTGAGCATGTGGTGGGCGAAGTCCAGACCGACGAAGCGGTCCGCCTGTGGCGCGCGGCGGTGAAAGGTCCGGAGCAGATCGCCGGTGCCGCAGGCGATGTCCAGGATCCCGTCGTGGGGCTCTACGCGGGCGAGTTGCACGGCCTTTCGGCGCCAGGCCCGGTCCCGGCCGCCGCTGAACAGGGCGTTGATCAGCTCATAAGTCGGGGCGATCGCATCGAACATGCGCCGAACCCGCTGGGCCTTGTCGTCCTGGGTGTGGACGTCCGCGAGCCGCGCCTCATCCCAGACGGGGGCGGAGGCGTCGGTGGGCGGGCTGGATTCGGCCGGCAGGGGGGGCACGGAAGGTCCTCGCGTAGCGCAAGTCGTTTACTGCCAAATGCTAGCAGTGACGACGTTCATGGCCAAGTACGGGATTACTTGGGCAGTTGTCGCCGATTGCACAACCGCGCACTGGGGTTCAAATCGGCATTGAGCGTACCGCGAGGGTGAGTTCGCCACAATATCCATAGCCCCGTTGGAAGCCTCGCCCAATACGAGACCCCGCACGCCCCCGGAAACGCTGAGCCTGCGGGGTTACCTATAAAGCGATGCCCCGCGTAGTCCGTTTCCGGTTCCTAGGCGGGGCGGGTATTCAGTCCCACGGTGGCCATAACGGTCCAGCGCGGGCCAGTAATCTACCGTAAGTATTGCCTGCATCGCCGCGAACATCAAGTCACAAGATGTTTCGATCCGTCGGTGCACACCTGTCTGAAACGCGGCTTCGTCACCCGCAACGCCGACAATGGTGGCGGAGATCAACGCAGCCCGGGCGACGCAGGCCTTGTATGCCCACGCCGCCCGGAGATCTGCTCGTTTGCTTCCTTACAGATTATTTGGCGCTCGCGTACCGTTTGGCCACCGCGTCCCAGTTGACCACGTTCCACCACGCCGCGAGGTAGTCGGGGCGGCGGTTCTGGTACTTGAGGTAGTAAGCGTGCTCCCAGACGTCCACGCCCAGCAACGGCGTCAGCCCCAGACTGTAGGGGCTGTCCTGGTTGGCGTACCCCTGGAGGTCCAGCTTGCCGCTCTTGTCCAGGCTCAGCCAGGCCCAGCCGGAGCCGAACTGCCCGGCGGCCGTGCTGTTGAACTTCTCCTTGAAGGCGTCAAATCCGCCGAAGGTGGAGTCGATCGCACTGGCGAGATCGCCGGTGGGATTGCCTCCGCCACCCGGCTTCATGATGGTCCAGAAGATGCTGTGGTTGCAGTGCCCGCCGCCGTGGTTGCGGATCGCCGTGCGGATCGAGTCGGGCAGGTCGTTCAGCCCGCGGAGCAGATCCTCGATGCTCTTTTTGGCCAGGTCCGGCTGCTTTTCGAGGGCTTCATTGGTCTTCGCAACGTACTTGGCGTGGTGCTTGCCATGATGAATGCGCATGGTCTGCTCGTCGATGTGCGGCTCGAGGGCGTTGTAGTCGTAGGGCAAAGAGGGGAGTTCAAATGCCATCGTTAGTTCTCCTTCTGTAGGGTCACCTTGCCACTGGGGCGTTTTGCAGTTCCGGACCGGTCGCCGAACGGGGCGCGACCTGTCGGTGGGGTACCGGCCCATGGATGTCGGGGAGTATAGGACGGCAGGCGGGCCAAGACCCGTCTTGCGGGGCAGTAATCGCCCATGGTGGACTGGACAGGGGGGCCGTGCTTCAGCGGCGTTCAGGCGGTCGACGGCCTGGCAGCACTGTCAACCGGGGATGGGCTGAAGAGGCGGGCACACCCCGCGGGCATGCCGCGCGGGAACGCTGACCCAGGTGACTGGGTTGCCGACCGGCTTTCGGCAATGGGGCCCGAAAAGGGGGCGGAGGGGCACGGCTCAGCGCCGGGCCATGAGGATCTGGTGCTCCGGCTCGGGCGGGCCGCTGGCAGGCTGCGGCGTGATCGCCGACTTCGACTTCCGCGGCAAAATCCGCGGGGCGATGACGTTGCGGACGAAGCCCGCGCTCGTCGCCGACAAATGCCCCCCGGCCCAGCCATATCGCCGGTACTTCTCCCGCCACGGCAGGTTCACCACCCGGGCATAGGCGTGGCGTTGCTCCGGAGGCAGACCACGGGGCACCGCGAACCCGGATCGGCCGGCCGGCGTGCCCGGCAGTCCATCGGCGTTGACGGCCAGCGTAGCCAGTATGGCGTCGGTCGGGCTGCACGTCGCCCACAACTTGCCCGTGACGTTGGCCAGCGCCGGGGCGAGGTTGCGTCCGCTGGATATCGACGGCTGAAACAGCACAACCTCATTCACCGTCACCCCGGACGGCAGCTTCTCCAATGCCGAGACGACCACGGAGGTCCCGGCCGACAGCCCCATCAGGCTGATATAGCCCTTCGGCTGGGCGCGGCGGAACTGAGTGATCTCCTTCGCCAGCCGCTCGGCGGTGGCTTCGCTGCGCGCGGCGACCAGATGATCGACGCCCCAGAGCAGGCCGGAGGTCCACACGAAATCCTCGAACTCACCCTGATACCCGGCGGTGCGCAGGCCGTGCTCCACGCCCAGGTGCGCGCCGTAGTTGCCGGCGCCGTCGAGAAAGATGATGCGCTGCGAGGCATCGTGCTGGGCACAGCCCGAAGCCACACCGGCCGCTACGATCATTCCGACGATCAGGGCCCTGCGAATCATGCGCTCACCTCGCTTGGTTACTCAAACGCGACGTATCCACTGCCATGCGCCCGAAGCGCTGTGCGGCGTATGCCGCATGCTCGCCGGGCAGCCCCTGCGACCGGGTACGGACGGAGCGGGCTGCGTTTGCGGACCGGTCAGCCGGGTGCACGCCAACATCTACGTGCGGGGTGTCGTCGGCGCGCTGTCAGCGCAAGCATCCGTGCATGCCACCAGCAGTATCGGCCTACGTCGGCGGGTACTTTGCCAGGGAAACGCCGTCGCCCGCGCTTGCCGGGCGACGTCCGGTATCATACTGTTTGTCGACCATGACGCGAGCGGGAACTTAACATGGCACGTGAGGCAGAAGTTGTATTATTCACGGACGGGGCGTGCAGCGGCAATCCCGGGCCCGGCGGGTGGGCGTATCTCCTGCGCCATCTGTCCTCGGGCAAGGAGAAACGCGGCAGCGGCGGCGAGGCCCGCACCACCAACAACCGCATGGAACTGATCGCGGTCATCGAGGGGCTCGCGGCGCTCACCCGTCCCACGCGTGTGCGCGTCGTCACCGACAGTCAATACGTCGCCCGCGGCATGAGCGAATGGGTGGCCGGGTGGATCCGCAAGGGCTGGCGGCGCGGGCCCAAGGGCGCGTCCCCCGTCAAGAACGTCGAACTCTGGCAGGCCCTGGTCGCCGCGTGCGCTCAGCACGAGGTCACCTTCCAGCACGTCGCCGGCCACGCCGGTCATCCCGAAAA
>NPIE01018961.1_pt1 | contig 15698 bp, 12 predicted proteins | sample 8637661 | NCBI WGS metagenome assembly NPIE01 (sample SAMN07420842, study PRJNA396082) | bioreactor metagenome | isolation source: sample BA12 brine-fed electro-methanogenic bioreactor BA | place: Japan: Kochi | collected 2016-12-09 | reverse complement strand
CGGGCGGCCGTGGAAGAGGGCATCCTGCCGGGCGGCGGGGTCTCCTCGCTCAAGGTCCTCGGCACCCTGGACAAGGTCAAGTGTGAGGGCGATGAGGGCATCGGCGTGGACATCGTCCGCCGGGCCGTGATGGCTCCGATCAAGCAGATCGCGGCCAATGCCGGGCTGGACGGTTCGATCGTCGCCCAGCGGGTTATGGAGCACAAGGACCCCAACTTCGGGTACGACGCCTTGCGCAAGGAATACGGCGACATGGTCAAGTTCGGCGTGATCGTGCCGACCAAGGTCGAGCGGATCGCCCTGCAGAACGGCGCTTCGATCGCGTCGCTGCTGCTGACTACGGACGCCATGGTCTGCGAGATTCCGGAGAAGAAGGAATCGCCCGCCGGTCCCCGCGGCGGCATGCCTCCGATGTAGGCCCGCCCGGCGGTGGCGGTGCCATCTTACAGGCGGACCCCGGACTACCAGGTGTGCCGGGGCCCGCTTTTTTCTTGCCCATCGGCGTCGGGCCCGATACAGTGAGTACAGATCACCCGAGGGTTTATCATGGTCTTACGATTCCATACACGCCAGTTGTCGCAGGCCACGCGGGGTCTGGCGGCGACGGTCTTCATCGTGGGGATGCTGCTGATCGGCTTTGGGATGCTGATCTTCGCCCTGCCGGAGCTATTCGCCTATCTGGCGGCGGGGGTGTTCTTCTTCGTCGGGCTGAGCATCATTGTCTATGCGGTGCGCCTGTTCTTGGCCGCCTCGGCGATGGACCGCGCCGCCGATCAGGCACCCGAGCCGCCCACCGGCGATGAGCCGGTCGTCTACCGCAAAAACGTGTCCGTCCGCGTCACCGACGACCAGACGTAACGAGTCCACGCCGATCTCCGGGGACTGGGCGCATGTACTTGGCCTACTTTGACGAAAACAAGTACTCACAGCAGTCGCCTTTGTTTTATATCGGAGGCATCCTCCTGCCCGATCGGTCGGTCTGCGACCTGGAATCCGAGCTCAGCGAGATTCAGTACAACTTCTTTGGCACAACGATTCTGACCAAAGATACGGAGATGCATGGCAAAGACCTCTTCCACGGAAAGGGGGCATTCAAGAAACGACCTTTGGCGAATCGGATGCGGCTGCTCGAGCAGCTCGCCGTCTTTCTTACTACACACCGAATCGCGGTTCGGCTTATCTGTATCGATGTCTCCGCGCATCGAAGTCGGTACAGATATCCACAGCCGGAGTACCAGTTAGGTCTGATGCTGATCCTGGAGCGATTCTGCGACTATCTTGAAAAACAGCAGGATGTGGGCGTGGTGTTCGGGGATTATGAGAAAGATGAGATCACACGTGCGGTTCTAGACTTCTCGCAATTCAAATTATCGGGGAGGACCCCCATGTACAAGGGGCGTCCGTTGGGACGGCTGGTCGACACCATCTACTTCACACATTCACATCACAGCCGGTTCTTGCAGGTTGCCGATATCGTGGTCTTCCTGGCCAATCGGTTCGAGAGCATAGCGGATAAGCCCCTCAAATGGCACGAAGCAAAGGCATGGGGAATATGGCAGACGATCCGGACCGGGACTGATTTTGAGATGCAACGCTGGCCTTAAAAAAGGGACGACTAGCTCTCAAAGAGAAAGGATCGCCTTGAGGGACGATCTGCACTAGTCGCCATACATAATATATGGCATGAGCAACCGGAGAGTTCAAGCATTTTGGGAGAATTACGGTGATTCGGCCATCTTGTCTGATTGAAACCGCGAGGTTCTTCGCATACGCAATGAGCCTCTTGGCTCTGTTGGTGGGGTCTGCGCAAGCTCTTGCAATCAACGATTTTAGCGTCCTTGACGCCGGGGCGGTGGCCGATGGCAAGACCGACTGCACGGCCGCATTTCAGAAGGCCCTGGATGAGGCCGGAGCCGCCGGCGGCGGGATCGTGCACGTCCCCGCGGGGCGGTTCGCCGTCCGCGGCAACCTCGTCGTCCCCGGCGGCGTGACGCTGTCGGGCACGTTCACCGCGCCGCCGACGAACCGTCACGATGGGCGGCCCGATCTGCACGGCTCGGTCCTGCTGGCGTATGCCGGGCGGGGCGAGCCCGACGGCAAGCCGTTTATCCGCCTGGGCGGCAACATGGCCACGGTGAAGGGGCTCATCATTACCTACCCGGAATGGAAGCAGTCCGATGTGCCGCCCGTGCCGTATCCGCCATGCATCCTGGGCCGGGGGTACGACAACATGGCCGTCCTCGACTGCTGCCTGATCAACCCTTACGAGGGCATCCGCTTTGAACGGGCGGGGCGTCAGCTGGTCCGCAACGTGTACGGCTATCCCATTTGGCGCGGGTTCTACGTGGACGAATGCTACGACATCGGGCGGCTGGAGAATTGTCACTTCTGGCCGTTCGGCGTGCACTACCAGGCGGATGATCCATACTGCAAGTGGATCAATGTCAACGGCGTGGCGTTCGAGTTCGCCCGCACGGACTGGCACTACGTGCTCAATACGTTCTGCTTCGGCTATGGCGTGGGCTACAAGTTCTCGCAGTCCGAGCGCGGGGCGTGCAACGGCAACTTCCTGGGCATCGGCGCCGATTCCTGCCGGCGGGCGGTGCTCGTCGAGCAGGGCCAGCCGCCGGGGATTCTCATCACCAACGCCGAGCTGGTGGGCCGATGGAGCAGTGAAGATTCGGTGTGCGTGGAGATCGCCGAGGGCGCCGCGACCAAGGTGAGCCTGACGAACTGCTCGTTCTGGGGGCCCATCGACCGGTGCGTGTTGGCTCGTGCGTCGCGCTCGCAGTTCACCGCCAGCGCCTGCCACTTCGTGCACTGGGACAACGCGCAGCGCGGCTCGCCGGCGCTCGATTTGCAGGCCGGCAAGGCGATCTGCCAGGGCAATACCTTCGGCCATGGCGATTTGCACGTCCGCATCGGCAAGAACGTGCGCAGCGCCATTTTAATCGGCAACCAGGCCGAGGATGGATTCCGCGTGGACAACCAGGCGGGCCAGCGAACGCAACTGCTGGCCAATGAAGCCGACCCCATCGCGTGGACCGAGGCGGCCCGCATGCACTACCGCGTCGACGTCGGCGCGGAGGGAGATGGACGCTACTTACGCGGGTTTCACGGGCCCGAACCGGACCGCGGCAAGGAGGCCCGTGCCTCGGCCCGATGGACCGCCGCAACGTCGAGCCTTGTGCTGCCCGTGCGGCCAAACACCGATTATACGCTGACGCTCGAGAGCCAAGTGCCTGCCCACGCGAGCGGTGAAGAGGCAGGATTGTATTACCAGGGCCGGCGCCTTGTGCCGCTGCGCACGGGGGATGGCCCGATTCGCGCGGCGTTTCACACGGGCGATGAGCCGACGGCCATCGTGGAAATCCGATGTGAGGGCTGGGTCCCCCAGAAGGTCCAGCCGCCCAGCCGCGACAACCGCATGCTGGGCATCCGTGTGTTCGGGCTGACACTACAGGCCCGCGGCGCCGGGCGCGAGGTCTTCGACGCCAACACGGGGCAGGCGCCATAGGGCCCTTCGATTGCCCGGGAGGGTGGCGGTGGCCCGGCGGCTCGGAGGACTTGAAGGCTGGGTGTGGCCTCACGATGGAACGAGCCATGACTGACGTGGGTGTGCTGTTGCGGGCCTATTACGAGGCGTTGTACGAGCGTCTGACCGCTCACGAGAAGGTCTTGCGCGAACGGATCGCACGGCATTTGCACGGGGCACTGGCCGCGGCGGGCTGGACGGACTTCGACTCGGAGCGCTACGCGGCCTATCTCGATGCGGCCCTGGCCTTTTTGCATGAGCGGCTGGAGATGTACAACCCCATCGGCTTTCAGTATACGCTGGAGCCCATCCATTCGCCGCTGGCGGCGCGGCTCGAGCTGGAGTTGGACTGGTACAATGCGACGGCGGAGTTCGAGCGGTTGCGGCAGGCCGCGCGATCGCTGGCCGAGCCCGACATGGACGCGTCGCGTTTGCAGGCCCTCGCGGCCGAACTGATCGGCCGGTGCGGCGCGTTTCCGGATCGCTCGATCATCGACGCCTATCACCAGGCGCCGGCCCTTCACAAGACGCCCGACTACGCGCTGGCCCTGGCGATTGAGGAGACGCTCTGACGGCGTCAGGTCGCCTCTTGTCGCATCGCGTCACAGCGCCGGCGCATCGCGGCCAGCCGGTCGGCGTGCTCGGTCCGGCCGGCCAGGTTGTTCACCTCGTGCGGGTCGGTCCGCAGGTCGAACAGCTCCTCGTAGGGCGGCTCCGGCTCGGTGTAGCGGATGTATTTGTAGCGCGGCGTCACCAGGGCCTCGCACTTGCGGATCGTGGGAATGCCCAAACGGTGGTCGTAGTAGAACGCGTCGCGCCGCGGCCCATCATGGCCGGCCAGCAGGGGCGACAGGTCGGTCCCCTGCATGCGTTGGGGAACCGGCAGGCCCGCCATCGAAAGGATCGTCGGGGCCAGGTCGATATTCAGGGCCCAGTCGGCGCAACGACGCCCCCGCACGCGCCGCGGCAAACGTGGGTCGCACACGATCAGCGGCACGCGGATGGATTCTTCGTAGGGGTACCACTTGCCCGCCAGGCCGTGCTCGCCGAGGAAAAATCCGTTGTCGCCCATGAGCAGAATCACGGTGTTGTCGGCCAGACCCCGCTCCTTGAGTTGATTGCGGATCCGGCCGAGGACGACGTCCACGCCGTAGACGAGGCGATAGTATCCCTTGACCATCTGCTGGTAGAGTTCGGGTGTGCTGAAGCGAATCTGCCATCGCTTGCGACCCTCGTTGTTCTCCCGGAAGAAGGCCGGGAAACGATTCCAGTATTCGTCCGAACCGACGGGAGGTGGCGGGATCGTCACGTCCTTGAACAGATGCTCATATTGCGGGTCGTAGATGAACTGGCGCGGGTCGCCGTCCTGGCAGTGCGGGGCCTTGAAGCTTATGGATAGGCAAAACGGCTGATCGGGCGTGCAGCCTTCGATGAATTCGCTTGCCCAGCGGCCCATCCGCGTGGTCATGTGCTCGAAGTCGCCGTCGGCGTCCTCGTTCTCGTAGCGGCCCTGGCCAGGAAAACCCTGCCAGAAGTCGTGCTTATCGGCGGGCAGGTCGCGGGCCGGGCCCACGCCGTACTTGCCGGCGAAGCCCACGCGGTAGCCGGCCCGGCGAAGCTGCTCCATGTACGTCTCGGCGTATTGCTCGGGCGAGAAGTGCGTGCCAAAGTTGTAGATACCGTGGCGGACCGCATGCTGGCCGGTGAAGATCGACGCCCGGCTCGTGCAACAGATGCTGGTCGTCACGAAGGCGTTGGTGAACAAGACCCCGTCGGCGGCCAGGGCGTCCATGCTTGGCGTCTGAAGTATGGGATTGCCCATGCAGCTCATGGCATCAGCCCGATGGTCGTCCGTGACGAGAATCAGGAAGTTCGGCGGTCGTTTCGAGGTGTTTTGCTCCAGGGCCCGCGCGCACCCCGCCAACCGCAATGAGGCCCCCGTCGCCACCGCACTCTGTAAAAAACGACGTCGGTTTAGCGTGTGTTCGCTCACAACATCCCTCCTTTCCATCCGCACTCGTGCCCAGAAATCCCTCTTACATCCCGCGGGCGCGGAGGCGTTTGGTTTCGTTTTCGCCGCCGTTGATGAGGTACATCAGCGGCAGGGGTCGGTCGACGCCCTCGATGAAGCATGGCCGGGCCTGCCACGGTGCGACGCTGAGCACGCTGGCCAGGTCCATCCAATACTGCAGCCGGGCCGGGGCCAGGTTCCAGGTCATGTGGAAATGGTTGGCCGGGGCGTACTGCTTGTATTCGCTCATCGCGGCGTACTTGGGCACGACCCATGTATGCGGCCAGGTGACGTTGCTGCTGTCGGCCACGGCCGAGGCGAGCTTGGGCGGCAGGTCCACGGTGAACGCCTCGTCCCAGACGAGGCTGAACAGCCCCGACAGCTCGCTGTAGGCCAGGCGGCTGGCGATGCCCTCGATGCCGCCGGGCGAGACGAACGTAACGCTGTTGCCGCCGCCGGGGAAGTAGTACAGCTCGGCGCCGGGCATGGAGATGCGCTTCATAATCGTCTCGACCGGCTCGTCGGGTGTGCCCGCCCAGTTCAGGCTCGCCGAGCCGCTGTTGTCGCCGTCGATGATGCCCTTCTCGGCCCAGACGGTGCTCTTGGTGAACTTCACGTCCAGGTCGCGGGCCTTGGCCTGAATCTCCCACGGCTCCCACACCTTGCGGAAGTCCATGAACAAAGGCGGCGCCCCGGCGCTGAGCCAGGTCTTGAAGAGCATCGTCAGCAGACCCTGGACGTCGGCCTCGGTGGCGAACGGCATCGCGGCCTTGGCGCCGTTGTGATCGAACGTGCTGTTCATCAGCGACTCGGCCAAGTCGCAGATCGGCAGCGGGATGCCTCGCGGGTCGCTGCCCCATTCGAGCTGGTTCATGAACCCGCCGCCGACGGCGCCGACCTCGGCCAGCAGGTCACGCATGATCAGATACATCGCCAGGGACTGATCGAGTTTCGCCTCGGCGTCCGGCTGCGACAGGTCCAGGCGCTTGCCCAAGTGGCCGCCGATCCACTCCCGCAGGGCCTTGCATTCCTTCTTGCTGTAGGCGCCCTTGTTGAGCATGTCGGCCAGGAGCTTCATATCCAGCCGTGTGATCTCCAGCCCGAAGGACCGTCGCGTGGCGTTGACGTGCGCCAGGGCCGTCTCCATGCCCATGGAATCGTGTCCGAAGACCACGACCCGCCGGCCCTTGAGCCCGACGTAGGTCAACGCCGCGTAGCACCAGTCCACCAGGGCCTGAATCGTCGCGACGGTGGGCCGGGGCTTCTGGCCCGTATCGGGCCAGGTGCCCACGTTCAGGTGCGTCAGTCGGCCCGCCTGGGCCAGGGCGCCGTTGACCGCGTGGGCGTAGACGACGCCGGGCTTGGGGGCGCTGTTGCCCACGGTGATATTGACCGGCGTCCGTTCGGGCATGTGGGCCAGCAGGCTCATCAGCGTCAACTGCGGGAACGCCCACGTGTCCGGCGTGCAGATGATCGCCTCGACGCCGGCGTCCTTGAACTGCCGCGCGACCGCATCGGCCTGCTTTTCCCCGTCGATAAGCACCGGCGACCAGACGACGTTGACCGCTGAGCCGTCCGGCATCGTCACCGCGGCGGCGATCTCGTCGGCGATGAGCTCCACGATGTTGGTCGTGCGTTGCCGGCTGGCCTCGTCGACGCGCGGATCACACGCCGCGCACACCCCGAACGTCACTTGCGCCGGTCGTCTCGAGACCGATGCTCCGAGTCTCTTTGCCTTGGCCATGTCTTGTCTCCCTGCGTTCTCAATACGCGTGAAGTGTTCCTCAATCCACCGGCTCGATCCAAATCGCCTGGCCGCCGTTGGCCGCCAGATCCGCCGTCAGCACCGTGTCGGCGGTCACCCGCCGTGTTTCGATTCGTACCCCCCGGTCGCCGCCTTCCGGCCGCGCATCGGCGCAGACGTGGGCCGTAAACGCTCGACCCGGCGGCAGGAAGGCCAGCGGCACCTCCAGCGACCGCCGCGCCACGGCGTTCATCGTGCCCACGAACCATCGATCGCCGCTGCGCCGCGCCGTCGTGATGTGCTGCCCGACCTGCCCCTGCAACACGTGCGTTTCATCCCAGACGGTCGGCACCCGCCGGAAAAACTCCAGCTCCGGGTCATCCGGCACGTTCTGCGGCCGATCATACCAGAAGACGAATTGCAGCGGGCTGTAGTAGACCACCGCCGCGGCCATCTGGTGGGCCCGCGTGCCCTGGATGCGCCGATCCGTCCAGCAGATCGTGTAGTCCGCTGCCCCGCACAGGTATCGCGTGAACGGGTAAACCAGGTTCTGCTCGGGTGGAGGCATGGTCTCGTTGCCGCCGATCCCCTCCTGGGTCAGCAGGTTCGGATACGTCCGGCTGTAGCCCGTGGGGCGGTACTCATCGTGGATATCCACCATCAGGTGATGATCGGCGGCCTTGCGGACGGCCTCATGCAGCCAGGCGGTCCACCGCTGATCGCCCACCCGGACGAAGCCGTATTTGACGCCCGCAATGCCCCACTGCTCGTAGAGCGGCAGGATTTCGTCCAGTTGGCGTTCCAGGGCCCTGCGGTTGACATAGAGCCAGATGCCGATGCCGTTGACCCTGGCGTAGCGGATCACCTCCGACAGGTCCAACGGGCCCTTGGAGCGGTTCGGATCGAGGGTCACGGTCCTGGCGTCGGCGTTCTCATCGTTCTCCGGGCCGTACCAGCCGGCATCGTACTCGATGTACTGCAGGTTCATCCGGCGGGCGAAATCCACGCACGCCTTGCCGCCGGCGGTGGTCAGCGTCACCTCGCGGATGACCTTGCCCGGTTTGATCCACGAGGGATCGTCGATAGCGCACGGGGCGTTCAGATTCTCAAAGACGAAGTTGTTTTCAATCAACTCGCCGGGCGTGTCGGCGATCATCACAATCCGCCAGGGCGTCGTGTAGGGGGTGTTGACCTTGACGTCGCTGCCGAACATGGCCTGCACGCCGTACGGCGGCGCCGGCCGCAGACGCATCCGCGCGAAGTCCACCAGCGCCGCCTCGCCCACCGCGACCACGGGCCCACCCTCCATCTCAATCACCAGCGGCCGCTCGCAGTTGGGCTTGATTCGGCTGAGGGGCGCCTTTTCGTAGCGCCCCTGGGCCGAGTAGACCGCCCAGGCCGGATGGTCCGCGGCAAAGCCAAACGTCGTGCGCTCCTCGCGGATGTGCAGCGTGTTCGATTCGGCCCGCCCCGCGACGTGGTACCGCAGGGCCGCCGCGTGATCGTACACCCGCACCTCGATGGTCATCCGCCGATGCGGATCAGCCCGCTCGACCAGGTCGATCATCGCGCCCGCATACACGTCCGGCACCTCGGCCCGCTCGCCGTAGATCGGTCTCCAGGTATCTCGGTGACCGGCGTGCCGCACGGCGGTGATGAACCATTGCAGGGGCTTATCGTCCCCGGCCCGGACAAAACCCAGCGGGGAAGGGACGATGACCGGGCGGCCATGGTAATCGATTTGCCAATTTAGTCGGCCGCCGGCGTCCAACTGCACGTCGACGGTTATGGCGCTATCCGGACCGGTCACCCTCGCGCCGGAGCCCTGCGCCTGGCCGAGCCCGATACAGACGACCAGCGCCACGCACGCCCCGGTGCACCATCGCCCACATCCATGCCGCCGAGACATCATCGCGCCTGTTCCTTTTGCATGGCGGCGTACTGCCGGCGCTTCTCGACCCAGCCGGCGGCGTCCTTGGGCTCGTAGGTGATCATCTCGAAGCTGTTACGCATCACGCGGCGGATATCATCCGGGCCCGACAGGTCGCCCATTGCGACCGCGACGGTCAGGGCGTTGCCCATCGCCGTGCACTGATCCGCCCCGGCGTGGACCGGCACGCCGCACGCATCGGCGGTGAGCTGGCACAGCAGCGTATTCTTGATCCCGCCGCCGACCATGTAGACCGATTCGCTCTTCTGGCCCGTCACGTCCGTGATGCGTTCGAGCCGATAGGCGTACTCCAGCGCCAGGCTTTCCAGCACGCATCGCACGAGTTCGCCCCGCGTGGCCGGCTGCGGCTGACCGGCCTCGGCGAGCACCGCGTAGAGCGCTTCCTCCATGTCCACCGGGGCCATCAGCCGCCGGTCGTTGACCGAAAACATCCCCCGGCTCGTGGCCGACCGGGCCTCGTCCGTGATGCGGTCATAGTCCCAGGCATCCGTGCTCGTGTCCCACTTGCGTTTGAGCTCCTGCACCAGCCACAGGCCCAGGATGTTGCGGCAGATGAACCAACTGGCCAGCGTGTACTCGTTGCAGAAGCCGCCGGTGAAGGCCTCGGGCGTGGTCACGGGCCGATCCTGCAGCTTGCCCAGGATGCTCCACGTGCCGCAGCTCAGGAAGGCCCAGCGGTTGCCCTCGGCGGGCACCGCCGCGGCGACGGCGCTGGTGTCATGGCCGCAGGTCGCGACGACCGGCACCGGCCCCAGACCGGTCTGGCGCTGGATATCCTCGGTGATCGGCCCCAGGACCGTACCCGGCTCGACAAGGCGGCCGAACATGTCGGGCAGGCCAAAGCGTTCGATGACCGGCTGTGACCATTGGCCCTCGCAGCTCATCAGGTTGGCCGTGCTGGCGATGGTCTTCTCCGAGGCCTTGACGCCCGTCAGGAAGTAGTTGAACAGGTCGGGCATGTTCAGGAAGTCTCGCGCCAGGCCCAGCAGCGGACTGTCGTTCTTCTTCATCGCCAGGAGTTGAAACAGCGAGCTGATCGCCCAGGGCTCGGCGGCCGTCGCCTCGAACACCTTTTGGGCGCTCATGATCGGGTTGGAGTATTCGTGAATCCCATCGGTCCGACCATCGCGGTAATGCACGGGGTTGCCCAGCAGTTGGCCATCCGGCCCCAGCAGGCCGAAATCCACGCCCCAGGTGTCCACGCCGATGGCGTCGATGGGCAGCGACTGCTCGGCGCAGAGCCGCAGCGACGCGAGAATCTCGGCGAACAGAAAAGGGAAGTCCCAGAACAGGGTCCCGCCCAGTCGAACGGGCCGGTTGGGGAAGCGGTGGAGTTCCTCCATGTGGGCCTTTTTCGCCTCCAGCCGCACCAGCACGGCTCGGCCGCTTTCGGCCCCCAGGTCGATCGCAAGGTAATGCTTCATCGGCTCATCTCCTCGTTCTCAGTGCCAGAGTGCGTCCTTTATCCCAGACGCCGGCGGCCCGATCAAGGATTTTCAGCCCGGCACGCCGCCCCCGGCACGCCACCGGGCCAATGGAATCGCAGGGAAATCGGGGCCCCCATGGTTCGCGACGGCGCCGGACGCCATCCACTTTCCCCGGGGCATCGCGAAAGTGGATGGCCCGATCCTACGCTTGTTCCTCTTCCGCGTGGTAGCTGCTTCGGGTGAACGGCGAGCTCATGACCCAGGTGAAGCCCAATTCGCGGGCGCGGGCCGCCCAGGCGTCGAACTGTTCGGGCGCGATGTACGCCTCGACGGGCAGCGACGCCTTGGACGGCCGCAGGTACTGGCCGATGGCGACGCGGTCGCAGCCGACCGCTCGCAGGTCGTGCAGCACCTCCATCACCTGCTCATCGGTCTCACCCAGGCCGAGCATCAGGGCGCTTTTGGTCTGCGTTTCGGGCCAGAGGCGCTTGGCCTTTTCGAGCAGCCGCAGCGAGCGGGCGTAGTCGCCGCCCGGCCGGGCCCGGCCGTACAGGGCGGGGACGGTCTCGACGTTGTGCCCGAACACGAAGGGCCGGGCGGCCCCCAGGATCTCCAGCGCCTTGTCCTGACAATCGCGGAAGTCCGGCACCAGCAATTCGAATTGCAGCGCCGGCAGCATATTGCGGCAATGTTGCACCACGTCGCGAAAGTGCCCCGCCCCGCCGTCCGGCAGGTCGTCCCGGTCGACGCTGGTGATCACCAGGTAGCGCAGGTCCATCCGCCGGGCCAATTCGCCCACGCGTCGCGGCTCATCGGGGTCGGGCGGCTCGGGCCGGCCATGCGCGACCGAGCAGAAACGGCAGTTCCGCGTGCAGACCCCGCCCAGAATCAGCACCGTTGCCGTGCCGCGTTGCCAGCACTGGCCGCGATTGGGGCAGTTGGCGTGCACGCAGATGGTTTCCAGTCCCAGGTCCGACAGGGCCGCGGCGGTCTTTTCAAAATCCGGGCCCGCGCCCAGACGGCGCTTGAGCCACGGGGGCAATCGGCGGACCGGCTCGCTCATGGCCGCACCCCCGCCCATGCATCCGTGCATAATTCACCCAGCCGCTGCTTGAGAGCGGGCAGATCGGCGGATCGGCCCGTCTCGTTCTGCACGTTGGTCATCCGCACACCGTCGATGCCGCACGGAACGATCGCCTGGAATATCGAAAGGTCATTGTTCACGTTAATCGCCATGCCGTGCATCGTGACCCAGCGTTTGACCTGCACGCCGATGGAGGCGATCTTGCGCCCCTCAATCCACAGGCCGGGATAGCCCTTTCGCCGCTCCGCCGATATACCGACGGATTGCAGGAGCGCCAGGCCGACGGATTCCAGGCTGCGGATGTATTCGTTGACGCCCAGGCGAAGACCCTTGAGCTTGAGGATGGGGTAGAAGACGATCTGTCCGGGGTTGTGGGCGGTCGTGCCGCCGCCACGGCGGACCTGGACCAGAGTGATGCCGCGGCGCTCCAATTCACCGGGCTCGGCCAGGAGCCGGTTCTCACTGGCGCGGGCCCCCAGCGTGATGACGGGCGGATGCTCCACGATGAGCACCGTATCGCCGGCCCGGTCCTCATGACGCCGCTGCACCAGGTCCTGCTGCCGGGCCAAGGCCTCGGGGTAGGGGATCAGCCCGAGGTCGCAGACCTGGAGCCGATGGCTCTTTGCCGGGACGTGCACTCCATCCAGTTGATTGAATCCGGGACTCATGGCGTCAGCTTACGGCCCGGCCGATTCATCGTCAAGCGCACCGCCGAGGGCGACCGCGTCGAGCGGCACGTGTGTGAGTGGGATTTTGTCCGCGGTGCGCTTGCAGGCCGCCATCGCGGGGGTATAATCGCGTTTCGGCTTGCCCAGGTGGCGGAATTGGCAGACGCGCTAGCTTGAGGGGCTAGTGTCCGTAAAGGACGTGCTGGTTCGAATCCAGTCCTGGGCAGTCTCCCGAAAAACCGGCGATTCAGGCCGTGGGGCTTGGGCTGCGCGATGTTTGCCCGGCCCGAGTGGTCCGCCGAACTCGGTACTGAGCCCGCCGGCGAGCGTGGGAGGGGTCTCCATCAGTTGCGACCCCCACATCTTGTATGTCGCGCCTCACCAAACCGCCTTTTAGCGGATGGGGTTACCGGTAATCGCACGGGTGCACAAGCTCTGTGGAGATTGATCGGTCCGGCAAAAGTGAAGAACGCCGCTGGGGGTGCGTCCGTAAAGAAACTGTAATCTTTGCGGTTCTCTGTAATTCCCCGCGGTGTTGTACGTCTTGATTTATGAGCCGGGTGTTTCAGGGCCCGGTGTTTTTGGGAAGAGCACGAGGATTACGGTCGGCAGACCGCCAGTACGGCACCTGGGATAGTCGCAGGGAAAGGAAAGGGCCATGAGGGAGATTACCTGTTATCGCTGTGGGCACAGCTTCAGCGTGCCCGATGAATACGCCGGGCGCAACGTTCCGTGCCGTAACTGCGAGGCCCTCAATTCCGTGCCGGCCAACCCGGGGTCCAGCGGCACACGGCTCTTCGATCATTTGGATGAGCGGGGCCAGGACCTGCTCGAGCAGCGTTTCGATCGGTTACTGCAAGCGCTGTCCGAATACGAGCGCCGCGCGCCTGCGCTGAAGACGTGATGTGCGGGCGACCGCCGGCGCAGCGACGTCGGCGGATCGCGTTTCATCCGGGCAGCCGCGTTCCGGGCCCGCCCTTGTCGTGCGGTTGGTGGGGCGCGCTCAATTCCAGGCGTCACAACGAGGCCGATGGGGGCGACGCCTCCGGCGCGTAAAAAAACGCCGGGGACGCGGTTGCCTCCCCGGCGCTGCTGCCCCGCTGGACCGTCCTAGGCCGGCGTCAGGATCTTTTCGATCCGCGCGGCCGGGAAGTCCAACCCGCCAATAATCGTATACACCCGAAGGCTGTTGCGCTGATCCTCGTAGATGCCGCGATGGATCGTGGCGTTGCCGGTGATCTCGGCCAGCACGTCAAAGGCGTAGTTGATGTTGTCCTGCAGGGCGGGCGTCTGAGCCATCATGCTCTTGCCGCCCACCACGGCACAGCCGGCGACCTTGGCCGAGGCCAGGTCGAAGCCGTCGCACAGCAGGGTCTTTTCCAGGTTCCGCCGCACCGCGCTGGACAGGGCGAAGCGGTCCTGATACTCGCTGACCTTGGTCAGCCCCATGATCGCGCATCCGCCGGCGCGGACGATGCTCTGGTAGTCCACCGGATCCAGCGACGTGTACGGGCTGCTCAGCGAGCTGAGCCGGTTGAAGATGTCGAACAGCGACGCGACGGTGCTGTTGATGCTGGGCCAGAAGTCCTTGACCGTCAGGCCGGGATACATGCGGCTGATCTTCTCGTTGTCAATGATAATCAGCGGAGAGATCTGCCCTTCCATCGCCAGTTGGCCGACCTCGTTGGCCACGTTGTAGGCGTTCTGGGCCACCTGGGGGCTGGCCGCCTCGCCGATGGTGGGCAAGGTCATGATCACGCCCACGCTGCGGGCCGGCTCCTTCTTGCCGATGGACCGGGCGTAGTCCTTGGCCACGCCGATCATTTCCAGGGCGCTGCCGCCGCCCGTGCCGCCGCCGGCGCCGAAGCACACCATGATGTGCTCCACCTCGGTGCCGAACTTCTGGCGGGCTTCGTGCAGCAGCTCCTGACGACAGCGGCTGACGGCGTCACGACCGCGACCCATGTCCTTGCCGGCTCCGAACTCGCCGATGTCCATCAGGAACTTCTGATCGGCGGGGATGTCCAGCAGGTCCAGGTCATGATGCGTTGTGTTGGCCGCGATCACCTTCTTGTAGCCCAAGTCATAGAACGACTTGACCAGTCGGCCGCCGCACTGACCCGAACCGAGCCAGGCGTACCGCGTCGAGCCGACAAACTCATCCTTCACGCCGGGCTCGACCAGCGGCTTGGCCTCGAAGCTTTCCAGATCCAGCACCGGCAGGACGTCGCGAGACGCCGGCGGGGCCTTCGGGGTTTCCACCTTGGCCCGGGGAGCGGCCTTCGGGGTCGGCACGCGCCGGGCGGTTTTGGCCTTCTTGGTCTTTGTGGTCTGCTTGGCCTTGGCAGGGGCCGTCTTGCGGGCGGCCTTCTTGGCAGCCTTCTTCGCGGTGCGTTTGACGGCTTTCTTCTTGGCCGCTTTCTTAGGGGTCGCCTTCTTTGCGGCCTTCTTGGCGGTGCGTTTGGTGGCCTTCTTCGGGGTCGCCTTCTTCGCCGCCTTCTTGCGGGTCACTTTCTGCTTGGCCGTCTTCTTGGGGGCCTTGGCCTTCTTGGCCGCTTTCTTCTTGGGTGTTTTCTTGGCGGCCTTGGTCCTGACCGCGGCCCTCTTGGCGGTCTTCTTGGCGCTCTTTCGGGCCTTCTTGGCGGTCGCCTTCTGGGTGCCGGCCTTTTGAGTGGTTTTCTTCTTTGAGGCGGTCTTCTTGGCCGACTTGCGGGCGGTCTTCTTCGTCGCTTTCTTCCGTTTCGCCATACTGCATGCCTCCTGCGGGGGCGGCCGCGCCCCGGTCAATGATCCACCGGCCGCGTCTGGTTTTTCTTAGTCCTTACAGGTAAATCGGTTATACTCCTAATGTCGGACGACCCGTTTGGGGGTCTGAACATTTTTCCCATTTTTGCGCCAAAAAAGGGCCGTCCGATAAGAAATCGGCGAAAGCCCGGTTTCGAGGGAGAGTCGGCCCCACGAGCACACTCAAGACCCTGTCAAACAAGGAGTTGGTCGTCATCGGCATGTCAAACAGCCGTCCCTGCTGCCGCATTCATCCCTGCCCCCGGAAAGGGTGGAAGACGGGACTTGAACCCGCGACCCCCAGAACCACAATCTGGTGCTCTAGCCGACTGAGCTACTCCCACCGTCGGGCCAACGGCCGATAACCCCCGCCGTGCCGTCGCCATGGTTTGGCATGGTATCGTTCCACCCGCACGCTGTCAATCCCCCAATACGTGGACTGATCCGACGTTTTGTGCGGGTTTTCCAGCCATAGCAGCCTGTTGAAAAAGTGT
>NPIE01001923.1_pt2 | contig 15705 bp, 14 predicted proteins | sample 8637661 | NCBI WGS metagenome assembly NPIE01 (sample SAMN07420842, study PRJNA396082) | bioreactor metagenome | isolation source: sample BA12 brine-fed electro-methanogenic bioreactor BA | place: Japan: Kochi | collected 2016-12-09 | reverse complement strand
AAACATTTTGGACAGGTATGATTTGTATAGAAAAATACACAATAGTTGCAACTTTTCTATAAGCAATAATGTTGATTATTTACTTTCTACCCAAATTTGTCGGTATTGGTTATTAACAGCAGGTAAAGTCTTCGTATAAGAACTATGATTATCGTTTTCACCCTAAAAGATTTTAATAAAAATCGGAAGGAGTTATGGAAGTTTTAAGATTAGAATGATTCTGTACAGTGTAGTACAAGTTTGCAAAGGAATTGTTTACTTCGCCAAAATCATCTTCATTACTTCAAGTTCATCGCGTGATTTTACTTCGCACAAATATAAACCTGAAGGTAAATCGGTACCATCAAAATTGAAACGATGAAGTCCGGTAGCTAAGGGTCCTTTGTGAAGAATCTCAACTGTTTTGCCCACAATGTCGTAAACAATTACTTCAAACTCATCAGCTTGCTTTACTTCTACCGTTACAGTTGTAATTGGATTGAACGGATTGGGATAATTCTGCTGCATTTTGAAATGTTTAACTTGTCCCCTGCCTACTTTCACATCGGAAGAATAAATTTCTGTATTGTCTTCGTTGACTTGTTTAATTCTATAATAGATAATTTGATTGTCCGTGTAATCACGGTCGGCTATATTGTATGAAGTTTTTGATTTATCAACAACGAGAACCGTTGAGGTTTCGGAATAGTTTCTTCCGTCGTATGATTTTTCTACAACAAACTTTTTTGCATTAGATAATTCAGTTACTTCCCAAGATAGATTATAGCTTTGTGCGAACAATACAACATTTAATTGCGGTGCACGCGAAAAAATAGGTGCGGTTGATTTTTCTAATCCAACCCGTCCAACGTGTTTGATTTCAGAAATGGAATTATTAGTATCAAAATTGTTTTGTAAAATTACTGATGAACTGTCCGCAGTATATGAATTAAAATTTTTATTAAGTAAAGCTAATTTTTCATTATTATCATACGCCCAGATTTTTAATCTATCAAAAAGAGATTCATATTGCTCGGATGAATTAACGAATCTCAATTCCAATTTATCTCTGCCTCTCAAATTACCGCAGATACCTCTATAAAAAAGATCATCGTTTATGTAAACACTAAGTCTGCCGGAAGTTTTGTTTAATTCAATTAAAAAGTAATTCCAGTTATTTTGGTCCACGTACAATTCATCAAAAAACTCCGCATCAAGTAAGTCGGGTATTGTTAGGTAATCAAACTCGGTAACGGATAAATTTGTTAATTCATAGCCGGTTTCGTTTACGAATTGTAAAAACTTAGACTGGCCATTATTTAACTTAGCCCAAAATTCAATCAATATGTTTCCAGATTCATAATCTTTTGTAGAAAATTCAAATCTAACTTCAGAATTGTTTTCAAGCCGCAAACTTTTACCGGCATACATTGTTTCATCATAAATTTTAATGTTTCTTCTTTGCTCTGCGTTTTCACTATCCTCATAGTAATTTTTTGTCTCAGTAAGATAAATCTCAACTTCATTATCACCTGAAGCACTCAAATAAAAATTAATTTGGAAAAGTTCATCATCGATATTCTCTAAATTACCGGCTTCAATTTTGTAGACTTTTTCAAGTTCGGTATGAATATCAGTTCTATAAAAACGAATTTGCTTTTTGATACTTAGAGAAGATAACTCTACTGACTTTAAAGAAACATCAAAACCGGTGTGAAGATACAATTCAATGGTAGAAGCGGAAACAGGTTTTTCAACTTTTGCGGAGAGTGTAAAAATATCGCCGTTCAATACAAACTGGGGAGAGGAAACACTTCTTATTTCAACCCTTTCGTTTGCGGTAGCACCGGTAAAAAATAAAATAAAAAACAGTATGTAAACAGATTTCTTCATATGGTAGGAAATCGTACTTAGTGGACTATATTACTTAAAGTTTCTCAGAAAATCCAATCTATCTTGAAGCTGATCAACCGGTACTAAAAGTTTATCTTTACCGTAAATTGCGTCTTCTCGGTTCGTAAAGACCAATTCATAATCTTTACTCATTACAATTGCTTCTTCGGGACAGACTTCTTCACAAAAACCGCAGAAGATACAGCGTATCATATTAATTTCGAATTTTTCGGGATAGCGTTCTTTTTCTCTATCGGTTTCGGCTGCTTGAACTTCAATTGCCAAAGCCGGACAGACTCGTGAACATAATCCGCATGCGACACATCTTTCACCGGTTTCAGGTTCTTCAACTAAAACAGGCCTACCGCGGTATGATGCGGGCGGATCAAATTTAACTTCAGGGTATTGCATCGTAACTTTTGGTCTGAACATATTTTTGAGAGTAAGCGCCATTCCCTTTGCAATTTCGGGGATGTACAACTTTTCCAAAAATGTTAAATCTTTATCTCTTCTTTTGACTGCCATAATTCAAATCCTTTCCCAACGTTAAATGTTGAAAACCATTATAAGAATTGCAACCCAAACAACATTTGCCAAAGCAAGCGGGAACATAACTTTCCATCCTAATGACATTAATTGGTCATATCTAAATCTCGGGATACTCCATCTTACCCAAATGAAGAAAAACAAGAGCGCTCCCATCTTAACCAAGAACGCACCGATTTGAATCAATACGGTTAGTGTTTCACCCAAACCTAATTTATCTATATAAGGGACTTGCCATCCGCCGAGATATAATGTAACTATCATCGCGCTTGCAATTATCATATTCGCATATTCTGCGAGGAAAAAGGAAGCAAATTTCATACTGCTGTATTCGGTGTGATAACCACCCACAAGTTCGGGTTCCGCTTCAGGTAGATCGAACGGTAATCTGTTAGTCTCTGCAAAAGCGGAAATAGTAAAAGTTATAAATCCAATTGGTTGTAAAATTGCATTCCACATCCATCCGTACTGTGATTCAACAATTGCAATTGGGCTGAGCGAACCGGCAACTAATACAACACCCGCAATCGAAAAACCCATTGATACTTCATACGAAATCATCTGGGCCGAAGCACGAATACCACCGAGTAGTGAATATTTACTACCGGAAGACCAACCCGCCAAAGTGATTCCGTAAACACCGAGTGAAGTTAATGCCAGAACATAAAGAATACCAATATTAACATCTGCAACGGCGAGAGGCATTTCATATCCGAAAATAGTTACGTTTGGCCCGATAGGAATAACCGCATAAGTTGAAAACGCAATGAACAAAGTTATAAACGGTGCTAGAGTATGAATTGTTTTGTTTGATGCATCAGGGACAATATCCTCTTTCAGCAGCAGTTTACCTACATCGGCAAACGGCTGGAGTGCACCGCGCCAGCCTACTCTATTCGGACCGATTCGGTTTTGCGTCCACGCACTTATTTTTCTTTCGAAATACACAAGATAAGATACGGTCAGCAAAAGAACGCTGAGAATAATCAGTATCTTTATCAATGTTATTACGGCAATTTCAAGGATAGTCATATTTATTCCGCTTTAGATTAAACCGTTTCCGTTACTTTTTTGAAACTTTCAAGTTGAACGCCTTGTTCGCCTATTACATCGTAATCCAAACCTTTAAATTCTTTATTCGTTTTCGCTATTTCATCAAAAACATCTTCAGCCATTTGGTAATTTAATTTACCGCCGAGTTTCTGAGAGAGCATCGAAATTATCTGCCAGCTCGGTTTTGCATTTACCCTTTTACCGTTTGCCCAAGCATCATATTTGGTGCCGAATTTATCGAGCCTGCTCATCGACATTCCTTCGAGCGAACGTTCCATTTCTTCGGTTACTACTGCCGGTCTAATGCGCTGAATCCTTCCTTCAAAATTAACAAATGTACCATTTTTTTCAGCATAGGCAGAAGCCGGTAAAACTATATGTGCAAGTTTTGTTGTTTCGTTTTCGTTTACCGCAAGTACGATAAGCAATTCTAATTTTTTCAAAGCTGCTTCAATCTCACTATCAGTCGCCGCAATATTATCTTCCATTACAACAAGCGCTTTTATCTTTTGTTTCTTGATCTCTTCAATAATTCCACTAAAATTTAATCCATTACTACCCGGTTTTATGCCTGTATTTTCAGCACCCCAAGAGTTCGGAGTTTTATCGGCACGAATTAAAATATCATCTTGATCGTCTTCATTTATGTAACGTGCAAAGTCTATATTGTTGGCAGAAAATTGTTCTTTCGCAAATTGAGCGAAGGCATAGTTATCTTCACAAGTTGCAAATGCCGAGCCGATAAATGCAATTTCGTTACCTTTATATTTTTTCAATTCTTTTGCGGCTGTGTTGATTCCTTCTTCAATAGAAACATTTTTGAGTTCTCCATTTTCTTTAATTATCGCACCGTCGATTCTATTTTCTGCGTTTACAAATTTGAAAGTGTTTAATCTTCCCCAATCACACATCCAGTAATCATTTACTTCGGGATTTTCACGCGGGGTTAAACGCATTATTTCGTTATTACGTACCCACATATCAATATTGCATCCGCGTGCACAGCCGGGACAAATTGTTTTGGTAGACGACATGTCCCACACACGCGCTTTAAATCTGAAATCTCTGCTTGTTAATGCGCCAACCGGACAAATATCAACCGTATTCAAAGTGTAGGGATTATCAAACTCTTCACCGGGAAAAGTTTTAATTGTAACTCTATCTCCTCTTTGAACAAATGTTAATTGATTTTGTTTTGCGATCTCATCCGAAAAGCGGATACAGCGTGAACAGGAAATACAACGCTCACCGTCAAACATAATTCTTGGTCCCAGCGCTACTCGTTTATCTTTCCTGTTTTTCATTTCATCGAAACGGCTTTCACCGTAACCGTGTTTGAAAGCATATTCTTGAAGTTTACATTCACCGGCTTCATCGCAGATCGGACAGTCGAGCGGATGATTAATAAGCAGGAATTCCATTACGGCATTTCTTGCCTGCAATGTTTTTTCGGATTTGGTGTGAACAACCATTCCGTCAGCTGCAAATGTTGAGCATGCAATTGCGAGCTTCGGCATTTTTTCAATTTCTACCAAACAAACACGGCAGTTTCCCGAGACCGATAAACTCGGATGCCAGCAGAAATGCGGAATATCAATCCCGTTTTCTCTTGCGGCTTCAATTACTGTTTGCCCCTGCTTAAATTCAATTTCTTGTCCGTCAACTGTAATCTTTGGCATTTGTTATCCTTTTGTTTTTTTACTTAGGCTGCACAAATTTACAATTGTCATTCCGAGTCCGTCCAACGACGGAGGAGGAATCTCACCTTAATTTTGTTTGAGATTCTTCACCCACTCTTCGTCTTTACTCAGAGTGCGATTCAGAATGACACTTCTAAAACATTATGCTGCGGAATAAAGCAGAATATTTTTTGAGCTGATTACTACTTTATTCATTTTATTTTCATCTAAAAGTTCGTTTGAAATTTCTAAAATATCTTCTGTTGTTACACTGTCGATTTCTGCAATTGTTTCCTCAATGGATTTTATATTGTCGAAATAAATCATCGAGTTGGCAAGCCTAACCATCCTGTTGGTAGTGCTTTCCAAACTCATAAAAATACTTCCCTTAAAGTATTCCTTCGCTTTGTTCAATTCTTTTTTTGTGATTTTTTTATTTCTCAATTTTTTGAATTCGGCATCAATCAATTCCATTGCTTTGAAAATCATTTTATCGCTTGTTGAAAGATAAACACCGAAAGTTGAGATATCGAAAAATGAATTTAAAAAACTATTAACCTGATAAGCAATTCCGTTTTTTTCTCTAATTGATTGAAACAAACGCGAGCTGCTTCCTTCACCCAAAATATGAGAAAGAAGATTTACTTTTATACGGGAAGTATTTTTGTAACCGTACGTCGGGCAACCAATTATCAAATGAGATTGCTGAATTTCCTTGTAAACGTGAAGGTCTTCACTTTGTTTAAGTTTTACTTCTTTCCGTTTCTTTTTTGAAGTACCTAAATCTTTTGTGAAATATTTTTTTGTGAAATCAATCAGGTCATCGTGTTCAACCGCGCCGGAAGCAACGATATATAGGTTATCAAAAGTATAATGTTCGTTAATAAAGTTAAACAAATCTTCCCGTTTAAAACCAAGAATATTTTTTTCTGTTCCGATTACGGGTCTGCTTAAATCACCACCGTCAAAAATTGCCGATTCGAATTTATCGAAAATCAATTCTTCAGGATTATCTTCTATATCGTAAAGTTCATCTACAATAACACCTGCTTCTTTTTTAATTTCGGAATTTTTGAATGCCGGATTTTGAATCATATCTGCGAGAACTTCAAAAGTTTTTTCAATGTGGCGAGACAAACCTCTTCCATAATAGCATGTGTGTTCTTTTGAAGTAAATGCATTCAAGTAGCCGCCGAGAGATTCGATTTCATCTGCAATTTTTGCTGAAGAACGTTTTGTTGTTCCCTTGAACAACATATGTTCAATAAAATGGCTGATTCCGTTGTTTTTATCATTTTCATCGCGGGAACCGGTATTAAACCAAAATCCCAATGAAAATGATTTTACGTAAGGAAGTTTTTCGCTTATAACGCGTATTCCGTTTGGGAGTGTTGTTATTTTATAATTCTGCAAGATATTCAGACTTTTATTCTAATTATAGTTACGAAATATAGAGAAATGAAGATGTGTTATCAAGGATGGATTATTTATCGTATCCGCTGGATTTATTACTAAGTTTAGAAAATGAATATTGTACAATTTCTTCAATTGACAAAACTTACATGTAGTTTTTTACCCAATGCAGAAGCCGCTTTTTCTAAAGTTTGAAGTGTTACTGCTTTATTTTTCGGATCAAGCAAACGGTCTACTGACGAACGACTTGTACGCATTCTTTTTGCCAATTCGGTTTTTGATAATTTGTTTTCGTTCATTAATTCAGTTATTTGAAAAGCTATGACTCTTTTCATCGCTGCCGTTTCAGCATCGACCAAAATCCCCTCTTTTTTAAGGAAGTCATCAAAATCACTTCCAAGATGTTTTTTGTTCATTTAAATACTCCGAATATTAGACAATCTTTTTCTAGCAAGTACTATTTCTGATTTAGGTATTTTTTGTGATTTTTTGAAAAATCCTGTTAACAAAATCATATAGTCATCAATTATTGAAAAAATAACTCGAGCTGTTTTATTCTCCAGTTTACTTCTAACCTCCCATAAATCTTGTTCCAATTTCCTAATCAAAGGCATTCCAATAGGCCAACCAAATTGAACTGTTTTAATATCTTCACCAATTTTCTTCTTTTCTATGCTGCTTAAATTTTGAAGCCATTCTTTTACAGGTTCTTTCCCCGTCTTAGTTTTATTTTAACCTAACTTCTGAATTCATATTTTAATGTACCAAATTTGGTACACACTTTCAATGACTTAAAGTGGAAACATAATTGAGGAGCTTAGATAATGAATGATTATAACTTTACTTTTAAAAAATCCAGGAGATTAGTCAGACTTTTATTTTAAAAACAATCTTAAAAACTTCCTCAGTACTTTCAATTTTTAGACCGGGTTTGTGCGCATCATCGGGAAAGAAAACCGCAAACTCCCCATCATGAACTTGAACATAATCACCTTCGCCGCTAAAAAACTCAACATCCTTTTCATCGTCATAAGGTTCAAGTTCTTCAAGGTAATCTACCAACACAAAACCAATATTTTCTGAACCGCTTACTAAGTATTGAATATCGATATACTTTCTATGGGCTTCCCACTTACCTTCACTTTCTTCTTTAGTTGAATACTTTTGAGGAATTGCAAATATATCATCACCGTCAATCCGTATCTTTTCTAAAGGTAAATTCTCGAGATCGGTTGTTTTCAAAAACTCGAATGCCTTTTGAAATTTTTCTCCCAGTCCGTAGTAAATTTCAGCGTTTTCTAATGAATCAAAAATCATGTTTTGCTCCTTCCATTATAAATAAGTAACCTTCGAGCCCGCAATGCACGTGACCTCGAAGGTTACCTTAAATTTATTTATCAAATTCTTCTCTGTACTTTTGATAAAACTCTACAATATTTTTGTAAGCCTTTTCGAGCACATCATCCTGAGGTAAGAAAACAACACGCATATGGTTTGTACCCGGTACTTGTCCGAATCCCGTTCCGGGAACAACAACAACTCCGGTTTCTTTTATTAACTCGGCTACAAAGTGATTATCATTTTGTTTTTCAAATTCAAGTTTCGGGAAAGCATAAAATGCTCCTTCAGGTTTAACACATGAAATACCCTCAACCGAATTGAGCATTTCAACTGTTAAATCTCTTCTTCGATGAAGTTTTTCCATTGCAACTGTTAAATGAGATTGGTCGCCTTCAAGAGCAGGTTTAATTCCGTATTGTTCGGGATGATTGGCTGAAAGTCTCGCACGCAGCATTTTATTTATAGCATCAATGTAATCACTTAACATTTCTTTTTGTCCGCTTGCAATTCCCCAGCCAATTCGGAATCCCGGAACCATATAATTTTTAGACAAACCTCCGAATGTAATTACCGGTGCATCAGGATTGATTGATGCAATAGATGTGTGTTTCTTTCCGTCAAATAAAAGTTTATCATAAATTTCATCGGCAAAAATTACAAGATTCTTTTCAACTGCTAAATCAACAAGTTCTTTTAATGTTTCGGGACTGTTGTTTGAGCCGGTTGGGTTATTTGGATTGATGATAATAATTCCCTTAGTCTTATCATTAATCTTACTTTTAATATCATCAATATCCGGCTGCCATCCGTTTGCTTCGTTCAAGTAGTAGGGATTTTCATACGCTTGAAGTTTACTTGCAATTGCAGTGTATAAAGGATAACCGGGCGTAGGCGTTAAAATATTTTCACCTTGATTTACCAAAGCAGTTACAGCAAGTTCAATCGCCTCACTTGCACCGGTTGTAACAAACACATCGTGAACATTTTTGATTCCCTTTCGTTCGGCTTCTTTTTCGATCGCTTCAACGGCTTCTTTAATTCCCGACGAAGGTGAATAACCGTTTTTGTTTTTCAGCATTGCGTTATAAGTAGCATCAATCATATGTCGCGGCGGTTCAAAATCGTACAAATTCGGGTCGCCGATATTTAAGTACAACATCTCTTTACCGGTTTTTGCTACTTCGTTAGCGAGAACAATTATATCACGAACGGCATAAGTAATTTTCTCGGTTCTTACGGCAGGTTTAATTTTGAATGTAGCCATCATTTCTCCAATACATTAATAAACTTATTTATCGAAATTAAAATTAGCCCTTTTGGTATTTATTAGCAATTTGACGTTAGATGAATTACTCTATCATAATTATTTGCCAATAGCAAACATTTAAGATGGCTATGGGTTTAGATTCGGTTTTATAATAACTATTTTTAATTATACAAATATGTCTTATACATTACCCCACAATTATGGTACAAAAATGAAACACGTATGTTATCATATTTTAAGCGATTTACACAACGAGTTTATGAATTCAATCGAAGAAATTAAAACAGCCACCGCCAAGTGGCTTGAAGAAGGTGATGGCCATTTTCAGGTTTACAAATTATCTGCCGAAGAAGTTGAACCGGATGAAATTTTATTGGACGAAGAATTAGTTTCGATTGATGAGATAAGTAAGAGTAATTAATTTGAATATTTTTAAAATGTAAACGTCATTCCCGCATTAGCAGGAATGACGTTTTAACAGTCTTGATTGTCTTACAATTATTTAAGCATTACAAGTTTGCGTGTCTGCAAAAACTCTCCGTAAGAAAGAGTATAGAAATAAATTCCGCTCGGTAAATTGCTCCCATCAAATTGAACTTGATAGTTTCCTGCCGGTTTTACTTCGTTTACTAATGTTCGTACCTGTTGTCCAAGCATATTATAAACTATCAATTTTGCATTTGTACCGGACGCTAATTTTGCATCCACTACATTAGGAATTGTATAGCTAATTGTGGTTACCGGGTTAAAAGGATTTGGATAATTTTGCTCCAATGCAAATGTATATCGCTTTTCGTCTTCAACACCGGTGATTGCAGATAGATCAACTTCAACAACTTTTGAGTAATCGTAATTACCGTCAATGTCAATTTGTTTTAAACGGTAAGAAACATTATCTGTGTTTGGTAAATCATTATCAGTAAAAGAATATGATGTAGGAGAATTCTTTGTTCCTTGTCCCGGTATAAAAGTTAAAACTTCCCAATCTGAATTCTGAGTTCCGGGTGCTGAATTCTGCCTTTCCACTTTGAATCCGGCATTGTTTACTTCCGTAGCGGTTTGCCAATTTAACTGAACAGAATTATCAACAAACTCCGCATTGAATGAGGCTAGTTCTACGGGGAGTGGGGCTTGAGACCAGGAATCTGACACGCGTATACCATCGATAATTAAATCATCTGAGCTGGCTTGACGTAGTGCTAAAGTACCTATTCCACTCACATCGCTACTCCCTGTAAATGGTCCGAGTGTTGGTGTGACTGGTTCAGAACCTGGTATACCCGACTCAAAGATAAATAGACTCACTTCATCATCTGCTGCCCCAGGTTGAAAAACATACTTCATTACAATCAAGAGAGTAGTAGAAAATGAATAGTCATTGTCAGTAACACCATTTGGAGAAGAGGAGCTTTGTGAAAGACCAATTTCAAAGTCCCCTCCAACTCCGTCATTCATCATAAATATTCTTCCTCTATATGTGCTTCCCATCGGATTATCGCCAACAAGAAACACGTAATCATCTGAATTATAGCTGATATTATTAAGTAGAAAAGTAAAATAAAGTGTCCCACTATTTTGGGTCAAAAAAGTTTTTGATATATCCTCTCCATCGCTATCTAACAATGCAGCATTTCCGATTCCCGATGAAGGATATCCGGAATATGTTAGCCCACCATTATTTACTGTGATAGAGGCTGTGCCAGCGCCCGAATAGGCTGTCCATCCATGATCAACAAGAAATTCATCGGCGGGATAATCAAAATTCTCTTCTAAAAACAACGATTGTGAGTTAACCGATAAAACAGATATTGCAACAAATATTAAGACTACAAATAACCTCCTCATAACACCACCCTTATATTTTCCCTCAAAATTTTCATTAAAATAAAAAACACTTACAATTAAAACAAGTTTTCCTCATCTTGTTAATAAAAACATAATATGCAAAAATAAAAGATATGAGCCTCTGGCAAGCTCAGTACCCGGGTCAGCCATAGCGAAACGCGTAAGCGGATTAAAAAAATCTTTTGCTTGTATGCACGGAATTAAAGATTAATAATAAGACAAGTTATAGAAACATCTGAAAAATCGTTAATTAACGTAGGACAGACATTCTTGTCTGTCAAAATTAGTTGAATTTTAAAAATGCACAGACAGGAATGTCTGTGCTACAGTATAAAATAACCAGAGGGAATTCTAAAAAATAATCGTCCACAATGCGTAATCTATTATAAGTATCATTGCTGAGCTGAGAACAAATGAACGTATTGTAGAATTACCAACACCTTCGGCGCCGCCTTCGGTCGCAAAACCAATGTGACAACCGAGCAACGCAGTAACTCCGCCGAAAAATATTCCTTTTACAATACCGAAAAAGAAATCGCCTATTTCAAAAAATCTTCTCGCGGAATCAAAGAAAACAGTGTAAGAAACATCAAGAAAATAATTCGAAATAAAAAAAGCACCGGTAACAGCAATGGCATTTGCAATAACAATAAGTACGGGCATCATAAAAATAGCTGCAAAAAATCTCGGTACCGCCAAATAACGAATAGGCGAAATGCCCATTGTTATTAATGCGTCAATTTGCTCGGTTACTTTCATCGAGCCTATTTCTGCGGCAATTGAAGCACCTACTCTTCCGGCAATAACAATCGCGGTTAATACGGGACCAAGTTCGGTAATGATTGCGCGGGTTGTTGCAGTTCCCAAAAATGAAAGCGGTGCAACTCCTTTTAATTGATACGCCGCCTGCCACGCCGCAACTGCACCGGTGAAAACGGCAATTATTATCACAAGCGGAAGTGAGTTTACACCGATGTGTTCCATCTGCACAAGCAAATGAACTCTATGTTTTACTAAGCTCGGCGCAAACTTAATAACTCTAAAAAACAAAATCGTTACTTCGCCTAACTCTTCAAAAAAGTATAGAGTTTTTCTTCCTATTTTAGCGAGCATATTTACTCTAAGTTTTCAAGTTGTTCGAATAGATCGCGTCTTAATTTTTTAATGCTGTCGGGTGAACCTATTATAGTTAGTCTATCCCCTTCTTGAAGGACAGTGTTTCCATCGGGAATTATTGTTTCTCTATTTCGCTGAAGCATTGCAACCAAACATCCTTTAGGTAGATTAATTTGGTGCAACGGTTTGGAAATCATATAAGAAAGTTTTGAAGTATCCGTAATAATTAGAGAAATAAATTTATCATTATGAAGAAGAACTTCTTTAAGTTCCTGATCGCTTGTCGCAGCATTCCATTCGGTTAAGAAATTTTCGTCGTCAACTCTTCCGGCAATTTGAGCGAGCATTCTTAAATGCTGCGAAGGGTTATTATCCGGACTTATTAAAAAGAAAATTGCACCGACTGTTTGTTCTTCTTCAACTTTTTGGGTAATGGGATTAACGATATTTATTTTCACACCTTCTTTTGCGCGTACAAGAACTAACTGGGTTTGCTTTATCTTATCTGACCTGAAATGCGGAAGCGCTACTCCACGGGTAACCGGCGTAGCACCAACGCGTGTGCCTTCAAGAACTAAATTTTTTATCTCACTACTCGTGTGGTAAATAATTTTTGAAAGCTTATCGGCAACAAGTTCAACAACATCTTCAAATAATTTTTCTCTTTTAAGATCAACAACTATACTTCTTGTAACAACATCGTCAAAAGGGTCATCTTGACGTAAACCTTTTTCTTTAAGAATTTCTCTAAGCTCGCTGTCCAACCCCTGGTAACGTGATTTACCCAGCCTCTCAAAAATATGAAAAATAGCTCCGGTTCTGGCTACTCTTTTCCTGCCATAGTACAAATACCAAATTGTTGATAAAACAACCAACCCGATTGTAAAAAGTATAGAAAGGTAACCCATCTCAAATATTAAAACGAGTGGTGAAAGTATTCCGATGATTTGCATCCAAGGATAAAATGGAGATTTGTAGCCGGGATCGTATGAATCAATTTTACTTTCACGCATTACTATAACCGCAAGACAAATAAAAGCAAACATCAAAAGCTGAAACGCACTTGCCAGTTTTGCAATTTTAAGCGGGTTGAGAAAAAGAAGAATTATGATTATTACCACAACGGTAATCAAAATAGAAAAAAGCGGTATGCCGTTGCCCACTATTTTTCTGAATGCGGTGGGAACTAAATGATCCCTACTCATTGCCAAAGGATAACGGGAAGAACTAAGAATACCGGCGTTCGCAACGGATATAAACGCAAGTATAGCGGCAATGGAAATAAAAATTACTCCAACATTACCCAGAATAATATCAGCGGCAGTTGCAACCGGTGTAAGATCACCGGCTAATTTTTCCATCGGAACTACTCCGACCATCACCAACATTCCTAACAAGTAAATTACAAATGCAGCAGCTAAAGCAATAAAGACTCCTTTTGGTAAATTCTTTTCCGGATTTACGACTTCTTCCGATAAACTTGCAATTTTTGTAATACCGGCATAACTGATGTAAACTAATCCGGTTGTACCAAGAATAGATTGAAACTCTACATCAAACATTGTTTTGAGACGATCGAAATTCAAATAAAATAAACCATCTCCTACAAACGGGATAATTATAACAAGCAAACCGATAACGAGCATAATTTGAAAAGTACCGCTTTGTTTAGCACCGAAGACATTTAACAAACCAAGCAGTATGGCAAGAACAATTGCGATGGGAACAATTTCAATTTCTTCAAAAAAAATTGAGAGATAGGCACCCATACCAATAAGTGCAAATGCTACTTTAAGAATAAGAGCAAGCCAAGTACCAATACCTCCAACCGTACCGAAATAAGGACCGAGCGTTCTATCCAAAAAATAATATAATCCTCCCGCACGCGGCATCGCAGTCGATAATTCTATAATACTGAAAACTGCAGGTACAAGCGGAACCGCTACTAAAAGATAAGCTATTACAATTGCAGAACCGGATTGCATTGCGGCTAAACCGGGCAATAGAAAAAAACCACCGCTTAAAGTTGTGCCCAATGCAATGGCAATTACTCCAAAAAGTCTGATTTCTTTATTCAATTTTGTTTTTTTCTTAATTTCTATCATTCAATGGTCCCAAAAGTTTGGGATGAATTTAAGAAAAAAGGCGTTAATTAACACGTAGGAATCTTTTTTCCATTGCCTATCTATAATTATTTATTATATTTCAGAAACAAGAATGAGCGTAAGTTTGTAAAAAAGAGAAAGTTTTTGACATTGATAAGTATATTCTTGATATCTATTTTTATTATAAATTTGGCAATCATTATTATGATTGCCAATTCTTCAATGAAATGCCCGGTAGCGCCCTCCACCGGGCATTTTTATTTTAAAAAATCATCTTCTTAAAACCCCAATAAAAATATGGTGAATGGTATGGGACAAATTAATTACGATATTATCGAAAGAGAAAACAAAGTAGAGATTCCGGAGAAATTAATTTTTGGAAGAACATTTACTGACCATGTCTTTGAAATGGATTATGACGAAGCTCTCGGTGGATGGCATTCTCCTACAATTAAAAAGAGAGCAAATTTGGAACTGAGCCCGGCGGCAATGGTTTTACATTACGGTCAGGCTATTTTTGAAGGATTAAAAGCCTACAAACACGATGACGGAAAAATTGCTCTTTTCAGACCGGAGAAGAATATCGAAAGATTAAACAACTCCGCTCGCAGAATGTGTATACCAACGGTTGATGAAAACCTCCTCCTTGAAGCTATGCTTGAATTAGTAAAATTAGAACAAGATTGGATACCGACTCTGCCGGGGCATGCTCTTTATATTCGACCAGTGGTTTTTGCTACCGATCCTTTCCTTGGTGTTAAACCTTCAACAAATTATAAGTTGGTTATACTTTTAAGTCCGGTTGGACCTTATTACCCCGAAGGTTTTAAACCGGTACCAATATTAGCAACAGATGAATATGTTAGAGCAGCCAACAAAGGCGTGGGCGATTGCAAAACTGCAGGCAATTATGCGGCAAGTTTAGCTGCCCAACGCGAAGCAATTAAACAAGGTTATACTCAAGTTCTTTGGCTTGATCCAATCGAACAAAAATATCTTGAAGAAGTCGGTACGATGAATATCTTTGTGAAATTCAAAGATGAAGTTGCTACACCAAATTTAAGCGGAACTATTTTACCCGGTGTTACCAGACTTTCGGCATTACAAATTCTGAGAGATTGGGGACTGAATGTTAATGAAAGAAAAATTCACATTAATGAAATCATCGAGGGTTATGAAAACGGAAACTTGGAAGAAATGTTTGGAACCGGAACTGCCGCTGTTGTTAGCTGTGTAGGTAGATTAAAATACAAAGACAAAATTCTCAAAATGTGCGAAGATGTAGGCGGTGAATTCAGCAAAAAATTATACAATGAAATTACCGGAATTCAATACGGTAAAATAGAAGACCGGTATAATTGGCTTACCTTCATTGATTAGATTCATGGCTTTACCTTCTTTTTTTCAAAAACCCTGCCACCCCCCGACAGGGTTTTTTAATTTAGTTCACAGCTGTCCAAAAGAAATC
>NPIE01007886.1_pt1 | contig 15716 bp, 15 predicted proteins | sample 8637661 | NCBI WGS metagenome assembly NPIE01 (sample SAMN07420842, study PRJNA396082) | bioreactor metagenome | isolation source: sample BA12 brine-fed electro-methanogenic bioreactor BA | place: Japan: Kochi | collected 2016-12-09 | reverse complement strand
GCGCAGCAGCGGCGACTGGTCGGACGTCACCACGACCAGCACCGAGCGTGCCAACCCTTCCTTGCCGAGATCCCGTTCGATGAACTCGCGCACCTCGCGGCCGCGCTCACCGATCAACGCAATGACATTGATATCGGCTTTGGCGTAGCGTGCCATCATGCCGAGCAACACGCTCTTGCCGATACCGGAGCCGGCCATGATTCCCATCCGCTGGCCGGTGCCGCAGGTGATCATACCGTTGATCGCCTTGATACCGAGATCGAGCACATCGGTGATGTTCTTGCGCAGCATCGGTCCTGGAGGCAGGCTGTAGAGCGGTCGCTCTTCGGTCAGGCTGGGCGGCGGCAGGCCGTCGTGCGGTTGTTCCATGGCATCGATGACCCGGCCGAGCAGATTGTTGCCGACCCGTACGGTGGCGCTGTCCTTGATGCTGCGTATCAGGCTGCCGGGTCCGAGGCCGCGCAAGTCGCCGAGCGGCATCAGCAGGGCCCGCAGATCGTTGAAGCCGACGATCTCGGCGTGGACCGGCGTGCCGCCGCCCAATGGTGAGATTTCGCACAGCGAGCCGACCGAGGCGTGCGGGCAATACCCTTCGACGACCAGTCCGACGATGCGGGTGACCTTGCCCCAGACCTTGATGGGGTTGATCGCCGCGATGTTGTCAAGGTCAAGGAGCATATTCGTTTACCGGGGCTTGCTGGTTACCGGGATTGTTTCAGCTGCTCGCTGATGATACCGAGTTGGCTGGCCACGGTAGCATCGACGATGCAGGTGTCCGACTCGATACGACAGCCGCCCTGTTCGATGGTCGTATCGCTTTTCACGGCAATCTGCTCCAGTCCGTTGAGGCTGGCAACGAACTCCGGTACCCGCTCCTTGATCACCGCCATGTCATCCGGGTGCAGGTAGACGGCAAATTCGCTGGAGCGCACGGCCCGATTGAGGGCCTCCTCGACGGTGGCGAGGATGGTCTGGTCCTGTTCGCGAACAGAATGCCTGATGATTTTTTCCGCCAGGGCAAAGACCAACTCGATCAACTCGTCGCGGCTGTTCTTCAGGATGGTTTCGCGAATGACGCTCAATTGCTCGCTGATTTGCAGCAGGGCTGAGCAGGCCGAGCCGAAATCGGCTTCGGCCTGCGCCAACGCTTCTCTGCGCCCCTGGGCCAGGCCATCCTGAAAGGCCGTCTCCCGCAGTAGGTCGAGATCGATCGGCGGCTCCGGCGGTTGCTTGGCATCCGCTTCTTGCTCGTCCGGCGGCTCAGGCTCCGGTACCGCCGTGGCATCGTCCGCTGTGGGGTGGTCAGCTCCCCCGGTATCGTCGCTGCCGGTTGTTGAACGCTCAGCGGCAGCTTGCCCGGCGGCGTTGGGGGAGAGCGTGCGTTCGCCGGTATCGTCCAGACCGGCTGCTGCCGGCGGCTGTTCGGTTACGGTAACGGCCCGCCATTTCTCTTCCAGATCGGCGGGGCGGGGCACCAGTTGCGCCGGCTGAAAATCGCCGCGCCCCTTGAAGACTTTAGACAAGCTCATCGGCGCCGCCTCCGCGGCCGAGCATCAATTTGCCTTCCTCTTCAAGTTTCATGGCAATCTTGACGATCGACTGCTGCATGGCCTCGACCTCGGAGAGCCGTACCGGCCCCATGGCATCGAGATCGTCACGGATCATGTCGGCGGCCCGGATGGACATGTTGGCGAATATTTTTTCCTTCATTTCCTCGGAAGCGGTCTTCAGCGCCAGGGTCAGCGAGTCGTTGTTCACCTCGCGCAGGATCATCTGCAGCGACCGGCCGTCGAGGGCGATCAGGTTTTCGAAGGTAAACATGCGCTTGCGGATCTCTTCCGCCATATCGGCATCCGTCTCCTCGATCGTTTCAATGATATCAATATCCAGATTGTTCTTCATGTTGCCGAGCAGGTCGACCACCTTGTCGAGGCCGCCGATCTCCCGCTGTTCCTTGCTGGCCACGAGGCCGATCTCGCGGTGCAGGGCGTCCTCGATATGGTTGAGCACTTCGGGCGATACCTTTTCCAGCTTCGCGATCCGGTAAACGACGTCGGCCTGCATGGCCTCTGAGAGGTGCGACAGGATTTCGGCGGCATGTTCAACGTGCTGGGTCGACAGGATCAGCGCCACCGTCTGCGGGTGTTCCTTTTCCAGCAGCCCGGCTACCATGCGCGGCTGCATCAGGGAGATGGTCTCCAGCGAGCGGGTCTCGGTGCCGGAGATGAACTGCTCGAGCAGCATCTCCGTCCTCTCGCCGAGATTGGTTGCGGCAATCGCGTTGCGGGCAAACTCATTGCCTTTGACGAACAGGCCGGCAAATTCGTCCTGGGCGTTGCTGAACTGCAGGAAGACCTTGTCTTTGATATCCGACGGGATATGCTCGATGGCAGCCATAGCTCGGGTCACCTTGCGGACCTCGTCGTCGGTCAGTTCTTCAAAGATCTTTGCCGTCGCTTCTTCGCCGAGACAGATGAGCAACACGGCGGCCTTGTTGAGCCCGGTAAGAGATTCGATTGCCATGGCTAGACTTCCTGAATCCAGTTTTTGATGATGAAAGCGGTGGGCGCCGGATTTCTCATGGCATCGCGGCGCAGGGCGATGATGTAATCTTCCTCCGGCACCGGCTTTTCGGCCATCTCCGCCTCATGCTGGGATTTGATCATGTCCAGCCGCTCGCGTTCAAGCTCTTCGACCGTCTTGTAATGTTCCACCAGTTCGCCGCGCATGGTCTTGACGATGGGACGGATCAAGAACAGATAGCAGAGCAGAATGGCAAAGGCCAGCAGTCCGATTTTCAGTGCCGGCAGGAACTGATAGAACAGACCGGACGGCAATCGTTCGGCCACCATTTCGGCCGGTGTCGGTTCGGTAAACGGCATCGACACGACGTTGATGCGATCGCCCCGTTCCGGAATCAGGCCGAGCGCGCTGGCCACCATATTCTCGATTGAAGCGAGTTCTTCTTCGGTGAGCGGCTCGGAGTTGATTGTACCGTCCTCTCCGGTGATCTCGCGATCGGCTACCAGGATTGAGACGGACAGGTTGCGGATGGTGCCGACCGGATTGACGATCCGGCTGATCGTCTTGCTGATCTCGTAATTGGTGGTTCGCGACGACTTCTGAAACGGCGTGGTACCTTCACCTTCGATGGTGCCGGGGCCTTGCAGATTCGATTGCACGCCGGGGATGCCGCCGGCGGTCTGGGTGCCGCTCGTTTCGGTATTGATCTGTTCGCTGCGAACCACCGGGTCGTCGGCATCAAAGACCTCCTGGGTCTGTTCCACCTTGGCAAAATCAAGCGATGCGGTGACCCGGGCCATGGCCTTGTTCATGCCCATGACGGTGTCGAGCAGATCCTGCGCCCGCATTTGCAGCCGGTGTTCGACTTCCTGCTGAAAGGCGAGCATATCGGCGCTGAGGATGTCCTCCTGGTCCGGTTTTTCGTCTAGGTCGAGGACCCGGCCGTTGGCATCGATCACTTTGACCAGTTCCGGTTCCAGCCCGGTGACCGATCCGGAAACGAGATGGACGATGCCCTGCACCTGGCTCGGGTCAAGTTGTTTACCGGGGATAAGGGTAACAATGACCGACGCGGTGGGTTGCTGCTGCTGGTTCTTGAACAGCCGTTTTTCCGGGATGGCCAGATGTACGCGGGTCGCTTCGACCGGTGCCAGCGAGGTGATGGTCCGTGCCAGCTCACCCTGCAGGGCCCTGGTATAATTGACTTTCTGCACGTAGTCGGTGAGGGCGAAACTCTGTTTGTCAAAGACCTCGAAGCCGACATCGCCGCCGCTCGGCAGACCGTTAGCGGCCAGGTCGAGCCTCGTCTCGTAAATTTTGTCGGCGCCGACCCAGATATCCCGGCCGTTGTTTTTCAATTGGAAGGGGATCTTCTGGTTTTTCAGCCAGGTGACCACGCTGCCGGCGTCCGCTTCGGCGAGGTTGGCATAGAGCAACTGGTAGTCGCTGACACGCGCCTGCAGGATCAGCAGCAGCAATACGGACACGCCGATGACCGCCAGCGAGCCGAACGCGATTTTCCGCCGCAGCGGCCAGGCCCTGATCAAATCGATCAGCCGTTTGCGTTCCGGTTTTGCCGGCAGTGTGTCGCCCGCGGTGGTTACATCGGTAGTGGGTTGTTCGGTTGCCATGGTTCTCGTTTCACCTGAGTAATCTCTCTATGCAGCCGGCGGGCCCCATCAGATCTGCATGCGCATGATCTCTTCGTAGGCCTGCAGGGCCTTATTGCGGATCTGCACGAACATACGCAGCGAAATATCCGCCTCCTCGACGGCAATCATCACTTCATGCAGGCTCTGCGCCTGGCCGCTGTGCAGCATCTCGATCGAGCGATCGCCGCGGGTCATGGCCTGGTTCACCTGATCGATGCTGTTTTCGAGAAAGGCGGTAAAATCATCCCGGGAAGCGGTGATCGCCTCGCCGTCGATGCGATTGATCGGCAGGGCGGTGTTCGCGCCGGCGGGGGGCAGCGGTGTGATCGTCATCTCCTGTTACCTCCCTATCTCCAGCGCTTTCTGCGCCATTCTTTTGGCCGACTGGATAGTGGTTACATTAGCCTGGTAGGACCGGGTTGCCGACATCATGTCAACCATTTCCTTGAGTACATCGACATTAGGCATGTCGACGTAACCGTCTTCAACCGCATCGGGATGTGAAGGGTTATAGACTTTTCTCGGCGGATCGGGGTCTTCTATGATTTTCGTCACGGCGACTCCCTGGGCGCTGCCCCGCAGGGCGCTGTCGAGATGCTTGTCAAAGCTGGTCGGCGTGCTCTGGAAGTAGACCGATTTCTTTTTGTACGGGCCGCCTTCCGGTGTCGACGTGGTCTCGGCATTGGCCAGGTTCGAGCTGACCGTATCGAGCCTGATTTTCTGTGCTTTCAGCGCCGAACTACTGATCGCAAAGGTTGTAAAGATATCCATGATGATCTCTCCAGGGATTATTGTCCGCCCGATACCGCGTATTTCAGCATCGTCATTTTCTTTTTCAATAATTGTGCCGCTGTTTCGTACATCAACTGATTCTTCGACAGGGCGATCATCTCGTCGTCAACACTGACACCGTTTTGGTCCCCGATACCGGTACTATCCGGCTCCCGGACCACCCTGCCGTGGACATCGGCAACGGACGGCGCCTGCGGAGAAATGTGACCGGGTTGCGTCGTTTCCAGGGCGATGGTCGATTTTTTGACAGCCTCCTGCAGGGCCTGTTCAAATTCGAATCGCGCCGGTGCGTAGCCCGGGGTCTCGGCATTGGCGATGTTGGCGGCGATCACCTGCTGATTGGTCGAGCGGAGATCGAGAGATTTGGCGAGCAGGGCCATTGTCGAGTCTGAGAGGGTGAGCGGATCCATGGTGTCTCCCGTTTATGGGAACCTTGAAAATTGTCGTTATGTTCAATCTTATCGTTGCGCAATACATTTTATCCTTGGAATAGTATCCATGCCTGCGGAAAAATTTTCTTGCGCGCCGCGATCTTGAACGAAATTCCGAATGTTTCAAGCTCCCCTTATGGACTGAAGAAGCGGCGTGTTTGCAGCTCTTTTTGGGCCAGCTGCCGCCACAAAGAGTCATCTGTTGTTTCGGCCAGTTCCTGCAAGAGATTTAGGGACCCCTGGTTGTCGCCGCGCCGCGAGGCGAGTTGTGACAGACGATAGAGGCTCTGTCCACGGTAGATCGGCTGGTCCCGGCAGCGTTTAAATAATTCGATAGCCTCGTCGTTGCGCCCGAGTTGAAACAGGCTTTCGGCACGCATGAAGACGAACTCGTCGGCCGACTCGTCGGCGGGCCGGCCCAGTTCTTCCAGGAGCGTGGCGGCGGTCTCGTATTGTTGTACGTGAAAGTGCAGGGTAGCCGCCAGTTCCTTGAAATCCGGGCGGTCCGGCAGCGGTTCGGGCAGCAGCTTGAGTGCTCGGTCGAACTGGTCGGTCAGATAAAGTGATTTGAGTTTCAGGAGCAGGATGTCATGTGCGTAACTGCCATCCGGGAAATTGAAATTGTACTGGTCGGCAAAATCTTCCACCAGGGAAAAATCACCTCTGGCATAGGCGCTGCGAGCAAGCGGCAGATAGAATTGTTCCCGCTCGCTGCTCGTTGCCTGGCTTGCCAGATAGAGATAGAGATCGAGGGCTTCCCGGTAGGACCCGAGCCGCTCGTGGGCCAGGGCCAGGTCGGTCAGCAGAGCGGTGTCGAACCAGTTATTGTCGAAAAAGCGGTGGTTTTGTCGGGACAGGACCACGGCCTCGAGATAGCTGCCGGCCTCGATCAAGCGCCTGATCTCGCCGGGCAGGAGCTGGATCAACAGGGCCTCGGCGTGGGGGACGATGGAGCCGCTGCGGATATTCCTGGTCAGTGTCATCAGCTTATCGATCGCGGTCGCGTCGTCGTTGTGCAGATGGTAGAGCAGCGCTTCTTTGAAATAGGCCTCCCCGGAGACGGCTCGATACGGCGATTCTTCAGCCAGGGCGTGATAGTAGGTCCGCGCCGTCGGATACCAGGCCGGATCGTCAAGATAGCGGAGATCGGTATGCTTCACCGCTGCCCTGAAAGCAGCTTCGGTGTTGGGAAAGGTGTCTTCGATGCGGCCCAGCTGGATGATGATCTCGGCTCTAGCGTCGCCGCGATGCAGCCCGGCCATTGCGGCGCGGAAGGAAGCCATGCCTAGGGATTGACGTTCGGCCAACACCTGCGTCAGATCCTGATAACAGGAGGTTGCTTCCGGCCAATTCTTCTGCTCATAGAGCGTTGCGCAGAACGCATTGAGGGAAAAGGGCCTTAGACGGAGCGCAACGGAGTCGGGAAGCAGGCGGTAACTGACAAAGGCCTGCACCGAGCGGTCGGTGGCATAGAGCAGATCGGCTTGTCGGAGCGCACGTACGGCCAGCAACGACGGAGGGTAGGCAACATCGGTTCGCTCCAGGACACGGCGCAATTGTTCGAATTGTCTGGTGGCGAGGCTGGTTTCCGCAAGCGAGATCAGATAGTGCGGGGTGAGCGGGTGGCGTGGCGGAAACTTCCGTGCCAGAGCGCGCAATTCGTAATCGGCGGTGTACGGGTCGTCGTTGACCGCCAGCAGGATCGCCAGCAGGTAGGCGGCGAGCACCCCGACCTGCTCTTCCGGGTAGCTCTGTCTGAGCAGATACAGCTGCTTGTATGCCCCCTCGAAATGATTCATCCTGAGCAGGACATCACCGTAGAGTAGGGCCAGATATTTGCCTGTTTGCAGGTCTTGCGTTGCCTGCAGCCGTTGTTCGAGCAACGGTGCCATCTCCGCCCAGGACTGGCGATCGGCTCGTTCGAGAAACTGGTCGTCAAGCAGTTCCTGATAGTCCGTTTCACCAGGAAGGATGGCGGCAACCAACGGAAAATCGGGAATGGTGAAACTGACCGGAGCGGTCAGCGTCGGCTCCGTTTCGTAGGTGTAAAAAAAACTGCGCCAGTCATGGGCATACGGCGATGACAGCAGTGGATTGGTGTAATCGGGACCTTCTCTGTCGAGCAAGGTGATGCCGGACAATTGTCTGCTGACTTCATCGTAGGTCTTGCTGAATCTGTTGCCGGGCAGAATTTCGAGGACCAATGTCCGGTCATTATCGGTCGAGACAGTTGCTTTTTGCGGGGGGTAACGAAAGAAAAAACTGACCACGGTCGCCTCTTTATGCGCGCTCGTCAGAATTTTGACTATTGTTTTATCCTGCTCAAAGACGGTCAGGTTGTCGGCGGGAACGGTATCGTGCAAGATGATGTCGAAGCGCCGGTCCGAACGTTTCTCGTCATGGCGCGGCAGCCGGTCAAAGCCGAGGAAGACTTGGACCTGCTCAGGGCTCTCGGACTTGCTGATCCGCTCCAATATCGACGAACCGCCGGCGGTGATCGCAGTGGTCGAAGACAATAGAACGGTAATGATTATCAGAACAACGATTCGTTTCATGGAGTCTCCACTATCTCTGGGGGGAAGTTATGCAAAATACATTCCATTGTGCTGCCACCAGTGCGGGGCGGTTTTTCGGCATTGTTCACAGATGAGATTTGATTTTTCTCTCTCATTACTGCTAAGATTTCAACGTGCAACAGGGAACTCGCAGACCATCGGTCGATGACCGGTCGCCGGCGGGAAAATAACAGTGACGCGATCGACGCACGGGTCGATGAATCGCTCGAACAGGAGGCTCGAATGGGGAAAAATGTATTGCTGGTAGATGACTCAAGCACGATGCGCAAGATCATCGGCAGATCGCTCCGCCAGGCCGGTATTTCTTTCGACAATATTTTTGAGGCGGGAGACGGCTTGGAGGCCTTGGCGATTCTCGAGAAAGAACGGGTAGATATTGTTCTCAGCGATATCAACATGCCCAATATGGACGGTATATCCTTCCTGCGGGAAAAGTCGGTACGGGATGATATCAAAGACATACCGGTGTTGATGATATCTACCGAAACCGGTGACGATATCATCGGCGAGGCGAAATCATTGGGAGCGGTCGGCGCCATCAAAAAGCCGTTTACTCCGGACAAGGTGAACGAGATTCTCGGTCCGCTGTTATAACCACCTTCGGAGGATGGCGTGGATATTAAAAACAAGATTGTCGAATCGACGAAAGAAATATTTTCGACCATGGTGATGATGGATGTCACGGTTGTCGACCGGGACCCGGCTGTCCGGCAGGCGATTAAAGACGGGATATCGGGAATTATCGGGCTGGCCGGAACACACAAGGGTGTTCTCGCCATACATATTCCCGCTCCGGTGGCCCTGGCGATAACCGGCAGTTTTCTCGGCATGGAGGTCGAAGAAATCAACGAAGATGTCGAGGACGCGGTTGGTGAGCTGGCCAATATGCTCGGTGGAAACGTCAAGACCATCCTCTCGGAGAATGGCAGGGATATCGAATTGTCTCTGCCCACCACGATTTCCGGAACCAACTATGATTTCCAGACGGCCAAGGATGTCGAGGTGACGGCTCTGGCGTTCGCCACCGAAACCGGTACGTTTTCAGTGGAACTGCAACTGGAACGATAACACTTACAGGGGAACGACGAAAAGGGCGTCCGGTCCATAGCCGGCGCCCTTTTTTTGTCGAACGGATCAACATGGACTACGTGACAGTACTGCAAGAAGGAACCGTGGAGATCTTCGAAACAATGGTCATACTGCCGATCGTTCTTCAGCATGTTACGGAACATGCAGACAGCAAGCTGACCGACGCCCGGGTGACCGGTATGATCGGTTTCGGCGGAACGATCAAAGGGATGATCGGCGTTTCAGCCACCGCTGATATGGCCAAAATAGTAACCGGTTCATTATTGGGAATGGAGATTGCACACCTCGACAATGATGTCAAAGATGCCTTCGGAGAAATTGCCAATATGATTGCCGGAGCCCTGAAATCAGCGTGCGGTGAACATGGTATCTCCATCGACTTGGCCATTCCCAATTCGGTGGTAGGAGATTGTTTACATATCAGCGGACTGAGAGGCGCCAAACGGGTGGTCCTTGAATTCTCCGCGTCAGCCGGGACACTCTGGATCGAATTGAAATACCTCGAAGCGTGAATTTCAGGCGGCGCCGGTACCCCGGTCTGCCCGATATGAACAACGCAGAGAAAAACAGGACCCGGGCGATAAATGTTTTGTCTCGACAGGTCGATACATAGTCTGGAAGGAACCTTGAAAATGATGACGACCATCTATTGACGACACGGAAATGAAAGCATTGCAACGCTTTGAAAAAATCATAGAAGCTGTTCGCGCCAAGATCGAGGAAGAAGTCAGTTCGCTGATCGGTGAACGGCTGGCGCTGACACTGCAGCCCGGCGCCGTCGTCACCAAAGAAGATTTTTTCAGCCAACCGGCGGGCAAGCTGGTCGTCGCCTGCATGGATCTGACTGGTGAGGTGAGCGGGGAAGGGGCCCTGATCGTATCGGTAAAAGCCGCCATCAGACTGGGCGGCACGTTGATCATGCTGCCACCGAGCGAACTCGAGGATGTCGTAGCCGATGAGCGCTATGACGGAGAAACCGAGGATTCCTACGGTGAGATTGCCAACATTATAGCCGGATCCTATACCAAGACCTTCGAAGAAATGTATCCCAAGGCGACCCGTTTTGTCAGGAAAGAACAAACGGTCGTCTCACCGTTGAAAGTCGATGTGTCTTCGTCCGAGCCGATTCCCGACCAGCAGTATTATCAGATCGCCATGGATATGGACCTTGAAGAACGGCCGATGGGGACCATGTATATGCTGGTGCCGGCGGCAGCCTTCGACCTGGTCAAGAACGCACCTGCCGACGACGAAACAGTGGCGGAGACGGACGAGGAGTCGCCGGAAGAAAACGAAGCGGTTGTTGACCCGGCCGAGGCGAATCCTGCTGCAGGCACGGAGGCCGGCGTGCAACCCGCCGCTCAGGGCCAAGGCGCAGCCACAGCGGCCGGTGCTTCGAGTGGCGGCGACCGGCAAGCAGCGCTTGCCGGTCTGGAGAAGCAACGCAAGAAGGTCGATTCATTGCTGCAGACCTGCCGCGAACGGGTTGGCGAAGAGGTCGGCGCACTGCTCGGGGTTACTGTCAGTTGCGGCGAAGCGGACAACAAACCGGTTACCAAGGAAGCGTTTTTCTTGGAAGAAACGAGTGGTAAACAGGTTATTGCCGAACTCGACGTGGTCGGCGATCAGGAGGACAAGAGCTTTTTGTTCGTCAGCCTCAAAGACGCGATCAGGATCGGCGGCACCCTGATCATGTTGCCGCCGAGCGAGCTTGAGACCGCTGTCGCAGAAGAGGATTTCGGCGCCGACAGCCAGGATGCCTACGGTGAAATCGCCAATATCATCGCCGGCGTCTATACCGCAGTTTTTGAAGAACACTACACGAAATCGCTGCGTTTCATCAAAAAGGACATCGACCAGGTGATCCCGATGAAGGTCGACGTGGACGCCGAGGAGCCGGTTCCGAACCTGCTCTATTACCTGAGCAGCATGTCTATTTCTATCGGCGGAACGCAATACGGTCGACTGCAGATGCTTTTCCCTGCACGGCTCCTTGAACTGGAACTGCTCGGACAGCCGTTCGACGATCAAGAGGATGCTGGGGGAGGACCGGGCGGTGAGCCAGCCGTTGAAGCTTCAGATGACTACCGATCAAGCCGGCAGGCGGCCGCATCGTCGGGTGACTCGGTCAGTGGCGAAGTGTTGCTCGTCAGTGATTGCGAGCAAGACGCGATAATGATCCAAAACGTGTTGGACGCACGGGGGGTGGGGTGGAAGCGTCTCAGTTTCAAAGACAATCTGAAAAAACACCTACCGGGAAGCTACAAGGCAGTGTTTCTGGTCATGAAGCGTGTCGATGAACAGGCATTCGGCATGGCCATCAAGATCAGTTCCAATTGTTCGTTGCCGATCATCGCCGCCGGTCCGGAATGGACCCGCAGCAAGGTGTTGCGCGCCGTCAAATACGGGGTTACCGATATCTTGTTGACGCCTGCCGAAGATTCGGACATTGAAGAAAAAATAAACAACAATATCATAAGCTTGGCTGCGTGACCAGGGTCGTCTTGACAATCCTTACAGCCACGTTCCTTCCAGCCCCTTCTTTTTGATTTTTTCCAGCAGGGTGGTACGTTTCAAACACAGCAGGCGGGCCGCTTCCTTTTTGTTGCCGGCGGTGAATTTCATGGCCGTCACGATCAGTTCGCTCTCGAATTCATTGATCAGGTCGTTGAAATCAACCGGGCCGCTGGCGAGATCGATCGACTGATCCTTTTCGGGCATGGCGAAGGCGGCAAAGAGATCGGCTCGTTCCTGGAGCATATCATGCTCCATAACGTTATTGGGCAATGGACTGCCGTCTGTTTCTGGGGGCGTTTCAGCTGCCGAACGGAGGAATTTGTCGGGTAGGTCCTGGGGCCGTATTCTTCGGCCGCTATAAAGAATCGACATGTGTTGCACGAGGTTTTCCAGTTCGCGGACATTGCCGCGCCAGTCGTATTGCATCAACAGCGATACGGCCTCCGGCGAAAACGCGATCTTTTCCCGGCCTCGCTCGACGGTGAAGGCCTCGATGAAGCGATCGAGCAACAGGGGGATATCTTCACAGCGTTCTCGCAGAGGCGGTACTTGGATCGGTACGACGCTGAGGCGATAGTAGAGATCTTCTCGGAAATCACCTTTCCTGACCAAGGTTTCGAGGTCGCAATGGGTTGCGGCGACGATTCTGGTGTCCACCGGAATCGCTTTGAGCGAGCCGACCGGTTCAAACTCCTTTTCCTGGAGAACCCGCAGGAGCTTGGCCTGCAGGGCGGGTTTCATATCACCGATTTCGTCGAGGAAAAGGGTGCCCTGGTCGGCGTATTGGATGCGTCCGGTCTTGTTCTGGCCGGCCCCGGTAAACGAACCTTTCAGGTGGCCGAATAACTCGCTTTCGAGCAGATCGTCCGGAATGGCGGCACAATTGACCGGCACGAAATTATGGACTCGCCGTTTGCTTTTGGCATGAATGGCCTTGGCCACCAGTTCTTTGCCGGTTCCCGATTCACCGCGAATCAGTACGGTGGCGTAGTCGTCCTGGGCGACCCGGTGGATCAGTTCAAACAGCATACTCATGGCGGGGCCGCCGCCGATAAAACCGGGGATTCTAAGATTGGCTACGGCCGCCCTCCGGACTGCCGTAGCAGGACTATGGGCAAGTTTGGCCTGTAATCGTTTTATCGCCAGATCCACCTCGACCGGATCGAGCGGTGTGGTCAGGTAGAAAAAGACATCGAGTTCGATTGCCGTTTGCAGATGCGTTTGGCTATCGGCAGCCAGCATCGGTATCAGCAGCAGGTCGGGATGATACGTTGCGATCTTGCGCAATTGGGCCGCAAACGAGGCAGCGACGCCGTTGCTGTCGGAGATGATCAGGGCCTGGTAGACCTGCGCCCCCAATTCGGGCAGGACTCGATCTTCATTGACGCAGATCACCTCGCTGGTCGGCAGAATCTCCTGTATGGACTGGAGGATCACGGAGCATTGATCCTGGACGTGAACAGCGGCAAGGATACGGGTGGGCTGTTGACGTGTCATGAATAACCGGTGCGACCACTCATCGTTTGCTTTGCATCAGATCTGCCAGCTTGCTGGAAGTACGTCTCATGTTCAAGCTGAGCAGGCGGGCGATTTTCTGCATAATCTTGACGCCCAGTGCCGGCGATTTCTGGGTCAGCAGATCGAAGCCCTTTTCCGTGAGCGTTACCATGGTAGTCGGCTGTTTGGCCATGACCGTGGCCGAACGTGTCGATTTGTCGATCAAGGCCATTTCGCCGATCGAACTCCCCTTGGTCAATCGGGCGATTACCATGTTTTCGCCGGTCTCCGATTTTTTCAGGACCTCGAGAACACCGCTGACGACAAAGCCCATAAAGGTGCCGCGATCACCTTCAACGAACAAAAATTCACCACGCTGCAGGTGAATGAAACTCATGTGCCGGGCGAGGACGGTGAGTTCATCGACATGGAAACTGTCAAAAATGGGTAGGCTGACCAGAAAGTGTCTGGTATCCTCTTCAGATTCTGATAATTTGGTCTGCTGCATCATCCGTTATAAGGTAAGGGAACGTAAGTGATTGACACGTCGGCCGCTGCCCCGAAAAATCTGCTATCGTGTCACTACTTCGATCCGTCTGTCAAAAATCGGACACCATGCAAACTGGCTTTACTATATCACAGTCGAATATTCGATAACAAGATCATGTCCGGCATTTCTCAAGAAAAGGCAGCAATTGGGAAAGCGAAGTCCGTTACTTGAACGTATCGATCCGATGAAGGTTCAGAAAAATGACACAAACGAACGGTATCGGGATGGACACCACCGGGTTTCGCTGCCGGTTCGGCAGCGTGTCGTTTATCTGCGCACTTCTGATGGTGAGCCTGATCGCGCTGCAACCGGCTCGTGCCGAAAAACTGGAGATAGGCCGGAAAATTGCGGTTCGCGCCGGCTCGGTTATTGACGGTGACTCGATAATGGTTAAGAAAGACAATCAGGATATCGAAGTCAGATTGTTCGGCATCGATGCGCCGGAGTTTGATCAACCCGGTTCGAAAGCTGCCAGACAACACCTTGCGGCGTTGGTCGCCGGTAGAGCCCTTCTGATGGAAGTTATTGATCACGATGTCTACGGCCGAACCGTTGCCCTGATCAGTGCCGGAGCCGGGTCCGTTAACGAGGAACAGGTGAGAACCGGACAAGCCTGGGTGCACCCACGGTACTGCCGGATACCAATCTGTGATCGCTGGCGTGCGCAGCAGCAGCAGGCCTGTTCCCGGAAGGTTGGACTGTGGCGACAGCAGCGGCCGGTGCCGCCCTGGCGCTGGAAAGCACAAAAAGCTACGCGTCGCTGACGACAGGGACCATCGAGCGGAACGCATCGCCTGGGAGAGAGGCATTACGGTCGATGCCGCCACGCTCAGGAATCGGCGAAAGGGCACGGAAACGACAGAACCACGATGCTCCAGGACCATCTTCTGAAAGGATTTGTTATGAAAATCACAGCTCACAAAACGTTGGTGACGGTGCTGCTCAGCGGCGTACTCACAATCCTCTGCCAGCCCGGCCTCGGTATCGCCGGCGAGGAGGACGAACAGGTTCGAAACAACATCGATACCCTTATCAAAACAAATAGTTGCGCCGGCTGTACGCTGCGCGGGGCCGATCTCAACCGGCTCGATCTGACCGGCGCTGATCTGCGTGACGCCGATCTCAGCGGCGCCTCGCTCTACCTGGTCAACCTCGCTGACGCCGATTTGCGGGGCGCCAATTTGCAGGGAGCTCAGTTCGGCGGCGCCGATCTGGCCAATGCCGATCTGCGGGGTGCCGATCTGCAGGGGGCCGTTTTTGCCGGGGCCTATACCGTCGGCACGAGAATGGATGACGAACCCGGGCAGGTAGAGGCAGAGCCGGATACAGCCGAACCGGCGGCCGACGAACAAGACGAGCGTTCCGTTGACGGAGCTACCGAGGAAAAAGCCGGCCTTGTCGAGCAACAGGTCGATCCGATGGAACGGCAACGGCCCGGATCGGGAGCACTGCAAGCGCCGCCGGAGAAGCGAATCGCCCCACCGCCCCCGGTGAAAATCGATGCCGATGCCTCCCCGACAACCGGTACCCGACCCGCGATTCCGGAAAACGCGCCGGTTGTTGCCGGCGCTACTGAGCAGCCGGCAACAACCGGCGGGCAACAGGCGGCGGACGTTGCACCCATCGAGGCCGAACCTATCCGGTCGGACGATGTGCCGGCGAGTTCCGACCAGGTGCCGGCAGAGAGCGGCGCGGCTGTGGCCGATCCGGATGAAGATCTGGTTGCTGCTCTGGCCAGACTGCTCGAAACCGGTTCCTGCTATCGCTGCACTTTGGCCGGGGTTGATCTCAGCGGTAAAAATCTGAGCAAAGCTGATTTGGAGAGTGCTGATCTTTCAGGGGCAGATCTGAGTGGGGTTAACCTGAAAGCTGCCAACCTGAAAAATGTTTCGTTTCGCAACGCCACGCTGACCAAGGCACGGCTCGACAAGGCCGATCTCTACAAAGCCGACTTTTCAGGTGCCGATCTCAGCGGTGCTTCGTTTTCCGGGGCCGAAACGGATGAAGCGGATTTCAGTGGTGCGATCGGCTATCAGACAACTACTGATTGACCCTATGACGGGGCGTCACAACGAAGCATGAAAATCGG
>NPIE01001858.1_pt2 | contig 15729 bp, 20 predicted proteins | sample 8637661 | NCBI WGS metagenome assembly NPIE01 (sample SAMN07420842, study PRJNA396082) | bioreactor metagenome | isolation source: sample BA12 brine-fed electro-methanogenic bioreactor BA | place: Japan: Kochi | collected 2016-12-09 | reverse complement strand
ACATTATTTATGAGGCAACTCGCTACAATAGTGTATGTATTCTCATAGCTTGAAAAAGCGTATCTATTTCCGTACGTTTAATGCAAGTAAATAGAAAGCACAATGAAAACTATATCAGTCACAAACGCAAGAAAAGATTTATACAAACTAATTGATTCGGCAATCAAAGAGAGCACACCTGTTCAAATTACCGGTAAGCGGGGCAATGCTGTTTTAATATCCGAAGACGATTGGCGTGCAATTGAAGAGACTTTATATTTGCTTTCAATTCCGGGTATGCGTGAATCAATAGTTAAAGGAATGGAAACACCGATTTCGAAGACTTCAGAGGATCCCGGCTGGTGAGTTGGAAAGTTGTTTTCACAAAACAAGCTCAAAAAGATGCAAAACGGATTTCTTCAGCGGGATTAAAAGATAAAGCAGCAAAAATAATCTATCAATTACGAGAAGACCCATTCACTAACAATCCTACATTTGAAAAACTAAAAGGTGATTTATCCGGAGCATTCTCAAGAAGAATTAACATTCAACTCAGAATTGTATATCAAGTATATGAAGAAGAAAAAATTATAAAAGTTATCATAATGTGGACTCATTACGGATAACTTCCTTCTTCATTTGACTTATACTCTTCAAAAATTTGAATAACGCCAATCATATTGATATATTTGTTTTTAATCTGATTTACAGAAAACAGTATGTTTTTGTTCAATAAGACCTTAGAACCATCCGGAAACACCTTTTTTGAACCGCTGAATCTCTTATCGATAGCTTTTTCAGAAAACTAACTGAAATATTCATAAGATTAAACTAAGAATGTCATCAAACGATAGACCAAATCCTATAGTCATTAAGTACGGTGGTAATGCCATTGTTGATACGGAGTTGACTCGAGAAATTTTATACAGAATTATAAAACTTCAAAAAGAAGGATACAGAATTGTAATTGTTCACGGAGGCGGACCTTTCATCAAGCAAAATTTAAAATTGGCAGGAATTAAATCTGAATTCGTCGGCGGGCAACGTAAAACCGATTCAAAGGCAATGAAGTATATCGAAATGTCCCTCAAAGGTGAAGTCAACGGTAAGATCGTAAGAGAAATTAATCTGCTTGGTGCAAAAGCAGTCGGTCTTTCAGGTAAAGATGGACAGTTAGCAATTGCGAAGAAGAGATTTCATTATGACGAAGATGAAAACGAAGTGGACATCGGGCAAGTCGGCGATGTAGAAAAGATAAATACTGAGATAATAAATTTACTGTTAGACAACAATTACATCCCGGTTATTGCAACAATAGCCGCGGGAAGTGACGGAATAGATTTCAACATAAACGCTGATAACTTCGCCGGATTTATTGCGGCAGCACTTAATGCTGATGGATTAATCTTGATGACGGATATTGACGGGCTAATGATGGACCCGGAAGATGAATCCACAATTATAACTGAACTAAAAACAAAAGAGATCGAAGGACTAAAAGGAAAAGTAATTAAAGGGGGAATGCTTCCGAAAACCGAAGCCTGTAAATATGCGGTCGATAACGGTGCTGAACGAGCAATAATTATTAACGGAACAAAGCCGGATTTAATTGAGGCAGCTGTTAAGAAACAAGATTTTTTAGGAACGATAATCACGAAATAAAAAATGGTGAAATGATAAAATGAATTTACAAGAGTTAGATAAGAAGTATTACTTACCAACGTTCAAAAGATTTCCGATAACATTAGTAAAAGGCGAGGGCTCAAAAGTTTGGGACGATGAAGGTAAAGAGTACATTGATGCACTTGCCGGAATTGCAGTTAACAGTCTTGGGCATAAACACCCCACAGTAGTGAATGCAATCAAAGAGCAAGCTGATAAATTAATTCACACATCAAATTTTTATTTGAACGAGCCGCAAGCTTTGCTTTCGGAAAAATTAGCAAACCTCTCCGGTTTGGATAGAGTCTTTTTCGGAAACAGCGGAGCGGAAGCTGTTGAAGGTGCAATTAAACTTGCTCGAAAGTACTCACACACAAAACGCGATGCCGGAGATGTAATTTCATTTACCGGATGTTTCCACGGAAGAACACTCGCAACCATTGCAATGGGCAAAAAGAAAATGCAAGAAGGTTTTGAACCGATGCCAAGCGGATTTAAGCAGGCGGAGTTTAATAATCTTGAAAGTGTAAAAGCAACTGCTGATGATAAAACGGCGGCAATCATAGTCGAACCGATTCAAGGAGAAGGCGGCATTGTTCCTGCAGATAAGGATTTCTTAAAAGGATTAAGAGATTTCTGTGATGAAAAAGATATCGTTTTGATTTTTGATGAAATACAATGCGGCATCGGAAGAACGGGATATATGTTTGCAAAAGATTTTTACGGAGTACAGCCCGATATTTTAACATCGGCAAAAGCACTCGGTGGCGGTGTACCGATAAGCGCAATTTTATGTAACAAAAAAATTGCGGATGCAATTAATCCCGGTGATCACGGAACAACCTTTGGCGGCAATCCATTGGCAACAGCCGCGGCGCTTGCAACCATCACAGAAATTGAAAAAGAAAATTTTCTCGAAGATGTTAAAGAAAAAGGTAGATGGTTTGTCGAAGAGATAAAGAAACGAGATCCTAAGAGTGTCGGAATGAAAGAGATTCGCGGAATGGGATTAATGCTCGGAATCGTTTTTGAATTTGAAACAAAAACTTTAGTTCAAAATATGATGGAACTTGGAGTGCTCGCAAACGCAACTGCGGAAAATGTTTTGCGGATTGTTCCACCTCTTACAATTTCAAAAGAAGAACTGAGTAAAGTTATTGATGTTATTTTCAAAGCTGCGGAGGTGATTAAGCAAAATGCTTAAGGTAGGAATTATAGGCGCGACCGGTTACACCGGTTCGGAGTTGGTTAGATTACTTCACTTTCATCCCGAAGCTGAAATTGAATTCATCACATCCGAATCGCATAAGGGAAAATTGTTCTCTGATATTCATTCGCAGTTCAAAGGATTAGCGGATATAGAGCTTAAATCTGTCGATGAAATTGAAGCAGAAAGAGTTGATGTTTTATTTCTTGCTCTGCCTCACGGTGTCTCAATGGAGTTTGTTAAAAAGTTTATCAATTACGATGTAAAAATAATCGATCTCTCCGGTGATTTTAGATTGAGCGGTAAATCAATTTACGAAGAATGGTATAATAAAGCTCATAGTTTCGAAGAAGGTTTTTCAAAAGCTGTTTTTGGTTTACCCGAATTGTGGATAGAAGAAATTGCACTAGCAAAGTTAGTCGCAAATCCCGGCTGCTTTCCAACCGGAGCAATTTTAACAACCGCTCCATTAGTAAAAAGTAAATTGATAGATAACACAAGAATTGTAATAGATTCTAAAACCGGTGTAACAGGCGCCGGAATTAAAGCAAAGGAAGTAACACACTTTCCGAATGTAAATGATAACTTTAAACCATATGGTGTAAAGTATCACCGTCATACAATTGAAATTCAAGAGCAGCTTTCTAAAGTCGGCGACAATGAAACGACGATTCAATTCACTCCGCATTTACTTCCGATTGATAGAGGAATATTAACTTCGGCATATCTATTTCCTAATAAAAAAATAAGTGAAGATGAGTTGAAAAGTATTTACGAAGACTTCTACAAAGATTCTTACTTTGTCCGAATAATCGATCAAACACCGGAAGTAAAAAATGTAAGAGGAACAAACTTTGCAGATATTTATCCGGCTTACGATGAAAGAACTAACACAATTTTAGTCTTCTCCGCTATCGATAATCTTGTAAAGGGAGCATCGGGAGAAGCAATTCAAAATATGAACTTGATGTTTGGATTAAAAGAACAAACCGGATTAAATCAAATACCAATTAAGCCGTAAAAATATTTATAATAAATTAAGGATTGTAATACGACATGGATTTACAAGAGAGGAGTAACGAATTAGTAAATAATCTTACCAACGTAAAGGGTATAAAATGCTGGGGGGCGCATACCGGTATTAAGTCATTAAGAAGAGATCTAGCTATAATATTTTCGGAACAACCTTGTGCGGCGGCTGCAACTTTTACACAGAACGATATGGCAGCAGAACCGATAAAGCTCTGCAAAAAACATATAGAAGATAATTTAGCACAAGCAATTGTTATTAATGCCGGTAATGCAAACGCAGGCACCGGAGGAGAAGGTTATAAAGGTGCTGAGGCAATGGCATCAGCGTTAGCTGAAGAATTAAATATTGGTAAAGAGATGGTCCTTGTTGCTTCAACCGGTTTAATTGGCGAACCGTTCCCAACAGATGAAATTGTACAGGGCATTAAAGATAATGTTGTTAAACTCTCTAATTCTCGTAAAGCAGGAACGTTTGCGGCTAATGCAATTTTGACTACGGATACTTTCGCAAAAGAAGGACATATCAGCTTTTTAATTGACAATAAAGAAATCAACATTGCCGGCATCGCAAAAGGTTCGGGAATGATTCATCCCAATATGGCAACTATGCTTGCCTTTATTGTAACTGATGTTGCAATCGATAAGCATCTACTTGACAGAACCATAAAGAGATTAGTAGACAAAAGTTTTAATATGATAACGGTAGACGGTGATACTTCAACCAACGATATGGTTGCCGTGCTTGCAAACGGTATGGCAGAAAACAAAGAGATAAAATCCGAGGACGATCCCAACTTTAAAGAGTTTGAAAAGTATCTTGAATACATAATGATTCATCTGGCTCAACTTATTGTTTCCGATGGTGAAGGTGCATCAAAGTTTATACAGTATTCCGTAAAAGGTGCGAGGGATTATGAGACTGCAAAAAAATTAGTTAAGTCAATTTCGGATTCATTGTTGGTTAAAACCGCAATGTTCGGAAGAGATCCCAATTGGGGAAGAATTGTTATGGCTGCCGGAAATGCCGGGGTTAATTTAGATACTACTAAAATTGATTTATCACTTGGTGATGAAAACCAATTAGTAGAAGTATTGAAAAACGGGTCACCGGTTGAATTCAATAGAAGTCATTTGAAAAAACTCTTACGCGAATCTCATTTGAGAATTTCAATGAACATCAATGACGGCGATGCAGAGGCAGTCGGTTGGGGTTCCGATATTACAACCGATTATGTAATGTTTAATTCGGTTTATACGACTTAATAGGCGACGGCTTTCACCAACTTTTTTAAAGCGTTGCCAAAGATAAGGTAACGCTTTTTTTATGTAATTTTGTGAAAGGCATGTTTTAATATAATAGCGAGAGAGAAATGAAAACTAAGATCTGCTTACTCGTTCTTTTGTTTTTTTATCTAAATCTTTCTGCACAATGGCAGCAGGAATGGAACTCCCCTTCTATATCCAGCTTGCTTTATTCCGGCTGGATCGCGTTTTCGGAAGACGGCGAAGACTGGGATTATAAGTATTATTTAATTGATGAAGCGTCGATGAAAATAATGAATAGTTACTACTCCTCCACCGTACTGTATCAATATAATTTTACGGATGCTGAAATATTCGGCGGTTATCAAATTTATTCTTTGGGGGTTGATTTGACAGGCGACGGTAATGTTGAGTTTTACGTACTTTCATATTATGGATCAGCCGAACCGTATCGCCAATCTTTTAAAATATTCGATATCACAAACGGACAAATTCTGCTCGAAAAAAATAACCCTGCATTTTATTACTCTTATCCTGTCGTTTGGGATGCTGACGGTGAAGGAATTTTGGAATGCACTTTCGCCGTATGGGATTATCCCAATTTTATTAATTACAATTATGAGGTATATAATACCGGGGTATCGACTTCTGTTTTATCTGATGGAGAAGTAGCCGTTAGTTTTGATTTAAAACAGAATTATCCGAATCCGTTTAATCCCTCCACTACGATTGAATTTGGCATTCAAAAAATGCAGCATGTTTCCTTAAGTGTGTTCGATGCTCTCGGGCGAAAAATTTCGACAATAGTAAACAAGTCATTTCAACCGGGCAGATATAAAGTTGAATTTATGGGAGATAATCTATCTTCAGGGAATTATTTCTATCAGCTAAAAACAGATAACGGAGTTAAGACAAAAAAGATGTCGTTAATAAAGTAGTCAATTCTTTTGCCGGGCTCTAAAAGAGATACTTTTTTAACAAAGATATCTTTATTAGATTACATATAAATTACTTTTGGGATTCACTATGAATAAAACAAAAATATTTCTTGTCATTTTTACTGCGGTATTAACCGGATGCACATCACTTACTTTAACTCCCGCCAATTTTGCATGGCCTATTGAAAATGTTGTTACAACAGATAATACCGGTAGCGTTGTAATCGACAGGTACTCAACTGAATTTAATGCCTCAAATTTATTTAAAGCTGAGTTTGGAGATTCAACGGAAATCGCCGGTAAAGAACTGCGTGTAATTAGAGATCAATTTGGATTTTATTTTATGACAGCAGAAGGATTTATGAATGTTTATGTATTCGAAGTTGATAACGGCAAATTTGTTCAGTCTGGCAAAATATTCATTACAAAAGATGGAATGACTAATCCCGCCTTAAATCAAAGAGCTCCAAATATCGAATTGCTTTATGATGGTAGGGCTTACATTTTGGACAACAAAGGGGTTAAGGAGAGATGAAAATGAAAAGTCTAAAACTATCAATAGTAATCCTGTTGGTTTTTGTCTCGGGTGCGGCATTTGCTCAATCCGATTATGAAAAAGTGCAGAACTTTAAAAATGAGATAGCACAAATAAGAACGGAAATTAAAAAGGCTTCTACTTTAGCAGAACTTGATTCATTACAGTTTGTTATGGATGAGTTAAGGGATAAATATCGTACAGACCAAGAATTGTTAGATAAAAGTCTTTATCCCGAAAACTATATGTCAACTTTTGCAAATCTTCGTGATGAATTGGAATTACGAAAAGGAGATTTTACACAAATTGAAAGTTTGCAGTCGGAAGTTGATACTCTTAAAAGTGAACTTGAAAAATTAAATGAAAAAAACACGGAACTTCTTTCCAAAATTAAAGAGTATCAATCAGTTGGAGGAGAAGATGCTCGGTCGATCAACGAACTAAGACAATTAGTCTCAGATCTTCGTCAATCATTAAAGAAGAGAGACCGGTTGGTAAGGAGCATTGTAGATAGTTTACTTGCCGATTTTGTAAAACATCCGATGACCTTAAACGAAGCTGAAAAACAACAAATGTTTGAAAAAGTTGAAACCGGTAATCTCTTTTATAATATTGAAAAGACTATCCGTGATAATATGGAATTTCTTAGAACAACCCAGCTTCAGGCAGAAGATCTTGGTGAAGTTAAAGAAAATCAAGTACTGTTTTATAACACATGGAAGAAAATTGGTCCCAAGCTTGCGGATGTTTATATGAACAAAGGTGAAAAAGCCGGTGAGGTTGCCTACATAACAAACCTTTTTGCACAGTGGAATCAAAAAGTAGATCAAGAAATTTGGAACAGAGTTCAAGCGGATTTACGTGAAAGCGAAATGAAATTAAAACCGTTTGCTAATGGAGATGAGTTTACCTCCAATTTGTTAGAGTATATTAACGAGAGCAAAATCTCTGCTTCTCAATCAGATTACGAAAAATTTGAAAGTTCTATTTGGACTCAAAAACTTAAAGCTGCTTGGCTGCCGATTTTAATTGATAATGGAATGCTGACAGTGAAACAAAAAGAATTGATGCAAACGGCAGTTGATGATTGGGGAAGTATGTACGAAGAAGAAACTCCAATCTATTGGTATATTGCAATCGTTGTTATTGTATTAATTATTGTCCTCATATTCGTTCCTAAATGGAAAAAGAAAAACAAACCGTTAGCTGATCAATAATCAGAAAAAAAGATTAAGTGTTTTCAAAAGCCCGGGTTGAATATTATGTTTGCCCGGGTATTTTTTTAACTCAAAGTTGATTCTTTCTTTTTCTAATACTTTTAATTCTCTTACTAATCTTTCTTGAGAGATAAATTCATCATTATCACCGATGACAATTTTTACGGGCTTAATTAATTTGTTCCTGAGTCTATTATAATCAATATCGGGAGGAAGAGAACTTCCCCATAAAATTAATGATGCGTTCGGTAAATCTGAATTAACAAACCACCTGCTTGCGGCAGCACCGCCTTGCGAAAATCCGAACAAAGTAGTTTTTGTGTTTTTGTTTGTTCGAGTTGAGTACTGAGAATAAATGTTATCAAATAAATTAAGATAATCATGGATCTCATTTGTGCGGTCTTCTTTGGTCATCCAGCTTGCACCGATTTTACCGAAGAAGCCTTTGATATAAAATTTGCTTAAGCCCTCCGGTGCAATTATAAATCTTTTCTTGGAGTGAAGTGACTCAAAATTTTTAATGAAATCACTTGCAAGTTGACCGTAACCGTGAAATACAAAAACAATTTCTTCGGTTTCGCGTGTTAATTCACCGAGCGTGCAGTAGCGAGCAAATTTGGTTGTTTGGAGTGATTGAGATTTCATTTCTTTTGTGTCTTTTAGTTAAAAATAACTATTCCTTATTATCTAATGTAATCACAAATCTAATGAAAGATATTGCAATTTCTTGTTAAATTAGCACAACTTTTTAATGATCATTGAGGTGAAAATGGAAGACAAATTTTTGAAAGAAGCGATTGCAGAAGCAAAGAAAGGTTTGGAAGAAGGCGGTATCCCTATCGGTTCGGTTTTAGTTATTGATGGAAAGATTGTGGGACGCGGGCATAACCGCAGGGTGCAAAAGGGAAGTGCCATTCTTCACGCTGAAATGGATTGTTTAGAAAATGCAGGCAGACTTAAGGCAAAAGATTATCAACGGGCAACTTTATACTCAACACTTTCTCCTTGCGATATGTGCAGCGGCGCAGCCTTGCTTTATAAAATTCCCAAGATTGTTGTTGGTGAAAACAAAACTTTCAAAGGTCCCGAGGATTATGTTCGTTCCTGCGGTGTTGAGGTTGAAGTAATAAATGATAGTGAATGTATTGAGTTGATGGAAAGGTTCATTAAAGAAAAACCGGAATTGTGGAACGAAGATATTGGTGTCTGAATCGAATTTATTTTGAGTGAATCTAATCCGATTAAGTAATTCATAAATAAGGAGAACAATGGAACAAAAGAAAGCTTTCATAAAACAATTACAGGGAATTACATTTGCCGGAAAAACCGATTCCAACAATTGGGTAATGATTGATGGTCCGGAAAAATTTGGCGGAAGCAATGCCGCAATAAGGCCAAAAGAATTACTGCTTTTAAGTCTCGGTGGATGTACCGCATCTGATGTTGCTTCAATACTAAAAAAGAAACGCGTAAAACTTGATGATTTTGAAATCAATTTAACTGCTGATGCAACTGAAGATTATCCTCAGGTATACACCAAGATACACATAGAATATGTTTTTTATGGGAAGGACATTCAAGCAAAGGATGTAGAAAGAGCTATTGAACTTTCACAGACAAAATACTGCGGTGTTACCGCAATGTTAAGCAAAGCAATGGAAATAACTCATTCATACAGAATAGAGGAAAGTAAGGAGAGTTAATTTAAAAATTGTCCGGGGATACGCTTTCTACCGGCGTATCCTTCATTAATTCCGTGGTAATATAAAATGTCCTCTTCATCGCTTCGCCAGCAGAGAAACACTTCTTCATCATCTATAACTGAAGGAAAATCAACAAGACCGATTGAGAAATTCCAATCTTTATAAAAACAACCGATCTCCTCGAGTTCTCTCATAAAATAATTTAAATCGTCAATCAGTTTTCTTACTTCGGGATTTTCATCGGCATCTTTACCCATTTGTTCTGCTATTGTTCTGATCTGAAAACTTGTATCAAGAATATCTTTAACAATCTTTTTAACAAGTGGTAAAGTTTTCCGCGCTTCTTCAGGAGTAAAATATTTTGTAATTGTTGCCGACATATAGCATCTGTTATTTGAATTACTAAAATATAAAGAAAAGAAGAAACAAAGTAGACCCGAAAACATAAAATTGACAATTTATCCGATTAATTCTATTTTAAATTTCAATTTAGATAAACGGGTAAAAATGGCGGAAAAAAGAAAATACGGTAAAAAAATAGACCTTGCGCTCAATACATGGGTTAAGCTTGCGAGAGCTTATACGGTTTTTCAGCACCAAACAGATGAGAATATTAGAACTTATAACCTTACTACTCCTCAGTTTGCAGTGATTGAAGCTCTGGGTCATCTTGGTCCGCTTAGAGTAGGAGTACTCTGCAAAAAAATGCTTGTTACCGGCGGAAATATGACGCTGGTTTTAGATAATCTTGAAAAGCAGAATTTAATAGATAGAACGTTCAGCAAAGAGGATAGGCGAGCAATTGTTGTTCAGTTAACCGAAAAGGGGAAAAAAATTTTTGATGATTCATTTGTACAACATGCTCAAAAAATTGCCGAACTTTTATCTGTTTTATCAGAAGATGAGCAAAAACAGCTCGGAACTATATTGAAGAAATTAGGTTTATATCTCTCCCAAAAACGGGTATGATTTTTTTAAATAAATACTTAAAATATAAATATCGCTATGTAGTGATTTATGAAGGGAGTAACATATGTTACAGATTATAAAAAGTGAAACACGTGGAAAAACTCATATCGATTGGCTTGAAAGTTATCATAGTTTTTCATTCGGTCAATATTACGATTCGGATAATATTCAATTCGGCCCAATTCGTGTATTAAACGATGATATAATAGCACCGGGCGCTGGGTTTCCTACTCATCCTCATAATAATATGGAGATTGTTACAATTGCATTAGAAGGTGAATTAGCGCACGAAGACAGCACGGGTGGTAAAGATGTTATTCGTCCCGGAGAAGTTCAAAGAATGACCGCCGGTAAAGGGGTTTATCACTCGGAGTACAATAACTCTAAAGATAAACCTGCACACATCTTGCAAATTTGGTTTATACCTGATAAACCCGGTTATGAACCAAGTTATGAGCAAAGAAAGTATAATCCTGCCGAGGCGGAAAATGCTTTGCTTAAATTGGTCAGTAAAAAAAACGGTGACGGTGTTGTAACAATTAATCAAAATGCAGATTTATTTCTTTCTCATTTGGATAAGGAAAAAGAACTGCAATACAACCTTTTTGATGAAAGAGGAATCTATATATTTTTAATAGAAGGAAAATTATCCGTTAACGAAGCAGTATTGAACCCGCGTGATGCACTAAAAATCAGTGATGAAAAAACTATCACTATAAGGGCCGAAGAAAAGGCATCATTCATACTTTTTGATGTCCCGCTAAAATAATATATTTTAGTCCGTATATATTTATAACAAACGGGGGAACATCTATGAAATTATTCAAAGTTATTTTAACAGTAACAACTATCGCTTTACTTTTAGCAGGCTGCGGAAGAAAGTTTGAAGGTACATTTTCTACTTCACCGGTGAAACCTACGGCTGGTCAAGAAATTACCGTAATGTATGATCCAGCGGGTACGCCGCTTGAAGGTAAAGAAAACATAGATATGGTTGCATACCTTTACAGTGTTGACCTTGACGATGCAGTTGGAGTTGAGATGCGCAAAGAGGGGAAGGGATTTGTCGGTGAGTTTTCTACCCTTCCTAATACACGAGGTGTTGTTGTAAAATTTGTTGAGAGAGATAATTATGAAAATATGGACAGCAACAACAAAGAAGGATATTTAATTGAAATATATGATGAATCAGGTAACGTAGTAGCCGGTTCAAAAGCAGGGTTAGCCGCCGGTTATTATTTTTGGGCGTCTGCAGCGGGAATGGAAAGAGACGGTGAGAAATCCGTCACTGCTTTTAAAGAAGCCTTTGCAGAAAACACATATGTTAAAAACGAATATCTCGATTCATATTTCAATGTTCTATTGAGGGTTAATCCCGAGCAAGCCGACTCCATAATCAAAAGTGAACTAAGCATAGTTGAGAAAAAAGCCGACTTAACAGAAAACGAATTAAGTCTTCTTGCAAAATGGTTTGCAAAGGTAAATCTTCAAGACAAAGCTGAAGTATACAGGGCAAAATCACTGGAGCTTTACCCCAATAATGAATTTGCTCAAGAGGATGCGGCAAAAGCGATTACTGAAGCCGCCTCAGCCGATGAAAGAGTAAAACAGTTAAAAATATTCGAAGAAAAATTTCCGCATAGCGAAAAGATAAATGCTTATTACACCGGCACTATGTATGCATACAGACAGGAAGGCAATTACGAAAGTGCATACAAGTTCGCTAAAGAAAATCCACGTAAGATCCACCCATTCTATTATCAATACACGGTTCTTAAAATGATGAATGAAAACGTTGACCCCAAATTAACAATGCTGCTTGCCGAAGAAGGTGTTAAACAAGCTAGGCTGAACTTAGAAGAACCGTACACTGAAAAATCTAATGACGAAACAATTAAAGAATGGGAAAACTCGAGAGCATATTATCTCGGACTTAATCAATACCGTTACGGACAATTACTTTTTGAAAGCGGGTCGGTTCCCAAAGCATTGGATATACTCTCACAAGCCATAGATAACACAAACAGGTTAAATACTGAACAAGATTTATTGGATTATTACGGCAACGCACTTATTGAAACCGGAGAAAATCAAAAAGCTCTTGATGAAATTAGTAAGTTTATTGAAAATGGCAACGGCTCAACTTCTCTTAAAGAAAATTTGAAAAGCGCATACGTTGCCGTAAACGGTAGCACGGAAGGTTACGAAGAATACTTAAATAAATTTGTATCTGCCGCTGATGCTGAAATGCTTGCCGAACTTAAAACCAAAATGATGAATGACCCTGCACCCGGTTTTACTTTAACCGACTTAAACGGTAACCAAGTTTCTCTTGCAGATTATAAAGGCAAAACAATATTAATCGATTTTTGGGCAACCTGGTGTGGTCCTTGTCTTAGATCTTTCCCCGGTTTAGCCGAAGCAGTTAATAAATATAAGGACGATGAATCCGTTGCCTTTTTATTTATAAACGCATGGGAACGTGTTGACAACAAAGAAGAGAACGCACGTAATTTTATTGAAGAAAATGAATATCCGTTTCATGTATTGCTCGATTTCAACAACGATGTTATTACAAAATATAAAGTACAGGGGATACCAACTAAGTTTATCATTGGTCCGGATCAAAATATAAAATTTACAAGTGTCGGTTTCAGCGGCAATGTTGATCAGATGATAAAAGAAATTGAGATGATGATTGAGCTTGCTAAGGGATAGATTTTAACAGCAAGATTCAAGTATCAAGATGAAAGACTTTTTAATTAATGCGGCTGTGGATCACACTAATTATTAGATAAGTTTTGAATCCGTGTAACTCATAATCATCGAGATAAAATCGGTGCATACATTTAAAATAAAAAAGTCCGTCACAAATGTGGCGGACTTTTTTGTAATGAAGAAATTGTAAAATTTATTTTTCTTCAATGGCATCAACTGCACAAACTTCAACGCATGATTTGCATTCGTCGCAAAGCTCAGTAACTATAAATGAGTGGTCTTCGGAAAGTGGAGGATGAGTATCGCCATTCAATTCATACTCTTCACCTGCTTGGAAAATTGCGTTTTGTTCGCATTCGTCAACACAAGCTGAACAATCAATGCATTCTTCATTTATAAACATCATTTTGAACTACTCCTTTTGTTTATGCGAATAAAAAGACATAACTAACTTAAAAAGGTTTAAATAAAATAACAAGAGTAGTTTATCTAAATATCAAAACAAGACTCATTGTCGTTAAAAAGAGCAAAATTAGCTTTCTGTAGAGTTTTGATGATACTTTAGGAAATAAAGAGGAACCGGACAAAATTCCGGCAAGCAGAAATGGAACTGCAAATCCCGCATGCTTTAGTACGGTGGTTGTCGTAAATCCGCTTACTGCATGTGATGTAACAATTAATATTGAGGCTACAATAAAGAAACCGGTAATTGAGGCTTTCTGCTTAAACTTGTCCCAATCTTTTAGATAAAAGTAAATTAGTACAGGCGGTCCGTTAGTGTTAAATGCGCCACCTAAAATTCCCGAAAAAAAGCCGAATACAATTGCCCATTTGTTGGAAATCTTAAACGGTTTTATAAAAGGAACAGCATTTATCAAAACGAAGAGTAGTATAACTGCGGCTAATATCTTCATAATCAAATGCTCATCGGCATGAGAAAGAAAAAGAACACCGAGAGGGATACCGAGTACTGAACCGACAATTAATAATTTTATATCTGAAAAATCAATATGTGATTTTAGCTGAATGGTTAAATAAACATTTACAATTAGCCCGCACAAAGCGGCTAAAGGTATTGCTTCCTTAACTCCAACAACTAATGTTAATAAGGGAATTGAGGTAAGTGCAAATCCGAAACCGGTAAGCCCTTGATTAAATGCGGCAAGAAAAATTATTAACCCTATTAGAATTATTTCCGTAAGCAAATCGAAACTTTAATTGATGAGAAATCGTATTAGGTAATCTTGCTTAAATAATGATTACTAACAATCACAAATATACGATTAAAAATATTAGCGGGATTAATATGCTTATTGCTACAAGATATTTTCCTCTCCCGGTAATCCCTTTTTTCCCTTTTATCATAAACATGCCGGTAATTCCGAGAAAAATTAATCCAACCGCAAAAAGATCGGCTACATACGTCCAAACTTTTTTAGGATTGTTAAGATGAAGGAAGTTTGTTTCTCTAAAAACGGCTCTATCCGTAACTGTTTCAATTTCTGCAAAGCCGGTTTTCACATCTGCTGTAATTGTCTTACGTTCAAAGAAAAGTTGAATTGAAGTAGGTCCGTTTCTAAAACTACTGTTGGCTGTATCTTGAATGTTTAATTCGTCTTTTATGTGTGCTTGCATTGCGTCGTCGGTTAAAACAGAATCGCTCATTACCGATATGTTGACCGTATCCTTTTCAATTATGTAATTAGGATTCCATTCATCAACGTGATTAACCGCTATTCCTGAGATCCCGTAAACGATAATTAATCCAACACTTAAATAACCGATATCTCTATGTAAAATTCTAACCCATTTACGAACTTTCATTATTTCACCAATAGAATATAGAAAAGGGCTGTTTCGATTAAGGTCAATGTCAAGCTGAAATTTTGATTTTACCTTGAAAATCTATTATACCGAAGCAGCCCTTTTGAAAAATTATTACCGTTTACATTTTTATAACAGCGCCTTCGCCTTTAATTTGATAAACTTTTGCCGTTTCGTTTTCGCAATTATGCCCCTCTTCTTTCGCTTTTTCTGCACAGTCTCCCGAACATTCGTGAGCAGGTGTTACGGCGTATACTTCACCTTCAACCAATGCGGTTTTCCCTTTAGCCTCCATTGGGAATACGATGACACCATCATCAACTTTCACTCTAATTTTATCATAACCTTCCGCTGCTGCAATATCAATCCAGCATCCTCTCATTTCACAAACATCTACTATGGTTCCTTCAACCAGCACTTTCTTGCCTTCAAACTCCATCGGTTTTTCAAGTAGTGCTTTTACATCTGTTTTCTCAGTTAAAGTCAATTCTTTACCGAACTGCTTATCCTGTGCTTGTGTAAAAATAGCTGCAAGTATTAATAGCGAAATTAAGAGTGTGGTTCTTCTCATTTGGGTTCCTCGTTAGGTTTTTTATTATTCTTTTATAAGATAAATTTAGCTGATTACTCTATTATTTTCAATTTTTTCTTAGGCTAAACACAGCTGTCCAAAAGAAATCGA
>NPIE01023613.1_pt1 | contig 15736 bp, 9 predicted proteins | sample 8637661 | NCBI WGS metagenome assembly NPIE01 (sample SAMN07420842, study PRJNA396082) | bioreactor metagenome | isolation source: sample BA12 brine-fed electro-methanogenic bioreactor BA | place: Japan: Kochi | collected 2016-12-09 | reverse complement strand
GCGGCAATGGTGCCAATACCAAGACCGATGCAACCGATTTTAAAGGGATAATCCGGCAGTGCTCTTCTGGGATGGAAACGAATGGCCAGTCCCGCACCGCTCTGTTCGCCGAAATATGTCGTCTTCCACTGCCGTTTTTCCGGCAGGCGGTATTGAAATCCATGACGGATATTCCCATGGTACAGGGCATATTTTTGAAAAAGTGGTTCAGGTGAATTGGCTTCATACACGCTTTTCGTTCCATAGAAGTTTCGGCTGTGAGCGATACGCCCCTCCCTGCGGTTGGTTTGTTCCCATATCAGAAATCCGACTAAAACCATGAATCCGGCAAGACTGATGCCGGTGATGGTCCATGCCTTCCAGGATGGGGGATGCAATGCCATCTTCGATTCCTCAGCCGGTTTCCCGGAATATTCCCGTGCCACGAGAATCATGACCATGCCGACAATTCCTGTCAGCGCAAGGCCATATTCCTGATTGGAGATGAAAAAAACAGGGGCAAAGACAGCGGCGAACAATCCTCCAAAAGCGCCGCCAATGGATAGAACAAGGTAAAACAAGGTGAGGTGTTTAGGGGCGGGTTTGGCCCTTTCCAGTTCTCCATGACAGCACATGCACGGAAAAAAAAGGGCAGCGGTGAAAAGGATGATTCTCAGCCAGAGGGCAGAATTGACATCGAAATGCATTTCATAACAGGCAGCAGCCACCCCAAAAGGCAACAAAGAGCAGAACACCGGCCTGAAATACCATTTAGGGTTGTCAAAAACAATAATGAATGTCAAAAGATACACCCCCAGAGGAAGGACAAATAGAAAAGGAACTGCCGGCACATCCTGGCTGATTCGAGCCGTGGTGGCAACCAGGAGTGTCGTTCCCAGCGCGCTGAGGACAAACCAGATACTGATTTGTATCCATGGTACGGCATCACCGCCGATCGCTGTCTGGCGGATGTCTGGAAAATTTTCACTGTCGGATAAATCCGGCGTAAGGGTGTTTTTGCCGAAGAGTCTGACACCCGTGACGGCCAGCAGTATTGCAAAGATGAGAAAACACCCCGACCAGAGCCAGGCCTGCTGTGTAAGTGAAAGAAAGCGTTCAAAAATGAATGGATATGAAAGAAGGCCAACGAATGAACCGGCGTTCGAGACCGAAAAAAGGCGGAAGGGCTGCGCATTCGGTTCATCATGGAGCAGCCACCTCTGTAGAAGCGGTCCGGTCGTTGCCAGAAGCATATAAGGAAGGCCCACCGTGGCCCCCAGCAGAAGAATGATCCGAAGAGCGGGAATAGTGTCCGGTGCCGGTTTCCATTCTGAAGAGGGGATAATGGGAATAAAGATGAAGGATGCGGTCACCAATATCAGATGCAGCCCTACTTGTCGGCTGATACTCAAATGGACCGGAAACAGGTGGGCATATATATATCCGGCCAGCAGCGTCACCTGGAAAAAGAACAAAGCGGTCGTCCAGACACTGGGAGAAGATCCGAACCAGGGGAGGATCGCTTTGCCGATAAGAGGTTGGACCTGGAACAGAAGAAACGCGCTGATTAATATTATCAACGCATACAACCGTCTCATATCATGATTATGGGGTTGTTATGGGGCTTCATACCTTCCTTGTCTCAACAATGACCTGGGAATTTCAAAATTCAAAATGGGGCAGATCTCAGGGCATGGCTGATTCCATTTTCTGTTCATTGAATCCCTTGATAAACGTCTGATTGACAAAGAACACCGGGGTGGAGTGGATGCCTAAAGACCGGACAGTGTGCTGTTCCGACCTGATTTCTGACAGAAACCGCTCATTCAGATAGGTCAATGCCTCTTCCGGGGTCTTGCCCCACTGCTCTGCCAGATCCGGGAATTTGTCCAGGTACTGGGCCAGAATCTGCAGGGAATCCTGGGAGGGCTCCAGGAGTGTATAGGTGAAATCGATGATATCAAACGCCTTGGATTTGCGGTGATGCGCCTCCGCCATGACCATGCCGGCGGTCTCAGCCGCCGGGCTCAGCGGAAAATGGGCCAGACGCAGGGTGTGGATCCGGTCCAGATTTGTCTTGATGAAATCCCATCCCCGCCGGCAGTGGGGGCAGAAAGGATCGGACACCATGATGACGGTGTGCGGGCCGGTACCCGTATAGATGGCGTGGCCGAAATCGGCCGGCAGGTCATGGATGTCCACGGCCTGAAGCTGATCCATCGCGTCTTTCAGAGGGCTTACGCCGGTGGCCAGTTCCTGAATCCCCCCGAATTGAATGGTGCCGGAACCGTCCACCACCAGGGTGATGAATTCAGGGGAGAGGTCCGGCATGGTGATCTTGAGTTTGACGGCAAACACGGTCAACGCAGCGGTTTGAACCGGGATTGTTTTTTCGAGGATTACATGGTCGGACGTTATTTGCCGGAATCGTTCATCTTTGACCCCCCGGGCCGTCTGAAGCCGATGGGCGATACCGGCTTTCAGGACCGCTTCATCCAGGGACTGCACCGCGGGGTTCATGGCAGCCGGCGGCGGGTTTTGGGATTCCGGGGAAAGGGTACCCGCAGTTGCGGTGCCCGGGAAAAAGAACAGGACCGGCACCCAGAAAACCATGGCAGTCAAAAAAAGGGCGGCCTGTTTCAGAAAAAAAGCCGGGCCATGAGCCTGGACAAAATTTGGGATAAAACCCGGAACAAAAACCGGATTCACGGGTCGGGGTTGGCTGCAGAAAATCATGGTCGGGTCCCCTGGTTGAATTCGGCAAATCGGGCCGGAAAGATGTTCAAGATGGTATAGGTCAGGTCAAAGGTCTGCGTTTCTCCGGCATTTACAAGAATATCGAACCTCAGTGTTTCATGGTCCTCAAGGGTATAGCCATGCCCCATATCCACGGGTTCCCACTGGCCCGGAATCCGGTCGATGATCCGGACGTCTGCAGCGTTGTCACTGGTATTTTTCAGGATGAACCGGTCCGTGATGGTCTGGTCAAACACCTGAATCATGCCCTTGTCATTTCGCCGGATTCCTGTTTTTTTGCTTGACATACGCCGTTTGGTGATCACAAGATCCCGGCTGCGCCCGGTTTCAAGGAAAAACGTATCGCCTTTGGGAAGAAACGGCAGGGTGTCTTCGCCGGTAAACAGCCCCTGGCCCCGGGCATCTTCCAGAAAAAGCCTGATCTTGCCCCCCCGCAGGTCCCGGGTGTCTCCGGATGGTTCCGCCGGAAGGTCGAGCTGGTACCCGAACGGGACCCCGGGGTATGAATCCAGGTGTTCCGGGTCATGGGGCATGGTCTGTCCATCCCAGTGAAACCGTTTGGTGATCTGTGTGTTGACGGGAACGGAAAACGGGAACTGCCGGGTTTCCCTGTCAGATATCTGTGTGGAAAATTCAGTGTCCGGATCCAGCCATACCGTGGCCATCGGATAAGGTTGTCCGGAAAAATTTCTCAGGACCAGATCTGCTTCCAGATCCATCCCGGTTTCATCGGCATTGACCGTGGCTCTGTAAGTGGTCAGGCTGTCAAGACCGGCCGGCAGATAAGAGATGACCACGGGAACCACCCCGTCTTGATGGCAGTCGATTTCCCAGATAAGACTTTTGCCGTCCGGTGACAGGCTTGTGGACAATACCCGGGCCGATGCCGGGTCCTCCAGAGGCGTGAACAGCACGGTGTCAGGGTCCAGGGGCATGCCGGACCAGTTAAACGCCACCTGGTTGACGCCCTTGCCCAGTGAAAGGTGATGATATTCCTGGACCAGGGTATCTCCCTGGTCCGGCAGCCGGATGGTTACGGTTTCAGGCAGCGGCATAATCCCCAGGCGGGTGTCGGCAAGCAATCGATCCGGCAGAGAAACGCCGGCGGCCAGCAGCGTCAGAACAACTAAGAGTCGGACGATCATTGTCTGTCTCCTTGGTGGGTGGAGAGGGTGTGTTCAATGGTTTTTCCGGTTCCCGCAGGGACCGTGACCGTAAATTTAAACCGGTGCTGGTCGATTTTTTCGAAAGCATCGTGTCCTGACAGGTCGGAAAGAGTGAAATGGGGGTCAGCCATGGTTCTCACAATATCGATCTGGGCCGGGTGACTGGAAAAATTGGCCGCATGGATGGCCATGGTTCTGATCTCGTCAAACCCGGACAGGTTGTTTTGTTTGTCAAAATTCAGGTTGGACTTGGCATAGGCCATAATCCTTGGAGTCACGGTGATCCGGGGGGCCGGTCCCAGACGGAGGGAGTGGCGGTTGCCGGCCGGAATGTAATCCATGGTGTCGGTTCCGGCAAAGATCATGTCCCCGCGGGTATCGACGGCCTGGAATACCCGGACCGGACCGCCGGGAAGGGGAAGCGGTCCCAGGCCGGAGTCTGTGTCGTTGGTAAAGGTCACCATGCGAATTACGGCATGGCCGAACCGTTCGGTATCATACACATACCTTGTCTCCACCGGCACGGCCCCGGCCTGCACAAAGCTCACCTGGCCGGACCAGCCGTGGGTCAGGGTTTTTTCCCTGTCCAGGGTGTACACCACATAATCGGCTGCCCGGGTCATTTCCATGGGCTCTGGTGACGGGGAGGGGGCCATGGATTGCAGCGCCATGGCAGGGGCTGATTCCATGAGCGCTTTTCCCCGGGCCATCATGTCCCGGGAACCGGGGTCATCTGCCGGTGTGTCCGGCCGGCCATGGGGAAACGTCCGTCCGGCCAGATCCGCGATCCGGTCCAGCAGGTGAATGGTTCCGGTCACCAGAGCGACCCGGACATCCGGGTAATCCATGCCGGACCGGTTTTGTATCCATACCTGGCCGGTCCACTGCATCCGGGTCTGATCCGGGGACAGAATCGCAGTGTAATGTGGTTGCCAGGAAATACCCGAGGTGAAATACCGGATCACCACCTCCGCCCGGCAGGGGGTTTCTGCGGTCACATGCCAGACAGTCTGGTTTGTTCCCTCTGCCGGAAACTGAACCTGGGTGATTTTCAGGGGCAGGGCAGGATCGGCGATTTCCAGAGACAGGGATGTGGGATCGATGAGGGTCCCGGCCCAGGAAAACCGGACCGGATTGGCGCCTTTGGCAAAATGAAGAACCCGGGTGTCTTTGATCAGGGTCAGGTCGGCGCTGTTGTAAATCCAGGCCTGGATTTGGCGGGCCGGTGTCAGAACGGCGGTATCGATGCGGGCCAGGGCCGGCAGGGGCGCTGTCAGAAACACACACAAGACAAAGAAAAGCAGGCATCGGAAATGGGACATCATGTCAAAACCTCCGGTAACAAAGGGTGATTGCTGACTAAAATATCACACTGGTGAAAAAAGCCAAGGCATTTATCCGGGGATTCTGGTATAGTCAAACTCCGAAAAAATCCGGTAACCTGAAATGAGAGACCGATATCCGTGCTTCATCTGGTAAAAAGCAACCGCATGGAACTGTTGATTCAGGCGCTGGCAGAGGTGACCGCCCAGGGATCTCCGGATCCGTTTGTTCCGGAATGGATCTGCATCCAGTCCCGGGGGATGAAGCAGTGGATCTCCCTGGAACTGGCAAAAATCCGGGGGATCAGTGCCCGGCTGAATTTTTTGTTTCCCGGGGACCTGGTTCAGCATTTCATGGCACAGCGGCATCCGGACCGGTCGGTGCTGGATATGGATGTCCTGGCATGGGCCGTGTATGCCTGTCTGGAAGAACATTCGAAGACCCCGGCCCTGTCAGCGCTGGCCGCTTATTTTGAAACCGATGCCACGGGCGGAAAACAGATGCAGCTGGCGCGGCAGATTGCCGGAATCCTGGATGACTACCAGGTGTACCGTCCGGATTTGCTCATGAACTGGGAAAACGGCGGGCCCCTGCAGGATTCGGAAAATCCCACGGAAACCTGGCAGTCCTGGCTGTGGCGCAACATCGTGTCCACATCCCGGGCAGTGCCCCTGCCGCTGGTGATGAAAGACCTGGTCACGTCGGCTGCGGAAAAAACCCTGACGAACCTGCCCCACCGGATCAGCCTGTTCGGGGTGTCGTCTTTGCCGCCCTCGTTTCTGTCCGTGTTTTCAGCCCTGGAAACGGAGGTGTTCCTGTTTCTTTTGAGTCCGTCCGACCAGTATTTTTTTGATATGGTCTCACCGGGCCAGATGGACCGCATCGCCCTGAAAAAAGAAAATGGGATTGGACCGGACCCGGCAGAGGATCACTGGGAAATCAGCCATCCCCTGCTGGCGTCTTTGGGCCGGTCCAGCCAACGGTTTCAGGCACTGCTGGAAACCGGAGAATACCTGGAGCCGTTTCCGAACCTGTTTGTGGACCCGGCGGATACCACCGCCAATAACGGCCGCGTGACCCTGCTTTCCCGGCTTCAGTCCGACATCCTGAATCTGACGTTCCGGCAGGCTGGCCGGGAGGCACCTCCTCTGCCCGTGGACCCGGAAGACCGGTCCATCAGCGTGCATGTTTGCCATTCCCCCATGCGGGAGGCCCAGGTGCTCAAAGACCTGCTGCTGGATACCTTTGTCCAGGATCCGGAAACCGCCCCCCATGACGTGATTGCCATGATGCCGGATATTGAGGCCTATGCCCCGTATGTTCAGGCCGTGTTTTCCCGGGAGCCTGCCATCCCCTTTTCCATTTCCGACCGGCGGCACAAAACCGAATCCCCGGTCATTGAGGCGTTTCTGAAAATTCTGGACCTGGCAGGCTCCCGGCTGGAGCAGTCCCGGGTAATGGATCTGCTGCTGAGTCCGGCCATTGCGGAAACCTTTGATATCCAGCCGGCGGAGATCAGGGAACTGACACAGATGGTCCGGCGGTCCGGGATCTTCTGGGGGATGGATGCAGATCACCGCCAGGCTCTCACCGGGAAGGCATTCAAAGAAAACACCTGGCAGTTCGGTTTTGAGCGGCTGTTCATGGGAATGGCCATGCCGGCCGGCTCGGAATTCCTGGTGAACCAGGTGTTGCCCTGTCCGTTTGCAGAAGGTACGGATGCCGGAATCCTGGGTAGGTTCGCCCATTTCTGCCACACGCTGTTTTCTCACCTGAACGCCATGGACGGCTGTCACACCCCCAAGCAGTGGGAACGGCGTTTCACGGCCCTGATCCAGGATATGACCACCCTGACCCCGGCCCGGGAACCGGATATCCGGTTTATGTTCCAGGTTTGCCAGGACCTGACCCGGGCCGCGGACACGGCCGGGTTTGACGGTACCATCGGATTTCAGGCGGCCCGGAACCTTGTGTTGGCCAAACTGGACCAGACCGTTTCCCGGGGCGGTTTCATGACCGGGGGCGTGACCTTCTGCAACCTGGTGCCCATGCGCAGCATCCCATTCAAGGTGGTGGCACTCATGGGCATGGACGAGACCGCGTTTCCCAGAAAGGTGTTTCCCCGCGGTTTCGATCTCATGATCAAATCTCCCCGCTTAGGAGACAAGAACCTGCGGGAGGAAGACCGGACCCTGTTTCTGGAAACCCTGCTGTCGGCCCGCAACCGCCTGATCATCACCTATACCGGCATGGACATCAGGGACAATTCTCCGCTGCCCTGTTCCGGGGTGGTGAGTGAGCTGGCGGATGCGGTGAATGCGGGATTTGAATTTCCTTCCGGATACCGTTGGTGGGTCACCCACCGGCTTCACCCGTTTGATCAGGCCTATTTCGACGGTACCCCGGCCCTGTTCTCCTATTCAGAGGAGCAGTGTCAGATTGCCCGGTCCCGGACCGGCCAGGTACCATCTGGTAACGATCCGGTGTCATCTGCTGCCAGGCCGGTGTTGTGCGGAACCGATCGAATGTCATCTGATCCCGGCCAGGTGTCATCCGGAACGGGGGCAAGACCTTCCGATACAGAGGCAGGGGCCTCCGGTACCGGCACCGGCCCTGCAATGGAACCGGAGGCCAATGTTCCTGAAACGATGTCGCTTGCATCCCTTGGCCGGTTCTTCACCCGGCCTTTGACCGTGTTTTATCAGACCTGTCCGGAAATGGTGTTCCCGGAGCTGGAAGACCCGCTGCCGGACCGGGAACCGTTTCAGGTGACCGGACTGGGCCGCTATGCGCTGGGGTCCTGGATCCTGGAAAAAGAGGTGCCGGAATCCGGGTATGGGCTGGCCCGGGCCGGAGGGGGGCTGCCTTTGGGAAACCAGGGCCGCCTGGCATGGCAGGACCTGATGCGTGCGGCCAGACCCATCCAGGCCCTGACCCGGAAATGGGTGCCGGATATGACCTGTGAACCGGTTTCGGTGGACCTGGATCTGGCGGGATCCCGGATTCAGGGGACGGTGGGGGACCTGTATCAAGAGGAGGGGGCCGTGGTCCGGTGCGTGACCGGTTTCGGACGGATCCATGCCAGACGGCTGATTCGAAACTGGATTCTCCACCTGGCCGTGACCCTGATGATGCCGGACATTCCCGTGACCACCCGGATCGTCGGGACCGATCCGATCCGGCCGAAGGCTGTGGGGATGCAGGTGTTTACCCCCGTGGGAGATGCGGCCCGGACCTGTCTGGAGAACCTGGCGGCTTTTTATGTACACGGCCTGACGCATGCCTGGCCGTTTTTCCCTGAAACCGGGCTGGCCCTGGCCCGGTCTCTGGCGGAAAACCAGTATGATCTGGAAGACGCCGCCCTGACCCGTGCCATGAAAAAAGCCCGGCCCGTGTGGTTCACTGCCCATTCCGGCACCGGAGAGAAAACCGATCGGTACACGGCGGTCTGGCTGGCCGGTCAGCCGGACCCTTTTGACTCTTTGGCGCATCTGAGGGCCTCCGGGATCGTGGACCATGCCCTGGCCGTGTTCGAACCGCTTCTGGCCCATCTGGAGACCCGGTCATGAAACCGTTGAACCCCTTTGACCTGGACCTTCAGCAGACCACGCTCATCGAGGCCAGTGCCGGCACAGGCAAGACCTATACCATCACCACGCTGGTGGTCCGGCTCATTGCCAGAGGATATCCCATTGAATCCATTCTGGTAGTGACCTTTACCGAGGCGGCGGCGGCGGAACTCAAACTGCGGATCCGGGACCGGCTGTTCCGGGTTCTGGCCTCCCTGACATCGAAACGTCCGCCATCATCCGAAGATCTGCCGCCGGATGACATGCCACCTGAAGATTTCCCGCCGGATGACTTGCCGGATGAGCTGGTGTCGTTCATGGCGGCCCGGCCGGACCCGGATCTGGTCCGACGGCGCATCCGGGTGGCATTGACCGATTTTGACCAGGCAGCTGTCATGACCATCCATGCCTTCTGCCTTCAGACCCTGACGGCCCATGCCTTTGAAACCGGGACCGCCTTTGACATGGAACTGATCAGGGACAGCACCGGATTTTACCGCCAGGTGTGTATGGATTATTTCATGACCCGGATCAATGACCTGGACCCCTTGATGCTCCGGTTTCTGGCACAGAAGAACCTGACCCCGGACACCCTGGGCCGGCGAATGGCCCCGGCGGTGTCCCGCCCCGGCGTGTTCCTGATGCCCGAAGACCCCGGATTCACTGAGGTGTGTGATGCCTACCGAAAGGCCAGGGCCGCCATACGAGACTGGCTGGACCGCCACATTCAGAACATCATCGATCTGATCCGTTCCGATTCCGGCCTGGACAAGCGCAGCTATTCCGCGAAAAATGTGCCCAGATGGCTGGAAGCGGCCCGCCAGACCCTTGAGGAACAGGGAGAGGACACCCTGTTTGTGATGACAGAAAAAGGGGACTCCCTGTACCGGTTTTCCTATACCTGCCTGAAACAGAAAACCAAATCCGGTGCAAGTTGTCCGGCCCATCCCTTTTTTGATGCCTGCCAGACCCTGGTGGACCTGTATCAGGGAATGGAAACCAATGCCATGGCCCTCCTGCACAGGTTTCCACCCTTTTACAAACAGGCGCTGGCTGAATTGAAACAGCACCAGGGTCAGTGTTTTTTCGATGACCTGGTGCATGACCTGGCCCGGGCACTGACCGGCGGTCCCGGCCGGGATCTACTGATTCAGGCGGTCCGGGATCAGTACGAGGCCTGTCTCATCGATGAATTTCAGGACACGGACCCGGCCCAGTACCGGATTTTTGCCACGCTGTTCGCCCGGGCCCCCTCCCGGTTCGGCGGGTCCCGGCCCTTTTTCATGATCGGGGATCCCAAACAGGCCATTTACGGGTTCCGGGGGGGGGATATCTTTGCTTATCTCGCGGCAAGCCGGGACAGTGACCGGCAGTTTACCCTGGACAGAAATTTCCGTTCTTCCCCGCTTCTGGTGCAGGCGGTGAATGATCTGTTTTCTGCGGATCCCTATCCTTTTGTTTTCAACCAGATCCCGTTTTACCGGGTGGGCACCCCGGCCTCAGCCGGCCATGGCATTGAAGATGCCGCAGGTCCGGTGGCCCCGCTGCAGTTCGATTTTCTGCCCCGGGATACCCTGGATCCGGATTCATCCGACTATCTGACCAAAGAGACGGCCCGCCGGCTGATTCCGGATATCGTGGCCGGAACCATCCTTTGCGATATGACCGCCGGATACACCCGGGTGGACAAACATGGGACCAGATTCTCCATCGATTTCAAAGACATGGCCGTGCTGGTGCGCACTAACCAGGAGGCTGGAGAGGTTCAGGCGGCATTGTCCAGCAAGGCGATTCCCTGTTATCTGTCCAAAACCGGCTCCGTGTTTGATTCACCCCAGGCCATGGAACTTCATGACCTGCTCTGGGCCGTGTTCCGGCCGGATCATGTGGGGTTTGTCAAAGCGGCCCTGAATTCTTCCGTGTTCGGGGTTGACCCGGATGCCCTGGCCCGGTTATCCCAGACCGGGATCTGGCAGTGGCAGGACCGGTTCCGGCACTGGAAGGCCCTGTGGGAATCCCGGGGGTTCATTGCCATGATCCAGGACCTGCTCCACTGCCGGGAAGGACTGCTGGATCCGGCTTCCCGCATGGATGACCGGGGATTGACCAATTTTTACCACCTGGTGGAGCTGATTTCCCAGACCGCCCTGACCCGGCACCTGTCCCTGTTTTATCTGCTCAAATGGTTTCAGGCCCAGATGTTTGCCGATACCCGGGAGGAGACCGCGGACGAGCTGCGACTGGAAAGCGACCGCAATGCCGTGGCCATTGTGACCATCCACAAGAGCAAAGGCCTGGAATACCCGGTGGTGTACCTGCCCTATCTCTGGTCGGACTCCCGGCCTAAGGCCGGGGAACCGGTTCTGTTCCATGATCCGGACAACCAGTTTCAGCTCTGCCTGGATCTGCGGGGACAGGGGTATCAAGGGGCAGACACGCAGGGCATGGACCGATCCGCGGAACGGCACCGGACAGAGGATTTTGCGGAGCAGCGCCGGCTGCTGTATGTGGCGGTTACCCGGGCCTCGGCCCTGTGCCGGATTGTCTGGGCCGGGATCAGCGGTGTGGCGGAATCGGCCCTGGGCAGCCTGATCCATCCCCGGGGGTGTGACACGGACGAGGGCATGATCCGGGACCTGACCGTCCTGGCCGGCAAGGGGAGTCACATCCAGGTGAACCGGATGGAACCGGACAGACCGGCGCCGTCCCTGCCCGGAACGGAGCCGGGGGTGCCCTTGTTGTCTGCCCGGACCTTGACCCGCCCGATTCAGCCGGCATTCCAGGTCACCAGTTTCAGCGCACTGGTGAAAGGACATTCAATCAAGACGATCGAATCGGATCTGTCCGGCGGCAGCCGGGATGAATGGGCCGCTTATGACGGGCCGACGGATCCGGATACAGGCATGAGTCTGACGCATTCAGGCCGGGACCGGACGGAAATCCGGCTCCAGGGGTTTCCCAAAGGGGCCGGGGCCGGGGATTTTTTTCATGCCGTGCTGGAACATATGGATTTTCAATGGGATCCAACGGCGGTGACTGCCTGTGTGTCCGAATATCTTCACCGGTTCGGGTTTTCCGGGGACCGGTTTGCCGGGCCGGTTGGAAAAGCCATCCAGGAGATAGTGGCTGCGCCCCTGTCCGCAGGTCAGCACATGTTTTGTCTCAGAGATATTGCCTTGTCCGACCGGATGACGGAAGCGGAGTTCTTTTTTGACGGGACCCGGGACAACGGGTTTCATCCAGGAGATCTGTTTGCCGGAACCATCCGGTGGAACGCTTATGCCCAAACCCTGAAGGACATGAGCCCCGGACGGCTGTCCCGTTTTATCAAGGGGTTCATCGATCTGGTGGTGCGGTACAGGGAAAAATACTACCTGGTGGATTACAAATCCAATTATCTGGGAGACGCTTACGAGGACTATCGTCTGTCCGCCATGACAAGGGCCATGGAATCCCACCATTATGTGCTGCAGTACCACATCTATACCAGAGCCCTGCACCGGTACCTGTCCTGGCGCATGACCCGGTATGATCCGGAAAGGGATTTCGGCGGGGTCCTGTACCTGTTCATCCGGGGAATGCACCCGGACCACCCCGGGGCCGGGGTGTTTTTTGACCGGCCTGCCGTTGTTTTCTGAACCAGGTCTTTTTGTGGTGGGTGACCAGCGGGGCTACGGGTGCGGGTTTTTCCTTGAAAAGCGAGATCACCATCAGACCGGAAAAGATCAGCAACGCCCCGATCCCGGTGACCGGGGTGAACACCTCATTGAGCAGCAGGATCCCCAGCAGGCATCCGGTCAACGGTTCCACCAGCATCAGGAGCGCCGTCATGGACACCGGCACCACGGACAGGCCCCGGGCCAGCAGCAGGTAGGCCCCAGCCGTGGCCACCAGCCCGAGATACAGGACCACGGTCATGCCGTGCACGGTCATCACCGGGGAAAGGTCCTCGAACAGCAGCAGCCGGGGAAGCACCATCACCGCGCCCACGCACAGGATGACCGCAATGCCCAGAACAGGCGAGTGATCCGCCACCACGGCCTTGCTGCCCACCAGAGACACGGCATAACCAAACCCGGCGCCAAAGGCCAGCACAATGCCGACGGTGTCCACCTGCACCTCGCTGCCGGCCACAGACAGGAGCACACACCCGGAAATGGCCAAAAGCGAGGCGATCAGCCAGATTTTTGTCAGCCGCTCTTTTTGAAACACCGCACTTAANNGGCCACAATGGTGCCCAGTGCCACCCCGGTTCTGGCCACGGCTTCGAAGAAACACAGCTGAAACATCACGATGCCGGACGCGGCCACAATGGTGGGAATGACCGGCGGACGAAAAGCGGCCAGCCGGATGTTGCCGAAGATCAGGGCCGTCAGGAGCAGGGCCGGGCCGCCGATGATCAGACGCAGCGATCCGATGGTGGTGCTGGAGATACCGGCCGGGGCCAGGGCCTGGGAGGTGCCGGTGGTGCCGAACAGCACGGCTGCAAAGATTACCAGGGCGAATCCCTTGTAAAGGTCCTGTTTCTCCATTATCTGAACCGGCTGTCCGATCGCTTTTCAGCGACTTCGGTTTCACTGGCCTGCATCCATCCGGACCGGCTGTCCACCACGGCGTCGAATTTTTCCATGTAGGGTTTGATGTCCAGCAGGGGGGTGCCGTCAAGCACATCGATGTCCAGAACATGCAGCAGATTTCCCTCAATCTTTTCCAGCCGGACAATGGAAATGCCGATATGGTTGGGCCTCAGCGGAGACCGGGTGGCATAGACGCCCCTGGGCCGGGTATCCATGAAAGGCACCACGGTCAGTTCGGTCCGGGTGGCCTTGTGAAAGGAATAGATCAGAAAGATGTGGCTGAACCCTTCCAGGTCTTTGAGGCCCGGCAGAAACGCTTTATCTACCTGAATCTGTCCTCTGGTGCCGGCGGCCCCTCTGGGCTGAATCGGCATGTCTTCGATCTGCCTGAACGGGGAAAAAATTTTTCCGATGGATTGGATTGGATGCATGGGTCACTGGTTTCAGATAGGATTAGAGCTTCGCATTTTCAAGGGCAAAGGCCCAGTTGATCCGTTTGTCCAGGATGGCTTCGACATAGGCCTTGCGCTGGTTCTGGTAGTCCAGGTAATACGCGTGTTCCCACACGTCAATGGTGAGCAGCGGGATCATGCCCATGGTGAGCGGTGTTTTGGCATTGCCGGTGTTCACGGCTTTCAGGGTGCCGTTGTCCAGCACCAGCCAGGCCCATCCGCTGGCGAACTGGGTGGTGGCGGCGGCCAGCAGGGCCTGCAGGCAGGCGTCCACACTGCCGAAATCTTCTTTCATTTTGCGTGTGAGTGCGGCAGGGGGCTCTCCGCCCCCCCTGGGACTCAGGCTGTGCCAGTAAAAGGTATGGTTCCACACCTGGGCTGCATTGTTGAAAATGGCGGTCTGATCCGGATTGCCTGCACTGCGGTTGATCACGTCTTCCAGGGAGAGATCCGCATACGCGGTGCCGGTGATCAAGCGGTTCAGGTTGTTCACGTATCCCTGATGGTGTTTGCCGTAGTGGAACGACAGGGTTCTGGCGGTAATCACCGGTTCCAGATCCGTATCACCCCAGGGCAGTGGCGGCAGCACGTGAGAAGAAGAGGAGGCGGCCGCGGTCCCGGGCAGCCCGGCCATGGCCACGGAAACGGCGGCACCGGCCGAGATGGCCAGAAAAGTACGCCGGTTCATGGAAGTGTCCGGATGGTCGTTTTGATCAAAGGATGTCATGAGCGATTCCTCCATTAGACTCTGATGGTGAGCGGTTGATTCTGCATCATATCATCGGTGTGCACAGATGGACAAGCGGTTTCTTTCATGTTTTGATTGACAAGGCAAAACCGGATTGCCTATTTTATAGTAGCGGCTTTGGCTGAAATCTTCTGTGACAAAGGCAGGTAATGAACCGTTCGTCTGTATTCAAATGGCCGTCCATATCCCGGACCCGTCAGGGAGACCTGCGTCACGTGGGTTTTGAGCTGGAATTCACCGGTCTGGATCTTGACCAGACGGCCCGGGTGGTGACCACTGTGCTGGGGGGTACCCGGGCCAGTGAATCCGCGGCTGCCTGTGTGATAACGGTCCCGGAACTGGGGGAATTCACCGTGGAACTGGACTGGGACTTTCTCAAAAAACAGGCAGCCCGGCGGGAGCCGGACCCAACCGGAGACTGGGTGGACCTGCTCAGCCAGGCCGCCGCATGGCTGGTACCCATGGAAGTGGTGTGTCCGCCCATTGAGGTATCGGAGCTGCACCGGCTGGACCCGCTGGTTACGGCCCTGCGCCGGGCCGGGGCCAGGGGCACGAAAGATTCCATGATCGCTGCGTATGGGGTCCATATCAACGTCGAGGTGCCGGCCATGGAGCCGGAGACAGTGTTTGCCTATCTGAAGGCGTTTTCATTGCTGCAATGGTGGCTGGTGGAGGCCCATGAGGTGGATATGGCCCGGCGGATCAGTCCCTATGTGGGGTTATATCCTGAACCCTATCTGCAGGTGCTGTTTTCCCGGAACACACCGGATATTGCCCGGATCACGAGTGATTACCTGGACCATAACCCCACCCGGAACCGGGCACTGGACCTGCTGCCCCTGCTGGCCTGTGTGGAACCTGACATGGTTAAAAATGCGGTGGCAGACCCGAAAATAAAACCCCGGCCCGCGTTTCACTACCGGCTGCCCAATTGTCAGATCGACAGACCGGACTGGTCTTTGGCCCGCCCCTGGAACCTCTGGTGGGTGGTGGAGGAGCTGGCACAGCGCCCGGATGACCTGAATATGATGCAGGAGCGGTTTCTGTCCCTGCACCGGCCTTTGATCGGGGTGAACCGCAGTGAGTGGACCGCCTGGATGGATCAATGGATAAACGACCACTTGTGGGCGTAACCGGGTCGGCCCGGCGCTGGGCCCCGGCCTGG
>NPIE01010860.1_pt2 | contig 15738 bp, 12 predicted proteins | sample 8637661 | NCBI WGS metagenome assembly NPIE01 (sample SAMN07420842, study PRJNA396082) | bioreactor metagenome | isolation source: sample BA12 brine-fed electro-methanogenic bioreactor BA | place: Japan: Kochi | collected 2016-12-09 | reverse complement strand
TCGTATACATGCGCGCAATCGAGAGGCTTGCTCTTGCTCTTGCCCTTGCTCTTGCTCTTGTTGTCAATCCCCAAGCGCATCCCGGCTTCCGTACGCTGTCATTTCTTCTCTCACCATCTCCGGGTGCGCGGTCATTTTGGTCACGCGTGATTATGTCTGTTTATTACGCGCCCTTTCGATTATGAGTTGCGATTCTGCTGTGAGAGTACAAATAAGGCGTCGAAGCCCTGCCTAATCGCGCTCGCAATCAAGACGGCCGGCGACTCCCGTTAAATCGAATAATGCGCTCATCCGGCGTTACGGCATAAACGGTCTATTTTCGCGGCTTCTCCATACGCTCTGATAATCATGTCTGTATAAGGCGGGCAATGCGGTTGCGCAAGGCATTCATCTCGGAGATGCCGCATACAGTGCATATGCCCGCATAGACAAGCCCGCCGGCAACGCTTGCCCCCGCCAGAACCATGGCTCTGGCGATCAATGTCGCGTCGCCGAGCCAGCGCGCAAGTGTGAAACTGACTCCATAAGCGCTGACGCCCATAACAACAGACGCCGCCGTCATGATGCATAAAGACGCGACGAAATCATGGTTCCAGGCTGCACCTTGACGACTGGCGTGCAATATATAGAGGGCAACGAAATTGACCGTAAACGAAATGGAGGTTGACAAGGCTAGTCCCTCATATCCCATGGGACGCACGAGGACAATATTCAGCGCGATGTTCAACAACATACTGCATGTAGCCACAATCACGGGGGTACGCGTGTCATGGCGCGCATAATACGCCTGTACCATAACCTTTACCCAGGCAAAAGACACCAAGCCCATCGCCGCGTAAAACAATGCGCCGGCCGCCTGTTGCGTTGCCGTATGACCAAACTCGCCGCGCTCAAAAAGCAGGCGAATAACGGGTTCTCGCAGCGCGATAAGTGCGATCATGGCGGGCATGGATAGAAAAAAAGACTGCCGCAATCCGTATATGAGCAGGCGCCGCGACTCCCGGGCGTCTTCTCGCGCATGCGCGCGCGACAGCGCGGGCAACACCGCTACCGCCACAGCAACGCCAAATATGGACAAGGGCAACTGTACCAACCGATTCGAGACATACAATGCGAGCACCTTGTCTTCCCCCAAGGACATGGCGAAGAAACGGTCCACCAGCTTATTGACTTCGCCGGCCGCTTGCCCGAGCACAACCGGCGCCAACAGCAACAGCGTTTGTGCCACCGCGCTGTTGCGTAATCGGAAACTGGGCAACACCACACCTACATGCCGGTACATATCGCACCACAGCACAACCAGTTGCGCCAAACCGCCCAGCCATACGCCGACAACCAATGCCCATGCAGGATTCTCGAATCGGTCGCGCAGTGTACAGGCGCACAGGATAAGCGCAACGTTTAACAGCATCGGCGACCAGGACGGCGTGCCGTAGCGTTTCGCCACGAACAGCGGGGCCATGGCAAATACGGCCGCGCCGATAAAAAACAGGTAGGGAAAGGTCCACTGCAGTAGCCGAACAAGCTCGATAAGTGCGGTCTCGGACTGGGGAAGAGGCTGTCCCGTAATGGGCTTGAGCATGGATAACGCCATGGGCGCCAGGGGCATGGCAAGTACGCCCAGAACGGTCAGTACGACAAAAATAATCAGCATCATGGACATCACGGCTGCCACTGACCGACGGTAACTGTCCATATCCTCGGTCTCACGCGTCGTAGAAAAAACAGGTACGAGCGCTGCGTTTACGGCGCCTTCGCCCAACATGTCGCGCAGCATATTGGGCAGGCTGAAGGCGAAAAGAAACGCGCCCAGCGCCGCCCCCGGTATGGCATGCGCAAATACCATGTCCCGCGCCAAACCCAATACGCGGCTGAGCATGGTGCCGCTGGCAAAGATGGCCGCAAACCGCGACAACTCGTTCGGCTGGGTGCGCGCCCCTTCTTCTGTGGCAAAAGGAGTTGTTTCCAAAGGCTGTGTCCTTGATTTGCTCCTGAGAGACGACCTGCACACGAGTATAATCATTTCACACGAACCAATGCACTATTAGATATGCGGATTACCCTGCCTTCCGCCTCCAGCATGCCTTATGCGCCGTGCTTCTCGCGATAGCGGCGTTCAATCGCCGATGCGAGTGTGTTCGTGTCTGGTATGATCGAAATATAGGTTGGCGTACCGTCCAGACAGATTGTAGGTACGTTTTTTACGTCGAGTCGACACATGATCCCGATGCCTTCACGGCGCTTAATCTTGTGCTCATTTACCTGCACCGGTACGGTGGCCTGCGCGGCGGCCGCCTGTGCTGCGTCCATCATGTACTGGCAGGGAGCGCACGCCGCGCTGTCCAGGGTGATAACGTCCAGGATTACGGACGCCTCATGGTCGTAATCGGGCAACTCAACTTCATTGAGCCAATCAATTTTTGCCGCCTGCGCGGTATTTCTGGCCACTTCACGCTGATAGGAATCCAGGACCATGCTTGCGACAGCACGCAAATTATCCGGCGGCGTCGCGTAAGGCAGATCGCACCCGGGCGCAAGAATGAAACCAAGACCATCGCCTTCATCCAGACACCGGATGGCGTCGAGTTTGGCGTCGTCCTCGCCGCCCAACAAAAGCGCTGTGGTCAACCTGATATTGCCCCCATAGGACTTGTCGTGTTTTTGGGCCAGTGCGCGCAATAAGGCAAGGTCCACATTCTCGTCCACACTGAGGTTGTCGCAACGCGTCTGGAACATTGCCTCGAGGTTGCGTGTGGCGTCGCCGCAAACAAATAGCGACGCCATCGCCCCGTATGCATGAACGGCGTCGGCCAGATGATTGATTGCCGCACTCACATATTGCTCGAAATGAGCGACGGAAATCTGGCTGACCATCGGGTCCACAATGCCGATGATGTCCACGCCGTGGTCAAGATAAAAGGCCGCCACAAGTGCGCCGGTCTCGGCGCACCAGTCCATGGCTTTGCGCGTACCATCCGGGTCCATGAGCATGTCCAGAAACAACTCGCTGCCGCGCAAATGGGACAGTAAGGTAAACGGACCGCAAATCAATCCGTAAAGCGCTGTGTTGTTGTTCAACTCCTGTACCAGTTGTCGTGTAGCCTTGGCCACCACGGGAAACCGCCCCTGTNNTGCGTCAGGTCCAGGGACGCGTGCTGTGATATTTCGAGGCCCGAGGCGAGTGGATGCGAAGCCACCGAAGGTGGTCCGTCGTCCGCCCAAATCAACTCGCAGCCTAATGCCTCTGCTTCCATTTGCAGATCAAAAACAACCGGGACGCCGTCCGCCTGATACCATTCAACTGCCGCAAGCTGTCCGCGCGCCAACAGTTCGGCCGAGTGCAGATATTCACGGGCGCCTGCTTTGACGAGGCTGCCGCCGTGAACGCCAACATAGGGAAGCCAGGGCGTACGCGGCGTTTCATTTCTTTGCATGGCGTCCAGCAACAGGGTTTTGCCGTTCATGAATACTATCCTTGTCTTCACGGCAACATCAGGAGACCCCGTATTGCGCAGGGGGACGCCTGAGATGTCGTTTTGTGATGGCCTATGCTTCCTGGGAGACTGAGTCCGGAAGAAGAGACGTCTCCGGCGCAACAGCTAATTAGCGATTATACTTCAGTTCGTGGCCTTCGCGCAGACGTCACGAACTGAAGATTGAACGTTGAATACGCGCATCCTATTTATTCCTTATACGTTTGCAGATGAGGGGCAAAAAGCACAAACGCATAACGCTTCGTCAGCAATACGAACCAAGGACCGGGTTTCCATTTTAAAACATGTCGGGTAAAAAGTGTTCAGACAGCCATAAAAACGGAACATCTATTCGAGAAGGTGGGAATCCGAGCCCAAATCAACGGAAAATCAGAGGGAGTATACCGTAAGATTTGATAGCGTCGCAAGAGGTTTCTGGCGTCCTCATATTTGGGGGTACTCCTGTCCAAATTAATCCAACGCGGTGTTCGCAAAGAACCGCAGAGGTTTGCGGAGAATAGTGGACGTGGTCCATAGGCCCCGAATTCAGCATGATTCCATATTTAGTCTGTCGGCGGCGGTTACTTTTTATCCAAGGATCAAATTATTTTATCAATCCTATGGCCCAAGGCCTTATTTTGTCATCAGTTCCTTTTTGTTCCATTTTATGATTGTTTGCGAGACCATACGCATTTCCGACGCGATCTGGAATCTTGAATCTGGATGCGATAAAGTTCATTAACACCTGTATATCGTTTATCTGTTACAATGCCCGCAATTTGACTCCTCGTATTATGCGGCAGTCCCTCTTGTGGAATCAGCCTGTTACGGAAACACGACGGAATGAGTTTTGATATAGATACCGCCCACACTGAATGTGGTTTTGCGCCAACAACATCTCCACGGGAATCCCAGGAGTTGACGTCTCGTTTATTGGCGCGCCCGCCCCTTGCAACACGCGCAAGCGACCTGATGACTGTCAGAACAAAAGCAGAAGCAAAGTATCGTCTCAGCGGGAAGGATAAAAATGAAACGCATCCAGCCGGCTGGGCATTTGGTTTGGCCGTGTGCTTCCTGCGCAACTTGCTCAAGACCTTTGGTTTCTTTAAACGTGGCGTAAGAAATGCCAAGCAGTATCGCGTGGTTACACGTTCAGTGACGGTTCCTGACCTGCCGGATGATCTTGATGGATTCAGAATTCTGCACATATCCGATTTCCATCTGTCCCGCCGTGTACCAGAACTGGCGCTGTCCATGGGCAGGGTCCTGGACGGCGTGGAGACGGACTTATGCGTACTGACAGGTGATTATCGGTTTGGATATTACGGTCCACCAGAACATATCGTCGGCCAGTTGCACGACATACTCGCCGGTGTGCAGTCGCGCTGCGGCATCATTGCGGTACTTGGCAACCATGATACGTTTGCCATCGGTCAGTTGCTTGAGAACTCTGGATTCCCCATACTTTACAATGAGGGCGTCGGTCTTAATATCGGTAAGACCACGGTTTGGATTTGCGGCGTGGACGAAACCCATAATTTCGGTTGTGACCGCATTGAGAAGGCTGTGCGGGACGCGCCTGAAGGGGCATTCAAGATTCTTTTGGCTCATACGCCTGAGCGTGTTCATGAGGCTGAGGCGCATGGCATAGCCCTGTATCTTACCGGACATACCCACGGCGGGCAAATCCGCCTGCCGGTAATANNAGCCAGGTCTGGGGCATATGGCGTCACAAACGTATGGTCGGCCACACCACTTGCGGCATTGGCGTGACCGATGTGCCTGTTCGCTTTCATTGTCTCCCCGAGGCCGCCTTGCTGGTATTGAGACGCCTCTGATGGATACAATGAGAGCGCTGGAGGTGATGGCAGGAGATAATAACAAATGAACAGGGAATGCGCGCATGCTGGACGTCAGGTATTTATGAGCACAATTTTCGCTTATTATTCGGGACAATGATGTGACGGAAAAAAGAATTACAGTAGATATTTGGAGCGCCGCCACCGTGCTGTTGTGGATGGCGATTTTTATGGTCGGTCTTTTCCCGGAGACGGTGTTTTCGGTTTTGAGAGAATTGGGATATGTGGCAACACAGCGCGCCCTTATCAATAGTCCCTGGCTGATCACCATTTTCTGTGCCGTCTTTCTGGGCTGGTTCAGTTTTTGTCGTTGTGTCGAGATTAATGACGCCATGGATATTGCATTCGGTAAAAGCGTTCAGATCACGATATTGGCGCTAGCCGCTTTTCTACCCTTGCATATCGAACAAATCCCCCTGTATCTTCGTATTCCCATCCCTTATTATCGCAATCTGATTATGTTGATTGTTGCGTGCAAGGCGTTGACATGGCTTTATTTGCTGTCTCTGTTGCTGCGTTACCATCTGGTGTCGGGACATGAAGCGTTCAAGACCATGCCGTTGTTTTTTCCCAGCGCCTTGCGGTCTCACAAAGCCAGCGCGGAATACGTCCCTGAAAATAATCCAAACGCAGAAGAAAATGAACCTCAAGAATAGCGATGGGCTGTCTTGCGATTATTGATTATAGCGCAACAACGCCTGAAAAAAGCGCAGCGATTGTTCTTCGTACCAGTACTTCAAGCGCCACGGCGCGCTGCCCGATGCGAATCCGGCATGACCGCCCCGGTCCGTGAACATCGGGTACAGCCAGGGCGATTCCGCTGCGATCTGTTGCGGTACATATTCAGGCAACACAAATGGATCGTCCGTGGAGGTGAGTAGCAAGGTGGGGATGCGGATATTGGGCAGATAAGGCGTGCATACGCTGCGCGCCCAATAGTCCTCGGCATCCTTGAAGCCGTAGAGGGGGGCGGTGACGGCGTTGTCGAAATCATAGAAACTGCGCGACTGTCGCACTTTTTCTTCGTCAAGCAGTCCGGGATAACGCCGCGCAAGATCAAGCGCCTTGGACACAAGGGTATGCACAAAATGGCGGACATACAAACCGAAAAGCTGGCGGTGAAAGTGGGGGGCTGTGCGAACCGGATCGTAAGGTACAGAGATTACGGTCGCGCCTTGAATATAGTGTTGCGCTGTCGCGCCCTGTTCGCCGAGCCATTTGGCCAGCACATTGCCGCCCAGAGAAACGCCAACAGCAAACAGGGTGCGTTCAGGGTATTGTTCCCGCAACCGTCGTATGACGTAATCCGCGTCTGTCGTATCGCCCAGGTGATAGAGTTTCGGCCCTCGGTTCATGCCAAAACCGCAGGAACGAAAAAATACAATACCGTACCCCCAGCCCAGCTGGTTGAGATGACGCGCGAAACCGGAAAGATAATATGACTTGGGCGTACCCTCCATGCCGTGAAACAACAAGACAAAAGGCGCCTCGTCCGGCCCATCAAGAAATAGAAGGTCGAGAAAATCGTTATCCGGCGTATCCCAGCGTTCATGGCGCATGGGCGGTGCGCCGAAATGAGTAAATCGTTTGCGAATAAGCGGGCCCCAGATGGTCTGGCCATGCCGGCCACGCATCCACCACGTTGGTTTATAGGGATGACAATTCAGTTCCGCAAGTATCTTGTCCTTCTTGTCAAACGCGCATATCTCCGCCATAACAATACCTCCAGGGACACCCTTTGCCTGTATATAATTCTCAGGTGCGGCTTTTTCCGTATGGCATTCGTGCCGCTATGGTTCGGTAATCATAAAGGCATCGGCTGGTCATGCGCAAGGACGCCCCTGTAAAAGATTCAGTTGAGGATTATCAGTGTATTGGCGTACTATTGTTTCAGGTTCACGATAGGGCGCTTGTCGTTTCGTGGTCGCTATTACTACCGAGAAGTTGAAACAATTATCAAAAGTCATTGGTTATATTATGGGCAGCGCCCGCGTGGAAGGAGAGCGTGTTATGTTGGATTGTCTCATGACGGCGGAAGAAAAACTATTGCGTGACGAAGCGCGTGCATTTGTGCGTGATGATGTGGACAAGGCGTTGTTGCGCGCCATGGATGCTGATGAGGTGCGCTATCCGCGGGAGTTTATTGAAAAAGCGGCGGCACGCAACCTTCTTGGGCTGCGTTTTCCGAAAAAATACGGCGGGCGCGGCTTGCCCTGGACCGCTGAAATCGCCGCCCTAGAGGAAGTGGGCGTACTGGGCACCTCGCTCGGATGTCTCTATTCGCTGGTGAGTATTGTCGGCGAAGCCATCAATAAATTCGGTTCGGAGAAACTCAAAGAGAAATATTTGCGGGCGACTATCGAAGGGCGCTTGACTGCGGCCGAGGCTTTGACTGAACCGCGGGGAGGCAGCGACTTCTTCGGCGCCACAACTACGGCGCGGCGCGAGGGCGATTATTATATCCTTAACGGGCAGAAGCGTTTTGTGGTCGGCGCCGAGGGTGCGGATTATTTCATGGTTTATGCGCGTACGGGCCCGCCGGATGCGCCGCCCCACGAGGCCATCAGCACGTTCATCGTGGACCGCGGCCCCGGCGTTGCAGTCGAACATGTCTACGGGCTCATGGGTACGCGCGGAGGCGGCACGGGACGGCTTGTGTTCAAGGAGTGTCGCGTGCCCGCCGAGAACCTGCTTGGCCAGGAGAACGGCGGCGGCATTATCTTCTACCAGATGATGATTCCTGAGCGCATGACCAGCGCCGAGGGGGCCGTGGGTATGGGGCGGGCCGCCATGGAGGTGGCCACTCGCTACAGTACCCGCCGGAAGGCCTTCGGACAGCGCATCCAGGAGTTCCAGGCCGTCAATTTCAAAGTGGCCGACATGATTACGCTCTTGGATATATCCCGTGGGTTGATTCATATTGCGGCCCGGTCCGTGGATGCGGGCGAACCCTCGGGGCGATCGCGGCGGTATGTGTCCGAAGCAAAGAAGACCGCCACGGAAAACGCCTGGAAAGTGGTGAACCACGCAATGCAGATCATGGGCGGTATCGGCTATACAAACATCTTTCCCATTGAAAAGATGTTGCGTGATGTGCGACTCATAATGATTTGGACCGGCACCAATGAGATCATGGACCTGATAATCCAGCACGAATTCTACAAGGAGTTCGCCCAGGAAACCAATCCAGCCAGGGATATTGAGTTTGACGCGGTCGAAGCGGGACGGGAAGAAGAAAAAGTATACGAATAACGGAGATACGGCATTAGCGCACTCCTTCGACCGTCAAAGGTGCGAGCGCTAGACGATTGACCGGTGTGTATACATAAAAACGAGGAGAACGCCCCCATGGATTTCCTGGAAAAACAGTTCGGTGTGACGCAGGCGGGATCAACGGTGCGGCGAGAGATTGTGGGCGGCGCGACTACTTTCGCGACCATGAGTTATATTATCTTTGTGCAGCCTACGGTACTGGCCATGGCGGGCATGGATTTTGGCTCCGTCGTGTTGGCCACATGCATATCCTCTGCAATAGCCTGTTTCCTCATGGGAGTGCTCGCTAATTATCCCTTTGCTCTGGCCCCGGGCATGGGGCAGAATTTCCTTTTTTCCTTTACCATCTGCCTGGGCATGGGATTCAGCTGGCAGGCGGCCCTGACGGTCGTGTTGTTTTCAGGCATTATTTTCACGGCGCTCTCCTTGTTCCAGTTTCGCGAGAAAGTGATTGACATATTGCCGTTATGTCTGAAGAATGCCATTGGTCCCGGCATAGGCCTCTTCATCGCATTCATCGGCCTGCAGTGGAGCGGCATCGTGGTCTTGAACAGCGCCACCATGGTTACGCTGGGCGATTTGAAACACGCAGTGCCGCTGACCGCTTTGCTTGGCCTGCTGATCATGGCCACACTGCACGCGCGTAATATTCACGGCGGCATCCTCCTCGGCATACTGATTACCACGGGAATCGGTCTGTTTCTGGGCGTCATACCCCGCTCCATGCCGGAATATCAGTTCTCCGTCGCCTCCTTTTTCAGCCTTGATTTCAAGGAATTGCTGGTGCGTTGGCCGGACGCGCTGCTGGCTATCGGGCTGTTCTTTTTCCTCGACCTTTTTGATACGGTCGGTACGCTTGTCGGCGTAAGCACACAGGCCGGATTCATGACCGAAGAGGGCCAATTGCCGCGCGCAGGCCGGGCTTTTCTCGCCGACGCGCTGGGCACCTGTGTTGGGGCGCTATGCGGCACCCCGACGGTTACCAGCTATATCGAGAGCGCCACCGGCGTCGCAGCCGGCGCGCGCACCGGGTTGGCGGCTATTGTAACCGGACTGTGTTTCATCGTCGCTATGGCGCTCGCGCCGGTTGTGGCGCTGGTGGGCACAAACGTCGGACCGGAGTACTACGCCGCCCTGGGTATTGAAGGCGCCTATGTAGCCATGTATCCCGCCGTGGCCCCCGCCTTGATACTGGTGGGGTTGTTCATGCTTGCGCCATTGCGAAAAGTCAACTGGGATGATGTCACCGAGAGCCTGCCCGCATTTCTGACGGTAGCGATGATGGCCTTTGGATACGGCATCACCGAAGGCATCGCAGCAGGATGCATCTCTTTTGCGACAATCAAAACCGTCACCGGGCGAGCCAGGGAGGTTCACCCCGTCATGTATGGAGTCGCATTGGCATTGGTGCTGCGCTATGCCTTTTTACGGTAACAGGCTTCCCGGATAATGCGCCACAACAATGCATTTTATCGCGCCCCATCATTTTTTGTTTGTGAGTTCACCCTGCGGATGTAGAAGCATGGTATAGTTGGGATGAAGGGTATCATGAATGAAATGAATGGCGTAACGGACCAGCGCCAGTTGTGGCATTCAAGAGCGTGAACGCCAACGGGACATTTACTGCCGGGCGAACCGCATATTAAGGCGCTGCTAGACAGTTATTTAATTGAATTTATATATTTATGTGTGCTGCTCTCGCGCCATGTCGGATACCTCTAAAAAAAGACTTCTTCTGGCGAATGTTTGCCCTTTTATGCCCACTGACTGGTATAATAGAATCAGTTAAGGTGTATTCGGGTGACGTAACCTTCAGATACCAACTGATGTTGTCGCGCACAAGCGGCAACAGGCATGGTTGTCCTTCGACTTGGAACTGCATGCATGTTGAAAGCGTGTGTGCCTGAGCAGGCCGGTTAAACAAGGAATCATAGTATCAGGAATGAGTGACAGTAAAAATAAGCAACGCTGCCGGCAGCAGACGATGATGTTGCCCCTTTTATGTGCGCTGGTGGCGACACTGTACACCACAGCTTACGCTGCGGTGGATGAAGCGGAGTCAGGAATTGGCGTGATTGACACCATTCGGCCGAAAGTTTCCGCGTTTTCGGTGAATACGCCGCGCCAAGCCCAGGCGACGTTTTCCAAGGACATGCTCGAGGTAGAGGCAGGTAATAGCGATAACTATACCTTGTCGGGCGATAAAGGCAATTTGAGCGCGCGTCCCGATACCGCCTCCGCCAATGGACGTATTGTTACACTGGGATGGAGTGCAGGGGAAATGTTGATTGGCGGCAATGTCGCCTTGACTGTGGGCGCGGTGCGCGACGCATTAGGCAATCCCTTGGATACGGCGCATGCAAGCGGCAGCGCCGCAAGCCAAGGGTCCTATCCCACCGGTACGATAAATATTAATCATGACGGCGGCGGCACGGTATACAACCGCGATGTCATGTTAACGCTGAGCGCCGAAGACCAGCATTCAAACGTCGTAAAGATGCGTTTCAGCAATAATGGCAGCATCTGGTCGCCGTCGAGTTGGAACGATGCGCCGGCTTTTGACGCCAGTTACGCTTGGATGTTGGCCGAAGGCCCGAACGGCCCCAGAACCGTATATGCGCAGTATCGAGACGCTGCGGGCAATGTAAGCGCTGACACCATCAGCGCCACGGTCACCCTGCAGATTACCAATCCGACGGTAACATTGTCGGGGGATACTTCGCCAACCAACGGCCCGCGTACGGTCACTATCACGTTCAGCGAAACGGTCTACAATTTTTCTGCGTTGGGGATTACGGTGCAAAACGGCTTGGCGAGCAACCTGCAGCCTGAGTCGCCCGCCGCCGTATATACAGCGACCATGCTGGGCAATGACGGCGAGCATGAGGTGTCGGTGTCGGTGCCTGCCGGCGCTGCGGTAAATATTGGCGACAATCCAAATCTGGCCTCAGACACAGCCTTCGCCTACTTCCACGATTCGATGCCGCCCACGGGCGCGCTCGCAATCAATTCGACCTTTCAGACCGGATATGTCAATTCAACGAATGTCGTTTTGACGCCCAGTGCGGCGGACACGGGCAGCAGCTTGGCCAGGATGCGTTTCAGCAACAACGGCAGCACCTGGACGCCGGTAAATTGGAACGATGCGCCGGCTTATGCGACGTCTCATGACTGGACCTTGGCCGCCGGCGCGGACGGCTCGCGCACGGTTTATGCCCAGTACAGAGATGGTCTGGGCAATGTTACAACGGCGGCCATACAGGCCACAACAACGTTGGACACAACGTCGCCCTCCGTCAGTTTCGATGGCGACGCCTCGAACACCACCAGTGTGAAACCCGTGACCCTTATCTTCACGGAAATGGTGTACGGCTTGACGGCTTCCGGCATCAGCGTGACCAACGGCACGGCGGCAAACTTGCAGCCTTCGACGCCAGCCGACGCCTATACCGTGGATATTCAGGGACAAAATACGGGGTTGGTAACGGTAACGCTGCCCGCCGATGCGGTGCAGGACCGGGCAGGTAATTGGAATCCCGCAGCCGTTACGCCGTTTACGTTCTATTTCGACGATCCCCGTCCACCCGCGCCACTCATGAATCCCTTGCCCGTTTACAGTCCGGGCCCCGCACGCAATGTCTCGTGGCAGCCGCATGAAAGTTACGTTGGTCAGCAAATGTACTATGATGTGGAATGTCACGACGTCGAGACGATGACCAACAGAGTCGGTAATGTCTTCATCACGATTGACGGTGTTTTCGATTACACCTTTACTTCCCTGACCCACGGCCAGACGTACTGGTACCGGGTGCGCGCACGCACACCGAGCGACCCTACTTTCAGCGGCTGGAGCAATGTTGTATCTTCCACCCAGGACGCGCAAGGGCCCACGGGCGCCCTGACGGTTGTACCCACAGGCCAGCCGGGATATGTAAACACCTACGAGGTGACGCTTGCCCTTGACGCCAATGACCCGGTTTCCGGGGTTGAAAAGATGCGTTTCAGCAACGACGGCGCCACCTGGACGCCGTGGGAAACCGCGCCCGGCTACGCCGTCACGTACCCATGGACCTTGTCCGCGGGAGGCGATGGGGCGCGAACCGTATATGCGCAATTCCGTGATGGCGTGGAAAACGCGTCCTCGTCGGTTTCCGCCGCAGTCACCGTCGAGACCACGCGACCCGGTGTTTCTGTTGCGGGCGATACGACGCCAACCACTGAGAGTCGAACCCTGACCATTACATTCACCAAACAGGTGTATGAGTTCGGCGCAGGCGGCATCGTGCTTACCAATGGTCAGATACAGAGTTTCACGCCTGCCCCGCCCGCAACTCAGTACAGCGTACAGATTCTCGGAGACAATAGCGGAGAAGTAATCCTGTTCATTCCCGAGGGAGCGGCCCATGATCGCGCCGGCAACGCCAATACAGAACTTACCCAGCCTTTCAGCTATATTTTTGACGACGGCAATGTGCCCGCGCCGGTCATGGAATCGCTGCCTGCGCATAGTATGAGCACAAGTCGCACTGTGAGATGGACGCCCGGTTTCGGCGCGGAAGCCCACACCCTACAGTATCGGGTTGAATGCTATACGGACAACGATCCGAATAGCATTGTCGCCTCCCAATTCCCGGTGGCGGCGGGCGTTTTCGAACATACCTTCACCAACCTGGAAAATGGCAGGACCTATTGGTATCGCGCCCAGGCCCGCAACCAGAATTTTGTCTGGAGCAACTGGAGCGAACCTGTTTATTCCACCCAGGATAATGAACCGCCGGTGTTTTCAAACATCACCGTCGCACCGAAAATAGCGCGTATTGGCGATATCGTTGAGGTGCGCTTCACCGTATCCGAGCCGCTCGCCGAACCGCCGCTTGTCACGGTCAATGACAAGGCCGCCTGGGAGGTCGCGGGAAAGACCACCACCTACATCTTTGAATACGAAGTTGCCGCCACTGATCCCCTGGGACCAGCCACGATTGTTGTCTCTGGCGCGGACCTTGCCGGAAATCCTGGCTTTGTTACCAGCGAGACCACCCTGACTGTCGTCGAATACACCGTGCCGTTGAAGACGTTGCCCGCTCTTGTGTTTGCGATGATAGCGGCATATCTGGCATTTCGGCGAAATACTGGCGCCGTCAGTCGCTAAAATCGCGTCGCCAATCGGGACGCGCCAAGCCACGACAGCGCCATGATTGTTATCTGCGGATTTACGCCCAGTGCATTGGGGATGACCGACCCGTCCATAACATACAGATTGGGAATGTCGTGGGTCTGCAGTTCCTCGTTAACCACGCCAAGGGCGCGGTTGTTGTGCATGGCGCAGGTTCCCGTGGGATGAAAAGCCATTGTTTCGAAACACTCGGGACCGCCGGAAGCCTTCTCAAAACGACACAGTTCGTCCAGGTTGTTGATTACGGGGAGCGGCAGCGCATTGGTAAAAAGGCGGCGCGCGCCGGCGGCGAAATACAGCTCGCCCAGTCGCGCCATGCCGAAGCGCAATGTCTCTGTATCCCTATGGGTCAATTGATAAAATGCGCTGAAGGGCAACCCGCCGACGCCCCGGCATACCCTGCCTTCTGCGGTGTCGCTGATCATGAGGCCGAAGGTGGCGATTTGGCGCCAGCGCCTGGTCTGTTCTTTGAAGGCCAGGCCCGCACCAGGCAATGCGCTGAGCAACGGCCCGGGCGGCAATGCAATCCCTTCGAGCAGCACGCCGCGGTCAGCCCAATGATCAATATACGCGCCCTGCGGAAGCCCGATATGGCCGTCCACCATTTCGTCGAATTCGGCGGCCACGCGACAAGCGGGATGAATGCGCAGACCACGACCCACCCGTCTGGAAGAATTCGCCAGGCCGTGACGCAACAGGAACGCAGGCGTGGCCAACGCGCCCATGGCAAGAATAACCATATCAGCGCGCGCCTCAAATTCTTCGTCGGCGGCCTGTCCTGTCAGGCCAAGCAACCGGTCCCCTTCGCGCAATAGGCCGGCAACCTGGTGTTCGGCATACAAACGTGCGCCCGCCGCGACGGCATCGGGGATAAAAGTTCGGTCCATGCTCTGTTTTGCGCCGGTCGGACAGCCGAAAGCGCAGCGGCCACTTCCTTTGCAGCCGTCCAGATTATGCGTCAACGGGCGGATTTCAACGCCGAGCGCGTCACAACCGCGTTTCAGCACATCATAGTTGCCCCCCAGCACCGACACGTCCGCCGGACGCGCATGGATGCGTTTTTCAACCGCCTCACAATACGGTTCGATATGCGCATAATCAATCCCGCTCCATAAGGCGACTTTGTCGCGGGGCGGGCGAAAACACGTCGAGGAGTTGATGGTCGTACTGCCGCCAACCGTGGCGCCAAGCGGAATCGGGATAGGCGGCTTGCCAAATGTAACCGTAGTGCCGCCATGTACATACATGCGCGTCAGGGCGCTGATGATGTCGCTGTATTCGTCCGATTCCCAGCGCCGACCCTGTTCGAGCAGGACTGTATCCACACCCGCGCGCGCCAATACTGCGGCGGCGACAGCGCCGCCCGCGCCGGTACCAACAATCACTGCCTGGCTTGTGTATTTCTTCATGAACCCTGTCTAGCGTTTGGTCAAAGACGGCCTCAAGAGAACTCAACCGCCAAAGAACAGGGCGCCGATAAGGTCGCTCAGAATGGGAATGCGCACTCCCATCATGGCGAGCCCGATGATGCCAATGACAACCACGAAAAGAACGACAATGATTGCCGCTGATTTTTCTCGAACCTTGGTCCAGTTCATCTTAACGTCTCCCCAATCGGGTTAAGTTGTTTGTCGCCAACTTGACGGGCGACCGTATAATGGTTAAAGTATATCCATTATCGGCAACCCATCCACCTGTTTCGTTGCCGCCCTCATTATATCAACCCACATCGCGCATAAGGTAGCCCATTGTCTGTAGAAAACAACCATAGATCGCCCATGCAGTCCAAGGCCTGGCTCATTATTGCAATGAACGGCCTGTATAACATCGCCGAAGCCTTATGCTCCGTATTTGTCAGCGTCTACTTTTACGTGCATAGTCTTGACATCAATCGGGTATTTCTTCACTATATCACGCTGTACAGCGTCACGCCCATAGTGTTTATTCTCGCCGGCTGGTA
>NPIE01007283.1_pt1 | contig 15739 bp, 15 predicted proteins | sample 8637661 | NCBI WGS metagenome assembly NPIE01 (sample SAMN07420842, study PRJNA396082) | bioreactor metagenome | isolation source: sample BA12 brine-fed electro-methanogenic bioreactor BA | place: Japan: Kochi | collected 2016-12-09 | reverse complement strand
CTCGCCGGACATCTCACCGAGGCTGTCCGCCTTCAGGACACAGGCCTTGCCGAAGAGCCTACTGACCGACACCGCTGCGATCCCCACCACCCGGTAGCCGGAGACGAAGATCAGGTCGTACGGGCGGCGCAGGCGGATCAGGGCGATGAAGCTGGTCAGGAGGAGTCCCCACTTCTTGAGATGCTGGCGACCCGTCGGCGGGAGCCGGTAGACGGTGACCTCGCTGTATCTCTCAGTCATTTCCAGTGATGCATCGGAGCGACGGGTGAGAATCATAACCTCGAACCCCTTAGCTGCCAGGCCTTCGGCAAGGGCCCGCGCCTGGGTCTCACCACCGCCAACCACAGGGTAGTAGGTCTCCGTGAGTATGCAGATCCTGGGAAGGGTCGTCATATCGATGGCTTGCCTTCCGTGTCCTGAGCCTCGATTTGGGCAGGTCGCGGCGCCTCCCTGTCCAACAGCTCCCTCAGGGCGAGTGACTGCGCCAGGTCCACTTGCCGAGCTTGGAGCTGCGAAAGCTGGACGCTGAAAAAGATCAGCACGGCGATGATGAAAACGAAGGCGAGAAGGCTCATCGCAGACGCCGGATAGGTCGCCCCAACAGCCAAGGTCACAGCCGTCATCACGGGCGTGAACGTCACCATCGTCATCAGCCCGAGAACTGCCAACAGCCAGATCACGCCGTAGCCGACGTGCAGTCTGTGAGTGCGGACCAGATTCACAACCACAAGCACCAGCCCCAGCCCCACGATGTCAATCAGGACGATCCCTTGTGTGCTCATTCTCTTCTCCGAGTAAGTAGGGCATCCGCAATCGCCACGATGGTGAGAAGCACGGTTTGCAGCGGGTAGTGGAACACGCTGGCAAAGGAGTGCATGGACTGACCCAGGGTTCGATCTGCTACGACGACCGGCACCTCGACGATCTTGAAACCCGACAAGCTCAGCCGCACGATGGTCTCAATATGAAAGTCGTGAAAGGTCCCGTTCACGATCGCCTGACAAGCCGACGCTCGCAATACTTTGAACCCCGAGGTGGTATCGTAGATGCGATGGCCGATCAGCACACGTGTCAGGTGAGAGAAGAGCAGCTGACCTACCCGGCGGCCCACCGAGCTTCTGTACGGGCGACCGTCGCAGAAGCGCGAACCGATCACCATGTCCGCCTTGCTCTCATCCAGCTTGGCTACCAGCATCGGCACATCTTCCGGATTGTGCTGACCATCCGCATCGATGCTGACGAAAATGCCATAGCCGCGCAGCAGCGCATACTTGAGCCCTGTCTGCAGCGCCGGCCCATATCCCAGGTTGCATGGCAGCTTCAGCTGTTTCTCACCGAGTGCTGCCACGATGTCGCCCGTCGCATCTGTTGAGCCGTCGTTCACGATGACCCGGTCGTACTCGGGGGCCACCCGTCTCAGGCGCCCCAGCACGGAAGAGATGGTCTTCTCCTCGTTGTAGGCCGGGATCACCACCAGCACGCGTCGGTTCATCTCGCCGTTCCGTTTCCCTGTAGCCGCGTGAAAAGCCGTCTATACCAGAAGGCGAGGATGTCCCGGAACTTCGGATCGCGATACAGCTTGCGCCTCTCGCCTATCTGGGGCTGGTATGTGGCAGTCCCTTCTTTGACTTCCAGGATGACCTGGATGTACAGTTCCAGCCCAAGCGCCTCCAGCTCGGTCGACACCGTCCGCAGCGACCGACGTCCAGTCACCACCTCTCCTTCCTTTACGATCTGCCCGGTGTCCAAGCCCGCATTGACCTTCTGGATGGTGACGCCGGCGGTCTCCTCGCCGTTGTAGATGGCCCAGAAGGTGGTTTTCTTGCCTCGGTACTCGGGTACCTTGCCGTGATGGATGCCCAAGGTTCCCAGCGTGGGGATCTCGAAGAGCGCCGGTTTCAGGATCGGGCTGCCGTAGATCAAACCCAGGTCAGGCTTGAGCGTCCGAACGGCCTCCAGAACCTTCTCGGCGTGGATGTCGGGCACGTAGTGAGTGCGATCAGACAGCCGGGCCATCGCTTTGTTCAGCTGCGATTCAGCGCGCGGCCGGGTGAGCCGGCGACCCGTCGTACCGATGATCTGGATCAGCAGCACGGGCAGGGCAAGGAGCCGCCGGCGTCGCCACAGGTCCCGGACGACTGCCGAGAAGGTCTGCGCATCCGACTGGCAGAAGGCGCCCAGAAAGGCGATCTCCGGATGTGATGCCAGGCGCCAGATGAACAACTTCACATCCCGCTGCAGCACCGGGCCGCAGGTGAAGACCACGACACGGATCGGCCCCGTCGGATCAGACATCCGTTTGGTCCTTCCTGCCCAAAGCTCTGTTCGCCAGCGCCACGACCTGGTCCTTTCGCTTCTTCAAGACGGGTTCCAGCCGGTGAGCGATACGGATCCAGTTGGCGTAGCGATCGAAGACAGCCGGACCGGGTGCCGACGCGTCATAGCGCAGAAAGAGCTCAGGTGTGTGGCTGACCTCATCCAGCAGCTGAGAGGTAAGATTCGGTCGCGTCTGCCAACTATAGAATCTCGTGGTTTGGGTCTTGAAATGCGCCAACGCGGCTCGCTTCTGCGCAGACACATCCTCGATGTCGACTTCCAGCAAGTGCCGCGGATCTATATAGCCCCGGATGTCTCCAGACGGTAGCAGTTGGTATCGGTAGTAGACGAAGTACTCAACCAGCAGGCCTTGATATTGGCGCTCCTCGCAGATGGCCATAATGGCGTGGTTCAGTGCCAGGTGGTCGCTATGACGGTCGTACCGAAAGGGCATCAGGATGACCGCCGGATCGATACGCTCGACCAACGTCCTGATCCTTCCGGTCAGTTGCTGCCCGATCGCGCCCAGCCGGCCCTCCGGCAAGCCCAGGAATTCCAGGTTCTGTGCAGGCACCCCCAAGGAGCACATAGCTGCGGTAGACTCACCCACGCGGATGGCGCCCAAATCCGGCGATATCGCGTCGCGCCAGGGCACGATGGGGGCGGGCGCACGCATACCATCTGTGGCGTAGACGACGTGAATCCGATCCTTTCGGGGCAGCCGCGCGATCGTGCCGCCGCAGGCCAGCATCTCGTCATCCATATGCGGTGCCGCGACCAGGACTACGCCCTGGAACACACTACCCGGATCAATCTGCACCATAGCCTCCGAAGGTCATGCCGCCAGGGCCTCTAGAATCGCCAGGGTCTTGGTTGCACACGCTTCCCATGTGAACAGCCGTGAGCGAGCGAGTCCCTTCGCCGACAGAGCCGCGCGCAGCCCAGCGTCGGACAGGACCCGCCGCACCGCGCCGGCGATGGCTTCGGCATCACGAGGATTCACCAGCACGGCTGCATCCCCGGCTATCTCCGCCAGCCCGTTCACGTCCGAGGTGACGATCGGTGTGCCGCAAGCCATAGCCTCCGTCAGTGGGATCGGAAAAGCCTCCACATTCGAGGGGTAGAGATAGAGACCGGCTTGCGAGTAGACGGCGGGCAAGTCCTGCTGGTCGATCCAGCCGGGGAAGAGGACATCCTTTCCGTAGCCGTCGTCGGGTACTCCATACTCAGCCCGGAACAGGTGGCAGTCTTTGCCACCAACGACGAGCTTGTACGGGCGCTCCTCCTGCTCATGGTAGCGAGCATAGGCTCTGAAGATCTGCCCCAGGTTCTTGCGCTCGCCTCCCCCACGCTTGGTCAGCGTCAGGATGAACCTGTCGGGCAGGTCATAGCGGGCTTTGACCGCGCGCAGGGTTGAGCTGTTTGTGATGCGCCGGAAGTGCCTGGCCGGCCCAAAGTGGACCGTCTTTATCTTGCCCGGCGGCACGTTGAGCACCCGGTTGAAGTCGTCCGTGGTGAGCTGCGACACGGATAGCACGACGGCACACTTCCTGACGTAGAGCGGCATCATCGTCCGAATGTAGCGCACATCCCAGCGCCCGTAGAACTGTGCCTGTTCCGGAATGAACCAATCCGCCCCGTGGACCACCATGACCACCTTGCACGGCGCCAGCAGCGGTGCCGTGAACTTCGGATGAAAGACCACGTCGGTTCTGTCCCGCCAACACGCAAATGGGATAGCGAGTTGATCCCAGAGCGCCTTATTCGGTGCCTTCACAACCCGCTCCGATACATTCGCGTGGTCGGCAAACTTGCCCATGTGAGCGGGATCGCGAAACAACAGCACATACCGGTTCTTGCTGTCGATGCGCAGCAGCTCCCGGACGAGATTGCGCGTGTAGACGCCGATCCCACCGCTCTCACCCCAGGAGCGAAGCATCATCCCGATACGCATCCGTCTAGCTCTCCCGTGTCATCGGTCCACCTGCGTGACAGGCGAACTCCCGGCCTTAGCGACAGGTCTGAGCCGCTCCCGGAGGCTCACCGTAGCGCCCAGGACGGCGACGAAACCCAGTTCGGTGAGCAGCGTCCACAGATGCCGCACGCTCAGCCAGCCCTGAGACCAATGCAGTCGNNCTGCCGAGAGGGGCCAGAGCGCCATCACGCCTCGTCCGATGGTGAGGAAGTCCATCATCACGTGGGCCCCGTAGCACATTAGCGCCAGGACGAACCATTTACGTGCCGTCACGCGTTGTCCACAAAGAGCCACACCACCGGCGATGGCTGACACGCCAAGTCCGGCGACTAGGCTGTGTGTCCAGCCGTTGTGGTATCGTCCGAGATCACCCATCAGGATGCCCACTACCGAGTCCATGTCGGGCAGCAGCGCAAAGCCCAGCGCCGCGACCAACGAGAGGGGCACGCGCTCCGTCAACCTCGGTCCGGACGGAGGTCGGTACGCCCTGTGGATCACATACCCTACTGCCAAGTGCGCAAGCGGTGATGGCATCGTGCTCCTATCGGTAGCCGGCCGCTGATGAGACTGAGGTCTCTGTATGTCGTTGCACGCGAGCCGTATCCGGATTCAACACGATCCAGTTGCCGATGGCCAGGACATCCAGTCCTCCCTGCCTGAAAGATCGCAAGGCGTCTTCGGGGCTGCAGACGATCGGCTCCCCGTGCATGTTGAAGCTGGTGTTGATCAGTGAAGGGACGCCGGTCAGCCGATGATAGGCTGTGAGAATGCGGTGGAAGTCCTCCGACGTCCGGGCATCAACCAGCTGCGGTCGAGCCGTGCCGTCCACGTGCACGGCAGCAGGCGACTCCGCCTTCATCCGGCTAGTGCAGTCGAACGTGATGGTCATGAAACGGGCGGGGTCCTCTGCTCCCCCCAGCCCTTGATAGAGCTCGTGCGCATGGTCAGTCAGGGTCGCCGGCGCGAAGGGCATAAACTCGGTGCGTTTCAGGCGTTCGTTCAGCCAATCGTTCACCGACGGATCGCCGGTGTGGTAGAGAATGCTGCGATGGCCCAGGGCGCGCGGTCCATACTCCATACGCCCGGTGAATCTTGCCACCACATAGCCCTGTGACAGTAGGTGAGCAACCGTCTCCTGAACCTGGGGATCATAACGCGCGTCGAAACCCGTCGCCTGAACCGCCTCGGCGATCTCGCTCTCTGTGTAGGCCGGCCCAAAGTAGACATTGGCGAGGCGCTGTCCCAGCTTGGAGGGGTCCATGCCGGGCTGGTCCAGGAAGGCGGCCTGGGCGCTGCCTACGGACAGACCGCTGTCATCCATCGCCGGGTGGACGAAGAACCGATCGACCTCCTCCAGCTCGTGGATACGCTGGTTGAACTTGACGTTCGAGAAGACGCCACCTGCTACGGCGATGCTCCGCAGACCTGTGCGACGCAGCCAGTAGCGCACAAAGGCGACGCCGACTTCCTCAAGGACGAGCTGTACGCTTGCAGCAAGGTGGGTGGGATCAAAGTCTGTCGGCAGTCTCTCAGCGATGAGATGCAGCGCCGAACGGTGGTACATCGGGATAGTATAGCGGATGTGTCCCGGCTCCTGGTAACGGATGAGCCGGCGCAGAATGTCGGCGTAGATCGGTTCGCCGAGGGCAGCCAGGCCGGTGATCTTGCCTTCATCTTTCTCGGCGGAGAAGCCGCACAGCTCGGTGATATAAGAGTAGAAGTTGCCCAGTGAGTTGAAGCTGTCGACACTCGCGATCTCGCGGAGGCGGCCTTCTTCGCCCACATAGACACNNGCCAGCGTCACCACCAGGGCCCGGTCGAATCCGCTGGTGGTGTACGCGGACACGGCGTGGCAGTAGTGATGGTCGTAGAAGCCCACGGGGGCAGTGATGCCGTACGCATCAGCCAGAACAGCGGGAATCCCTTTGAGGCGGGCACGGGACATGAACCGCTTGAGTCTGTGATGCGCTTTCCAGGCCACCGGATAGTGTCCCAGTCTCGGTGCCAGCGTCGAGCTCAGACGGTCAAGGCCACGCATTTTCAGCCGGTCCTCCGTCCCGAACCAATCGCTCCAGGGCGTCGGTTCAGGTTCGAAGATGCTCACCCGCTGCGCCACGGCGACCCGATCAAGGTCACGCGCGGCGATCCCGGCGATGGCCATCACCTGGTCGATCGCCGCTCTGGGCATGCCGCCGGCCATCTTCATCCGGCAGAGGCGCTCCTCCGCGATGGCGGCGAGGATCTGACCGTCGCGCAGCACCGCTGCTGAGGAAGGTTTGCTGTCAATGAGTCCAAGTACGATCATAGCGGGTGCTCCATCTTGGGCTTAGGCGTGGGCATCATATCTGTACAGCTCCCTTGATGCTTCCACGGATGTCCTCAAGGCTAATCTGTTGGATGAAGATCTGATGCCACAGCTCAAGGTTCAGCAGCATCCACAGACGGACGTGGTTGTCCACCCGGCTGGTTCGGTGATCCTGAACCAGCCGCAGCACCGAGTCTCTCCGGAAAAGTCCCTGGCTCACAAAGTGCGAGCCGAGCAGAGCGCCCCCAATGAACGGGTAGAGCTCACTGCGGAGCCAGTACGCCAGTGGGAGCATAAATCCCTGTTTCTCCCGCGTCACGATGGACTGTGGCAGGGTCTTCGCTGCCAGTCTCCGGAGGGCAACTTTAAGTTCCCGCCCCCGTATTTTCATGTGGCTGGGGAAAGCCGCCATAAGCTCCACCAGTTCGTGGTCAAGGTAGGGTGAGCGCACCTCAAGGCCATGGGCCATGGCCATCCGATCGGTCAGCATGAGGGAATGCTCGGGTAGACGGGTCGTGAAATCGGCATAGAGCATGCGGTCAAGCGGCTCGACGGCATCGGCATCCTCAAACTGCCTGACGATGACCTCGGCCGAATTGAGATGCCCAATCCGGTCCCACAGGTCATCACTGTAGAGCGCCCGCTTGTCTTGGTGGCTGAAGCGGAAGAAGCAGGTCGCTTCGGCATATCGCTCGGCGAGAGTCGGCAACTGCGACAACTGGTGCACCCAACGCAGCTTCTGGGTCAGGCTCTTGTAAGCGAAGCTATCCGGCATCCGATCGATCATCGGTCCGAGCACGCTCCGGCGGATAGGAGCCGGGATGCGCGCATAGGTGCCGACGCGACCGACGCCCATATAGCGGTCGAATCCGGCAAAGAGTTCGTCGCCACCATCCCCCCCCAGCACAACCTTCACGTGGCGAGCAGCCAGTTTGGCGGCGGTATACTGGCAGGCAGCAATCGGGTCTGAGGGCTCATCCAGGTACCAGATCATGTCGGGCAACGAGCTGATGATCTTCGCCTCGGCCTGTGCCTCGAAATGATCTGTCCGGTACCGGTCCGCCACGAGCCTAGCGTAGGGCAACTCGCTGAAGTCCTGCTCCTCCACGCCGATGGCGAAGGTCTTGAACGATGCACCCAGATGGCCGGCCATGGTGGCCACGATCATGCTGGAATCCAGCCCGCCACTCAGGAAGGCACCGACCGGCACATCGCTGGTCACGTGTGACGCAACCGTCCCCGTGAGGGCTTCATCCAGCCTGTCCATCAGTTCTGACTCGGACATGTCAAGTTTTTCACTCAACGAGAGATCCCAGTAGCGCGAGATAGTGATCTTCCCCGCCTCATAGACCAGGACGTGGGCGGGCGGCAGTTTCTTGACGCCCCGCAGCATCGTGCGGGGCGGCGGGATGAAGCGCAACGAGAGGTAGTGGTGCACGGCCTCGTAGTCCATCTCACGTTCGCGCTTCATAGTTGCCAGAATGGCCTTCACCTCGGATGCGAACAGAAACGACTCGCCATCCTGAGCGTAAAAGAGCGGCTTCTGTCCGATTCTGTCCCTGGCCAGCACCAGCTTCTCTGCCGCCTCATCCCAGACGGCAAAGGCGAACATGCCGCTCAGCTTCTCGACGCAGCGCTCACCGGCCTCCTCGTAGAGATGCACAATCACTTCGGTGTCGCTGTGCGTGCGGAAGACGTGCCCCCTCTCCTCCAGATCGCGTCTCAGCTCCCGGTAGTTGTAGATCTCGCCGTTGTAGGTGATCCAGACCGTCTCATCCTCGTTAGAGAGCGGTTGATGCCCNNCAGCCCGGCACGTCGATGATGCTCAGCCGGCGGTTGCCGATCCCGATCGGCCCGCGGACATAGACGCCCTCGTCGTCCGGCCCACGGTGGGCGATGGCCCGCAACATGGACCAAACCTCCTGGGACTGGACACCGGTCCGGCTGAGCTTTCCGCAGATTCCACACATGGCGAATGTCTAGACCTTGATGGCGGTTACCGAGACCTTGTAGGCAAGGCGCTTGGCAAGCGGCTCCGGGATGAGGTTGTATACCGGCATGAAGCCGTAGGTGTACAGAGCGGCCTTGAGACCGCTGCGCCGCACCGGCAGGGCACGGTAATGATCCCGGGCTACCTCAAGGATCTCGAAGCCCATGAACATCCGCAGTATCTCATCTTCGGTCAGGAACTCGTTGACCGGCGGATCCTCCTCCTTGTGCTCGATGTTCTCGCGGCCCCAGCGGTGAAGCGTGTACATCCAGGATGGCCTGCGGTAGAAGTGGGAGATGATCGCCCGTCCGCCCCGCTTGATCACGCGGCGCGTCTCCTGGATGGCACGCGCTGTGTCGCCGGTCGCGTGCAAGACCCCGTTCGCCCACACGGCGTCAAAGGTATTGTCTTCATACGGTAAGTCGAGGACGTTGGCAACGCGCACATCCTCGGCCTCAACGCTCTCGATCTCAAAGTGGCGGCGAGTGAGGCTCACCGCGTGGGGCGTCAGATCCGTGGCGGTCACGCGGACCCCACGCCTCAGGAACTCCAAACTGTCGTAGCCCATACCGCAGCCCACCTCCAACAGGTGCCTGCCTTGGAGGTGGGCCGCCTCTCGCTCAATGCGCGCCATAATCCAGGGGAACTTGTAGGGGTTCATCCAGGGCCGGATGTGCTCAAAAAACTCACGACTCCCCACTTCCAAGGTCTCATCGGTGATATACTGGAGGCCGAGGGTGTGGACGTTCCAGTAGTCGTACACTGCCTCTACCGTGTCCTGCAGTCTGTCAGCCATGCTCACTCTCTTTGACTCTGGAACGCGCCTGATCATCCCAATACTCTCTTGACCAATGCAGCGTCCTGACCAGCCCGGTGTGGAGACCCACCTGAGGCCCATAGTCCAGCTCACGCTGCGCCTTTCCGATATCGTAGGCGTTGTCCTTCAGAAAGAAGTCGAGGCTGCGCCGTGAGAACGGCGGCTGACGGTGGAGGGGTCTGAAGGCCAGCTCCAAGGCATACCCGCCCGCCTTGCCCAGGATCATCGGCAGATGCAGCCGGGGCGGTCGTACGCCCTGGACTTCAGCGATCATCTGCACCAACGTGGCAACGGTTACCGGTGCCTCTCCGGCGATGATGTAGACCTGGCCTGCGCCCTGAACAGTGTCGGCGCACAACTCAAGTCCGCGAACCGCGTCCGAGATGTAGACCGGATGGCGCAAGGTATCACCGTTCCCAAAGATGGGGAATCGCCCCTTGCCGACCGCGCGGAACAGCTTCTCGGTGCGGGGGCAGCGGGGCCCGTAGACCCAGGCGGGGCGAGCAACGACGACGGGAAAGCCCATCTCGGCGGCATAGCGCAGCGCCGCCTGCTCGCCCGCCAATTTGGTCTGCTCGTAGATGTTGGTGGGATGGCAGGGCGAACTCTCATCAGCGGGTGGGTCCTCGACATCGCCGATCACGCCCACACTGCTGCAGTGCACCACACGTGAAACGTCTGCGGCGTGTGAAGCTTTGATCAGGCCGAGCGTGGCATCCACATTCACCCGCCGGTAGACGTCATCGCCTAGACTGACATCCAGATGAGCGCTGGCGAGGTGATAGACCAGGTTAATCCCATCCACCAGCCGCTCAACCAGCGCTGGGTCGACGATGTCGCCCACGATGACGTCCAGACGGGGATGGTCCGCGATATGTGCCAGGCGCTCCACGTGAAGGTCCACGGTACGCACCTGGTGCCCCTGAGCCAGTTGGCTGTCGACGAGGTGGCTCCCGATGAAACCGCCACCACCTGTTATCAGAACCTTCATTGAGCTCATGGGTTTCTGGCCTCAACCGTGGTCGCGTTGTTCGATCGGTCGGGGAGCACGCGGTCAAGGGCGCTGATGGCCCGGATGAGCGGGAAGACCAGTGAGTAGAGGCGATAGGCGCCTCCGTGCGTCTTGAGCTCGCCCGCCGATGTGGGGGCAATGTGACCCGGCTCAGCTTTCCCCTTCTTGCGCGACAGAACGAACACGTAGCCGAAGTTGATGGCGAGTTCCATCATCTCCGTGAAGAAGCGAGAATAGCCACTGTCACTCACCGGCACGAAGCCGGCTCGCTCTACACTGTCGCGCAACTCAGCCACGGTATACCCGGCCCGTGTATGGCCATAGATCTCCGGTGTCATACCGAGGCGCCACTTAATGCGGTTGGCCAGGAGTTTCGGATCACCATTCGGCACCGTCACAATGAGGCGCCCACCGGGGCGCAGCACGCGACGCACCTCACACAAGAACCCCTGATCCGCGTCCAAGTGCTCCAGAACGTCGATGGCGACCATGCAGTCAAACTCGTCCTTGCCGAATGGAAGCCTTTCCTCAGGGGCGTGCAGCACCGGCTCCCCCAGGAACTCGCTCATCTCTGTCAGATTCTCGCCACCCACGTCGCCCCAGGTCCACTCCCCACCGTGGGCTCGGAAGTGCCAGTTAAGGGCTCCGTTGTTGTCGCCCAGTGTGACCAGGAGGCACGTCTGCGCGGTGACATCGCCGAGTACCGCCAACAGGTTGTCCAGCTTCTGCTGCTTCTTCAGCGAGCGTCGGAACATCTGCAGTTGCCAAGGCTGTTGTGTAGAGGCAGGTGAGGTCTGCATTCAGGCTGCTCCTCCTTTGATCCGTACCGTGGTCTGGGCATAGGCGCCCCGCAACTCATCGAGCTCCCTCTGCACTCGCGCCTGATCCCATCCCAGTTCACCCGCCATCAGGGCTGCACACTTGCCCAGGATTGCCCCATCCGGAAGACCTGCTGCGCCCAATTCTGTGCGTCTGCGAACGACATCACTGAGTGTCTGGGCCATCTCTTCGCGCACGGCATGGACGACCTCGGCCTCAAGGACGGGCGATGCGGCGGAGATCGTGCGCCCCCATCCCGGCTCTTCGTCCAAATAGCTGAGAATCCGTTGATGTTCCGATCCATAGCTGTAGGCCAGGTGTTGCGCAACCTCAGCGCTCACCCCGGATGGGCGCTGGGCTACGGCCTGGCTTAGGAAGCTATCGAACCGCTCGATCTGGCCCCCGAAGATGGGGGTCACCTCCGTTCGGCATGGAGAGGCATCCTGACCGAGTTTCCTCAGAGCCAGATCGACAACCTGTTGGGCGACATATCTGGCGGTTGTGTATTTCACGCCGACCACGCTGACCATTCCCTCGACCCCGTCTCTCCGTCCGTGGTCAAGTACCTGACCCTGGCGAACAAGCTTGACGGCATTCGTCTGGACATCCGTTTCTGCCGCCGGCAGGACTCCCCAGTGGACATGGTAGACGTCCTGACGCGTGAGCGCTGCTCCAGGATAGGCGAGGTTGATCTCGTCGACAAAGCTCACGATCATCTCTTCGGTCACCCGGAAATCCTCCGGCGGGCCATTATAGGCGAAGTGACCTGTGCCGATCAGCGAGTAGGAGCGCCATGGAACCACAAACATGAGGCGCGAGCGCTGGACAAGGTTGCCACCCTTGTCCAGCACGGTATGGCGGCTGGGAAGCGCGACAGCGTGTGTAGGATGGATCTGGCGCGTCACCAGGTTGATGGCTGTGGACGGCTTGAAACTGGGCCTCAAGTTTGCGTCCAGGGTGCCCAGAACGGTGTCCACCCAGGGTCCCGCGGTGTTGACCACCAAAGTTGCCCAAATCTCCAGCTCTTGACCGGTCATCAGATCCTTCGCCCTGACACCTCGGACAGCCGGGCCATCCTGCAGGAAGCCGGTCATTTGAACGTAGTTGGCCACTTCAGCGCCGGCTTGAGTTGCCGACAGCAGTAAGGCGAGCAGCAGACGCTCCGAGTCATATATCTGTCCGTCGTGCCACAGAGCCCCGCCGGTGATGCCGTCCGGAGTCACGCCCGGAAGCAGGCCCAGGCACTCTGATCTGGAGAGTGTTTGACCACTCGCTAGGCGTTTCTGCGGGTCCATCCGCCGGTTGCGGTCGTGGCTGATCATGTCGTTGAGGGTGAGAGCGGCAGTCATGATAGCCTTGCTGCGGCCAAGCCTGTTGTAGGTCGGCATCAGGCAGCGCAGCGGGTGCACCAGATGGGGTGCGATCCGCATCCAGGTGGCTCGTTCCCGGATCATGCGCCGAACGAGGCCGAGGTTGGCATCCTGCAAGTAGCGGAGGCCACCGTGGACGATCTTCAGCGTGTTGGGGGAGGTGGCGTGCCCGAAATCCCCCTTCTCCACGAGGGCTACCGACAGACCGCGCACCGCAGCGTCCCATGCGACGCAGGCGCCGTGGATGCCACCGCCGATGACCAGCAGGTCGTATCTGTTGCTCTCCAACCGCTCGAGATCACGTTTCACCGAAACCTCCTGAACGGTGCCGGTCTGCTGCCACACCTAACCAGGGCTGATGGCGCCATCTTGTGAGAGTCCGTCATTTGGTCGCAAATGCCATCAGGTGCCAGCCGAAGGGTCGAATCCAAGCTCTGGGCAGCAGGTTGAACCCCCTGACAAAGAGGTCGTTGTAGAGCGTTGCTTTGATCCCGTGATGCAGACGCGTCTTCACAGGGAAGCGCTCGGGGGTTACTTGAGTCTCAGCGAAAGGCTCCAGCATTCGCCTGAACTCCTTGATGGAATAGAGGCGCAGCACAGGCGCATCCTCGTGCTCGAGCTCGACTTTCGTCACCTTCGACAGCATGTTGAGCCAGGAGATCCTGTTGTAGACCATCAAGATGGCTTCTCCGCCGGGCCGCAGCACCCGGTGTAGTTCGTTGATCATCCTCTGGGCATCAGCCGTGTACTGCAAAACGCCGTGAGCATAGGCTACGTCAAAGCTATTATCGGCGAACTCCAGGTTCTCACCATTCATCACCCGCAGCTCGGCTGTCAGACCTTCCTGGGCGAAGTTCCTCCGCGCCAGGTCAATGGAGACCTCAGCGAGATCAATCCCTGTTACAAGAGCACCGGCGCATGCGAAGCGGACGAGATCAAGACCCACGCCGCAGCCCACCTCCAAGAGCCGCATGCCCTGGTAGGCCGGGAACCGCACCACCGTCGGTAGGTAGTGCAGTTTGTCGAAGCGGTACTCCGCCAGTTCCTGGAAGAACTCAGCCGTCCCTACCGGGTGGGTGGCAATCTCCAGATCGTGGATGTGAGCGTTCCAGTAGTCCCGAATCTGCTCTAACAACGCGTCGTCCAACGTTAGGCCAGTTTTCGAATGGGATGGGTTCACAGTTGCCCTCTGCTTCCATCAAGCATGTGGCGGTGCCATAGCTCAAAGACCATAAGTCCCCAGAGGCGGTGACTGTGGTTAGCGCGGCCTTGTAAGTGCTCCGCTACCCAGTGCTCCACTGTCTCCGGCTCAAAGTAGCCGCGCCGCCGGACACAGTCGGGTGATAGGAGATCAGTCATCAGTGGTTGTAGGGGCCCGCGGAGCCAGTGTTTCAGGGGAATGCTGAATCCCTCTTTCGGTCGGTTGAGCACCTCCTCGGGCAGGCGACCTCGCATCGCTTGCTTCAGGATGAGCTTGGTGTGTCCCCGACGAAGTTTGAAGTGGGGGGGTAGACTCAGCGCAAACTCAACGATGCGATGATCCAGCAGCGGCACGCGCGCCTCAATCGACGCCGCCATACTCATACGATCTACCTTAGTCAGTATGTCGTCGGCCAGATAGGTCTTGATGTCCACGTACTGTTGTTGCGCGAGCGTGCTTAACTGGGTCGCTCGAGCGAAATGGCTTTCCAGGAGCGAGGTCACGGTATTCCCATTGAGATTGGCCTGGAGATCGGGCTGATAGAGTCGAGCCTTGTCGCTGTCACTCATGAATGCCATCCAGCGGGTGTGCTGCAGTGATGCCGGCATGGCGGCGCCTTCGACGAAGCGCTTGGCCTTGTTGACTAATCCTTTCTTGGCGGATTGGGGCGGGATCCAATCCAGAAGGGCCGGAAGCGCCTTCTCGCGAAGCGGGGCCGGCAACTTTCGGTAGTACCGGTCAAGGTACTGAGCGACGTAGGTCTCGTACCCGGCGAATACCTCATCCCCCCCATCTCCTGACAAGACAACCTTGACGGAACGACTGGCGAGCTTGCACACAAGGTAAGTCGGGAAGACCGAGAAGTCACCAAACGGTTCATCCAGGTGCCGCACCAGCTTCTCAGCCAAGGATGCGATGTCGGGCTGTAGTACTTCCTCAGCGTGATCCGTACCGAAGTGAGCGGCTACGCTTCGCGCATAGGGCAACTCGTTGTACGTCTGCTCGCCGAAGCCGATGGAATAGGTCCGGACAGGGATTGACAGCGCTTCGCTCATAAAGGCGACGACGGTGCTTGAGTCAATGCCTCCGCTGAGCAGCGCGCCTAAGGGCACGTCGCTGACCAACTGGAGACGAACCGCGTCGCGGATCAGATCGGTCAGCATCTCCGCGCAGAGAGTTTCGTCTCGTGGGACTTCGCGAAGCTGGACATCCCAATAGGGCTCCATGGTGAGCCCTTTGGCCTCGAAGATCAGCAGGTGTCCCGGTGGTAACTTGGATATCCCTTGGAGGATCGTTCCAGGTGATGGAACGTATTCGAGTGTGAGAAACTGGTCAAGGGCGCTGAAATCGATCGAGCGTGGCACATCAGGGTGTGCCACTACAGCCTTTAGCTCAGAGCCGAACACGATCTGATCTCGACCAACCCAATAGTACAGCGGCTTGATGCCCAGGCGGTCGCGAGCGATCATCAGGCGTCGTCGAGGAGCGTCCCAGACTGCAAAGACAAACATCCCATTGAGGTGCTCAACGCAGCGATCACCGTATTCCTCATAGGCATGGATGATGACCTCTGTGTCGCTCTTCGAGGCGAAGAGATGTCCCTTCTCCTCAAGAGCGTCTCGTAGTTCCTGGTAGTTGTAGATCTCGCCGTTAGACACCAGCCACAGCGTGCCGTCCTCATTCGTCATCGGCTGACGTCCTGTGGTTGGATCGATGATGCTGAGCCGGCGCACGCCCAGGCCAGCCTGCCCATCGATATGGCACCCCTCATCATCAGGTCCACGATGGATCAGGAGTTGCCCCATACGCCCAAGGGCACTCCTGTCTGCTGCTCCCTCAGGGTCGCACAACACAACGCCGTAGATGCCGCACATCGCGTTAGGTACCTATCCCCGCGGGAACCGGGGCCATGGTCTCTGCGGAGCGTGCGACTG
>NPIE01016458.1_pt1 | contig 15740 bp, 20 predicted proteins | sample 8637661 | NCBI WGS metagenome assembly NPIE01 (sample SAMN07420842, study PRJNA396082) | bioreactor metagenome | isolation source: sample BA12 brine-fed electro-methanogenic bioreactor BA | place: Japan: Kochi | collected 2016-12-09 | reverse complement strand
CGGCGGCTCGGGGATGGGCTCAGCCAGCTCGATCGCCGAGGCCAGGTGCATCAAGCCCAACTCCGTCGCCAGCGCTCGCCGCGCAGACGCCGCAGCCAGCCGCGAACGCTTGACCACGAGTTCCGCGTCGAGCATGACACCCCGCGCCAGGTTCACATCCAGTTCGCTGCCGGCGCCGGCCTGCCGGCGAAAATCGGTCAGCTCCACGACCTGCTGGCTGACCTCGAGATTCTCCTGCGCGATCCGCCAGCGCTGCTCGGCGCCGGCCGCGGCGTAGAACGCCGCCTTCGCGCGGGTGGCCGTGGCCACGGCCTGCCGGGCGATGGCCAGGATCGTTTGTTCCAGGTCCCGCTCCGCGGCGCGCTTGCGAACGGGGATTTGCCACAAGTCGGCGATGTTCTGGGCGATGATTGGGCCGCCTTGCAGATTCGCCAAGCCACCCCCAGAAGGGAATTGAACGGCGAACGAAAGCGACGGATTGCTTAGAAGTCCCGCCTGAACGAGGTCCGCGCGCGCCGCCCCGACGGTGTACAGGTCGGCAGTCAGTTGGGGATTGTTCAACAGGGCGATCTGCGCGGCCTCGTCCGCCGTCAGCCCCTCTCGCATCAAGACCTCGACGTACCGCGCGTCGGCCTCTGCCTGCTCCGGGTTGAACAGTCGCCGACTGCCGGTGGCACGGCTCGTGTATGCTTCCGCCTGCTGAAAGTCCGCCGCCGGCTCGACCGTCGCGCAGCCCGCAAACAAGGCTAATGTAAGCGGGATCAACAACTGAGTTGCAGCTTTGCTTGGGAAAAACAATTCTCTGGCTCCAATCGACAACTCCGCGCGCATGCAAAGGCGCACAAAAGCACTTCCGGCGCGAGCCGGACGCTCAACGGCTAGCCGATTGGAGAATCAAAGCAGCAACGGAAAATCGCTGCGGTGCAGCGGGAGGAGTTCCCGGGATTGAGAGCCCTTGGCAACTGCAGGAGGCCCCGCATGCGGCGGCTGAAGGAGCTCTTGAAAGGACGACAGAGCAACGGCAGCCGGAAGATGCACGTCGACCTGCTCACCGCCATCGAATCTTGTTGCTACGGTCTGGTTGCAAGGGTCCAACTGGCAGTTGTCTTCGTGAGGGCAGGACGGGGACTCTTGTTCAGACGATTGACATGGCTGAGTGCGTGCCGAACTTGACATCCCGTGGTCGACGTCAGGCTCACACGCATGCCGAAGCACGCCGGCCGCGCAGAGCACCGGCGAGGCGACAAACACCCACGCGGTAAGAGCAAGATGAAGAGCCCTGGCAACCATCGCAACATTTCTATCGGCCAACCGGCGGAAGGTCAAGTGAACCTCGCGATCGGGTCAAGGATCCGAACCAGATCCGACAAGCCCGGTCTTCCAAGGTGTGGTATCGCTCGGTAGATGCTCACGGGATCCACGTAATTACCTAAGCATTTGTAAACACGAGAGTTATGTCACATGGTGGATAAGTTCCGTTGCTGCGAATTCCACAGGCTGGGGACGCGCAGTGAAATCCTTCACAGACCGCAAAAGGCTACTATCACCGACGGCTCCGGCCTTGTTGAATGGTGAACGGCTTGAATCGGCCGCAAAAGGCAGAGGTCAATGCGCGCGGGCGGATGCGACCTCTCGTGGATTTCTCGAAACTTGTCCGCGAGCTTCTCCCGCGTACGAGTTGTAACGGCATCGCCGCGTGAGCATTCCAACATGCCTTGACCAAGCACATTAAGGCAATCGTAATTGATGGTCAGCCCGAACATCCACTTTTGCGCCGCTCATCGCGAACCGCCGGGCGCTGGCGGGCCTCGGCCATTGCGCCAGGAAGTGCGAGCAGAATCGCGCTCGCGGTGGTATAGGCCAGGGCCGTGGGGATCAGGTCGGGCCACCAGCCGGTGACGGGAGTGGTCAGCATGCACAGCGCGAGTGCCGTCCAGAACGACTGGCACATGGGGCACTCCAGGAAGTAGGACAGCGCGCGCCGCCAGACGGTGCGGTCGAACTCGACGTTGACCCGCTTCTTGCGTTCGGCCAGCTCGGCATCCGACAGCGGCACCTTGGCAGCCATCTCGTCGCCGCGGGCCAGAGCCGCGTTCCACTTGAGGCCGGTTCGGAGCTCGAAGAGCGCCTTGTTGACTTCCGTCGCGGTTTCGTTGGCCGCGCGAAGCCGCCGGGCTTTCAACTCCTGGGCCGGGAACGATCGAAAAATGGCGGCGGTCGCGGCGATCACCACGAGCGTCCATCCGACGAACTGCACGACGGCGGCCAAGCTGTTCAGGTCATACACGCTGGTCATCGGTCTCCTCCTTGAGAGTTTCGCAATTGCCGTCGCGCCGTCAGGTGCGCGGCGATTTCGGATTGGGGCCCGGCCTCCGTTGGGTCGATGGGGAACTGCCCGATCGGCACTTCACGCGGCGGGGGTGTGCCGGCTTCCACGGCGTCGAGTAGTGCCGCACTCGCTGGCCGGTGCCGGCGCAACCAGGCGTGAGCGTCCGCTTGGCTGATCGTCGTCCCGAGCAGCTCGAGCGCCCGCGCCGCGACGAACTCGCAGTAGAGCCGAGCGAGTCGGTCGCCGGGGTTGTACGCGCAGAGGTGGATGCGCTTGTCTCCGACGTTGATGCTGCGAATGGCCATGAGCGTTTCCTCCTAACTGACCGACAGGCAGTGGTCCCGGGGATACTCGCCGTTCGGCGTGCCGTTGTCGTTGAGCCCGTGAATGCTCATGTTGAACGGGCGCAGGGTCGGCCGGCCCTCGCCATCGATGTTCAGGTTGATCTCGACGTAAGCGGTGTCGCCGAGGCAGTAGGGGTACGGGTCGGACACGTCGCAGTCGCCCCAGGTCCAGCAGCCGAGGTTGCCGTGCGAGATGCAGTCGTTCCAATCCCAGTGACACAGCAGGTCTTCATCCGCCGGCCAGTCGCTGCCCGGCCAATCACCGTCGTGCCAACCGGGCAACTGATAGATGCCCATGCCGGGAATCGAGAGCGGGTAGCCGGAGGTGCCGCCCGCGACCCACGCGCTGAAGCTGTCGGCGCAGAACGAATCCATGCACGCCTGGACCGCAGAGGGCGTGACGCTCGTCTCGCCCAGCCAGCCGGTGGCCAGCCCGCGCCAGTAGACGGTCTTGACCTCATAGAAATCCAAGCTCGGGTGCGGCTCGGGGTCTTCGGGATGCGACCCGCACATGAGGGGTGTGGTGCCTTCGAACGAGTTGCCGAACGACAGCGTCCAGTCCACCAGCGTAAACTGGCCGCCGATCCACTGCCGCCGCGCCTTGGAAAACCCGTTGCCGTGGGCGGTGTCGATGGCCGACCACATTGGGTTGCCGCTGGCGTATTCGCCTTCGCCAGGCGCGCCGAGGTACGGCCTCGGTCCGCAGAGGTAGGCGGACCAGCCGATCGCTGATGCGCTGCGGGAGTTGTAGACCGCCAGATCCTGCTGCGGGATCGTGGGGTCGTGGTCCGGGCCGGAGTTGATCTCGGTCTCGAAGGCGTGACTGCCGCCGCCGACGGGGCTCGCGCCGGTCGCATTGCAGTTGAGCGACTTGAAACGGCAATGCTCGTAGTTCACGCCATATATATAATGGTCAAGGTACGCCGCCCACTCGCTCTGGCCTTGGGCGAGGATGCACCGCTCGTGCCGGCCCTGGCAGTCGTCCCAGGAACCGCCGGGGCAGGGATTGTCTTCCGAACAGCAGAGCCAGGACGCGTTGATCCGGTCGCGCTCGTAGCAGCCGAAGAGCGGGCTGCCGCCGATGATCTCGGCAAGCTCCCGTCCGCAATCGAGCCCGCCCACGCCCGCCGGCGACCAGCGCATCGAATAAGTCGGCATGGTCAGCCACACGCCCTGGTCGAGGAAGAACTCGACCGCGGCGATGATCTCCTCGAGATGCACCGGGTCGATGATATCGCCCGGCTGGAGCCCGCACCCGCGACAGTAGTCCCAGTTCGCCGGCCAAGGCAGATCCGGGCACAGGTCCTGGTGGACGACTTCGGGCGGGCTGATCCACGATTCGTCGCCGCCGAACTGGCAGTTGCCGTACAGGTCCGGCCAGTCGGTGCCTTTCCAGAGCATGTCCTGGCCGCGCCAGGTCATGCGCGCCGATTCGCAGGCGCCGCTGAAGGACTCTTCCGGGCTGTTGGTCAGCGGCCGAACGTTGTCGGAACCGCCCTTGCCGCCGGAGAGATAATGTCCCGGATGGTTCGCGCCGGACCAACGGAAGTGGACGGGCATGTGAATGCAGCAGTGTTCCCAGGCGCTGCCGCGCCGACGCGGATGATGCTGGGTGTGGCGACCGATGTAGTCCAGGCACCAGCGGGCGAGGTTGATGAGTTGGGGCTGAATCTGCTCCGATGCGTCGAAGCGGTACTCGTCCGTCCCGCGCTTGCAGAGCGGCCAGAGTTCCGGAAGACCACCGGCATACGGGTTATGGTGCGAGAAGAAGACGAAGGTGTACGCGTGGTCAGGATCGCGGTCCTGCTCGGGATCGTCTACGCGCCCGCCGAGCACGGGGGCGGTCGCGCCGGTGTCGGGGTCATGCCGGTCGATCGCAGCGCCGTCGAACCGGCCGGTGATATACCAGTCCACCCATCGATCCTGCTGGTCCGCCGGCGGCGTAATCGTGGCTTCCCAGATGCCGCTGTCCGGTTCGGTCTCGGTCATCGCGACCTGCTGCGACCCACCGCCCTCGATGCGATGGTGCAGCGTCAACGACTCGACGGACTGCACGCCAGCCGGCTGCGTCCAGCGGATGGTCACCGTCTCCGCGTCCGGCCACGATGGAAACGCCTTGTACGCGCTGGCCGGATCGTGGACCTGGTGACCCGTGCTGCCGGGCCCGCCGCAGTATCGCTGCACGCTGCCGCGCGGGAAGTACGTGCTGTGCGGCGAGCGGGTGAACTGCACCGCCGGGTCTCCGCTGCGTGACCGGACGGGCACCGAGGGCGACGTGGTGCCGCCATGCGTCTGACCGCGCGCGGCGGTGATCTGCCAGGATTCGACGTAGCCCGGACTGCCGAAGGTATCTCGGGGCTGCTCGACCAGTTGCTGCGGCCACTGGCACCGTGGGTTTTCCCGGTCGTACCAGGGAATCTGGCTTTCGTAGTCGGGGATCGCGCCGAACACAGCATAGAGCAGGCCCTCGAGCTTCATCAGGGCATCTTTGAAGCGCAGTCGAAGGTCCGTGCCAATCAGTGCGTCGGGACGGAAGCGATACACATCGTCGTGATCGGCCTCGTTGAGGTGGTCGAACTCCCCGTGCGACGACGTCGACCAGCTCGACTCCTCGACGATGCCGGGTTGCGGATGATCGGTCATCGCTTGTTCCTAAGCCTGAACGCCACGCCGTCCGGGAAGGTGATGCGGTCGTCGGGAGCGAGTTCGATCGGTGCGTTGAACGCGGCGAACCACGCCAGCACGGGATCACTCGCCTGATTGCGGTAGTTGACGTAGTACCCGTAGACCGGCTGCCAGGGCGTCGCTCCCGTGTTCTCGAAGTACGCGCCGACGCCGGCGACCACCTCGCCGGGGCTGGTTGGCGACCACGTCCACGAAGGCAGGCTCAGCGCGGCGTAGTCGCTGTTCGGGGGACCGCTCAGCAGAGTCAGGTCGTCGTAAACCGAATCCGCGCTGAGACCGTCCACCGGGGCCGCGAGCAATCCCAGCGTCCACGCTGACGCAACCGGGCCGACGAGCGAACTGACGAAGTCCAGTGAGAAGAGCTTGGTGATCACTGCCAGAGCCTCCCCCGGTAGTGAACATACAGCGTCGATTCCGGCACGAGCGCGACCGGCCGCTTCATGGAAGCGGAGAACAGCAGCCGCTTCGGCGCTGTGCTTGTCCCGAGCCACACGACCGACACTGGGAACGCGACCGCGCGGCGGAAGTCGGTGTAAAACAAATCCATCCACGACGGAGGATCGTCGGCGTCGCGCCGCTTGAGTGGCACGTCCCAGGGAAATCCATGTATCGGCCGCCAGGGTTGCCAGCCCTCGTTCGGCGTGAACCACTTGTGGTCCGGCGGTATCCAGCCCTTCGCGCGCCACCAGGAATCGGGCGTCGGCGTCCAGTCGAGCGGGTGATGGAAGGCAACCTGCTCGGACCGCACCATCCCGAACCCGCCGGCCCGCTGAAGGTAGAACCACGTCGTCTTGGTGGAATAGCCCAGGGCGGCGCGGTGTCCGGACGTGCTCGCTCCACCCTCGTTCGAGCTGTCGTGCGTTATCACCACGTGCGGCGTGGTCTCGTTGTACGGGTTGACGGTCGGACCATTGGGCCCGGCGGCGGCGATCCCGCTGACGCCGATCTCATAACCCTGCGCGCCGATGTGCGGGGGGAACACCTGGCGCAGCAGGTACTCCTTGCCCTCGTCATGCACGAAGTTCGGCAGGACCTGCTCGAGCACGGTCGTGTCGCGGACCTTGAAGTTGATCACGAACTCGCCCATGTCACCACCGATCAACCGTACGTGCCGCGATACCAGTGTCGATCGAACACATAGCCGCCGGAGCCGGTCGGCCAGAACATGACGATATCTCCTACCGGGATGGGCGCGACGCCCGTGCCCGACGAGCCGGTCTCGGAGAGGTTGTATGCCTCGGGGATCTCCAGGCCGTACGGTGCGCCGAAGCCGTACCCGCCCAGGTGAGTGACCTGCCGAAGGGCATAGAGGTACGGCGGCGCGGTCCCGCTGGCGCTCTGGACCTCGGCGAACATGACGGCGACGGACGAGCCGCCACCTCCACCGCCACCGATCCGGACAATCGTCCACGCGATTGCCGGGTCGTCGCGCGCCTCCTGCGGCTGTACCCACAGCAGTTGGGCTGTGCCGCTTGCCTCGCTGCGCAGCGCGGCCGTCACACCCGCCGCCACATCAGCGAAGCCGTGGGATTCGTCATCCATCTCGACGCGGACCGGGCAGACGCCATCGACGAACGCCCGGCCGATCGCCCCGTCGGCAACCGGTTCGGCCAGGACCACGAAGCGCCCGGCATGCGCTGCTTGAGGGACGCCGCCGTGCAGGATCACGCGGCTCTTGAACGCGTCGAGGTTCTCCGTCGGCGTGAGTACAGGACCGGTGATACCCAGCACGTCGAAGCGACCGCGATCCCCGCCGCTCTCGTTGCGGACAGGGACCAGGCCCGCGGGCTGAGCGGCGCGTTCACGCTCCCGCGAAGTGCTGTGCTGGCGGCGCTGCTGTTCCAGGGCAACGTCAACGAACGCATTGAACGTGCTCGCGGGAATGACCAGCGGATCGCCGGAGCGCACCTTGTTCAGCGGGCTGGTCATGCGTCAAGTCCCCAGAAGGTCAAAATCGCCGTCGAGGTAATCTTCCTCGACGTAAACGGTCGTCGGGCGCTTGTCGCTGGTAGCTGCCGGAATTTGCAGCTGGCAACTCCGTTTTGCTACAATGATCCCCGAACGATGAGGTGAGTTTTTGTGAGAGGGCGTTTCATGGCAGCTATTAAGTGGTTTCGCGTGCAGGTTTTCGAGAACGACCAGGTGACGGACGCCTACTTCTATGAAACGGATGCTGGTTTGTTTGACATTCAATTCGGCTGGGCGAACTTCACTGGGAAGATGCACGACTCGCTCAAAGGGGCGATGGACGACTTCCGCGATCACGTGCAGGCCGAGCACGATGCAAAAGCAGACGGAGTGCAGGTGAGCCTTGGCAATCCCGTTGAAGTGCCCTATGACGAAGTCCGTAAGGCCAGCCCCAGCAAGAATGCCGGGTCGAGTCCGTGAGAGCAACTTCTCTCGCTTAACCTTGCGTGAACAGAAGATCATCGATTAGATCCCCAGCAGGTCCAAATCGCCGTCGAGGTACACCTTCTCGACGTAGACCGCTGTCGGCCGCTTGACCAGCGCCTTGGCGGTCGTGTCTTCCACGTCTTCGTACCGCACCCAGAGGTAGTCGAAGCCCTTCTTGTTGATCCCGGTGATGTCGCCGAGCGTCAGATTGGTCGCGTTCGGACTGGCCGCGAAGCGATAGGCGATCTCCCAATCACCGCTGCCGCGCTTCGAGCCGGTCGCACCAAGGAAGAGACACTCGCCGGCCGCGAAGCCCTTGAACGTGCCGTCGTTCACTCGGCCGGTGAGGGCAAATAGCGTGGCCTTGTAGGCGGGCGTCACCAGGCTGTCGGGCAGGTAGTGGGTCTCCGAAAACTGGTACACCGGTACGGTGATGTCCACACCCTCGACGCCGTCAGGCGTGACGCCGATCGCACCCTTGCAGTCCGGAGCGGTCTTGCCCGGCGGCGCGTAGCGAGCCACGTTCTGCCGACTCTGCGTGATATGCTGCGTTCCGCCGCCGGTGTCGAATGAGAAGGTGGACTCGTCCGTGGGCGGCACGCGGCTGTAGCGGACGATACCCTCCCACAGTTCGTCTCCGACCGGCTGGACCGCAATGCTCTCGCGCCAGAGCACGAGAGTGCCGTCGTTGTAGACGTCGAAGGCGACGGGCGAGCCGGCCTGCACGGTCACACGCGCGGAGTAGTCGTCGTTCGTGCCGCGCACCGTGTAGCGCAGCTCGGCCGTGGGGTCCTGGCCCATCGTGACCAGGCGACTCTCGAACCTTTCGTGGATGGTGATGGCCATCGCAATCCCTACGCGAACGTGAGACCGCCCATGTTGGCGGCATCGACGAGACGTTTCGTGTTCTTCGCAGTCTGTTCGCTGGCCCGGGCGGTGCGCTCCGCGGCGTTTCCACCACCGAGTCCGGCGATCGCCGCGGGATTGAAGGTGCCCGTGACGCTGATCTTGCGCGCGATGGTGTCGCCCAGACCGGCCAGGCGATCTTCCAGTTCCGAGAGCGGGTCGGTGAGTTTGCGTCGGGGAACGCCCGGCTCCGAATCGAGCGCATCGCGTTTGGCGCGGGCGGCCGCGATGGCTTCGTCGAGCTTCTTGCGCGCGTCGGCCAGCGCCTGCTTGGTGGCGGCGACCTTCGCATTGGTCTCGTCGTCGAGTGCCTTCTGGGCCTCGTCGAACTGCCGCCCGATCTCAGCTAGCGTCGCCTCGTTGAGTTCCCGGGCGCTATTGCGTTCGGCCTGACGCTGCTTCTCACGCGCAGACAGGGCCGCGTCGCGCTGCCGATCGATCTCGGCGTTCGTGGCGGCCAGATCCTCGTCGGCCATGCGCTTGGCGGCCTCGACGTCGAAGCCCTCGTCGAGCAGACCCTGGAGTTCGAGCAGCCGCTTGGTGGTCCAGTTGACGGCGGAATTCCAGGCTTTCTTGAAGCCGGCGGTGAAGCTGGTCCAGGTCTTGGAGAGGAACGCCGTCGTCTCGATCCAGGCAACCTCGAGGCCATGCAGGATCTGCTCGGACAGGGCCAGCGCGCCGTACCACATCTTCTGCACGGTGCCGAGGAAGAAGCGCTTCGCCTCCAGCCATACGCGGTTGAGCGCCGCCACGCCCTCCTGCCAGGCGAGTTTGAGCGACAGCCAGAGGATCTTCGCGGCCAGGCCGATGTCGCCGGCGGCCAGTGCGTCGGAAATGCCGCCGATCACCTTGAAGACCGTGTCCTTCAAGGCGCGGAAGCGATCTCCGAGCCAGGCGAGCGCTTCGGCTCCGGCGTCGGTGGTGACCAGCAGCGTGCCGGCCAAGGCAATCGCAGCGCTGATCACCAGCCCCATCGGCGACAGGATGGCAGCCACGGCGGACCCGACGACGCTCAGTGCGGCACCGAGGCCGGCGACCACCGAAGCCAGGCCGCCTACCGCAGCGGCCACGCCGCTGATCAGCCAACCCAGCGCGACCAGCGCGATGCCACCGGCAACGATGGCGGCCGTCACCTTCAGCGCGGTGACCACGAGCGCCTTGTTCTGCTTGATCCACTCGGAAACGCGTACGACCGCCCGCGTGATGCGGTTAGACACGTCGACGATGACGGGGGCCAGGGCCGAACCGATGGTGAAGACACCCTGCTTGAGCACCCGCCAGAGAATATTGAGCGTGTCGGTGAGCAACGCGGCATCACGCGCGGACTCCGTCGAAACAGTGAGTCCGAGCGCATGCGCCTGGTCGCGCAGTTCGGCCATACCCTTCGCGCCGTCCGACAAGAGCGGCAGCAGCTTGGTGCCGGACTTGCCGAACACATCCATCGCGGCCGCGGCCCGCGCCGTGGGATCGGCAATCTGCGACAGCCGCTCGGCGATGACGGTGAACTGTTGTTCGGGCGACAGCCCGGCAAGTTGCTCCGCGCTGAGCCCCAAGGCGGCGAAAGCATCGACAGCGGTGGCCAATCCCTGCGACGCATCGCCCATGGTGCGCTGCATGATGCGGATGCCGGCTTCCAGCGTGGCCAGGTCCGCGCCCGACTGCTCGGCCGCAAAACCCAGTTCGGAGAGGGCCTCGACGCTCACGCCGGTGCGCTTGCTCATCTTGTCGAGTTGGTCACCCGCGGACGAGAACAACTTGACGCTGGCCGCCAGAGGCGCGGCGAGCGACGCCCCAAACGCCGTGATGCGCGTGCCGATCGACCGCAGCCCGGCCCCAAATGCCTGCAGGCGCTTCTGCGCACGGCGCAGCCCGGCGGTGAGCTTGTCGCTTACGCCGAGCTCGACGAACGCCTTACCGGCGCGGATGCCCTTCGCATTGGCCACTGACTTACCCTCCGCGCACGCTGCCGGCCCACAGCTTCGGCAGCTTCGGTCGTTCCTTCTCCAGCGCCGGGCCCATGAACGGCCGCGCCTCGATCGACACCCGGCGGCGCACAATCCGGCCGCGCCGACGTCGCTGGACCATGGTCTTGCCCCCGTGCTCCAGCACGCGCGGGGCAGCGCCGGGCTTGTTGAGCTTCGCCGGCCCGATCACCACCGAGTCGCTGGCCGATTCATACGCGAAAAAGAGGAACCGCTTCAGCAGTCCGGTGTGCGAATGCGGCGGCTGACCCGGCGGCGCTGGACCTTTCCTGCGGCGCAGGCTGCGCCGGGCGGTCGTGCGGATGAACGCGCCGGCTTTCGACAGGACCGCCCGCCGCGCCTTGTCCACGGCGCGGATGACCTTCGCCTTATCGAAGAAGAACTGCTTGACGCGCAGATCGATCACAGGCAGCTCGCACAGAACACCAGAACCACGATCGTTCCGACGATCAACACACGTTTGAGCATGGCGTGTCCCTCCAAGCTCTAAGGGCAACGCCCGCGCAGCGCGGGTGACGCTGCGCGGGCGCGTGTCGAATCAACGACTAGCCTGCCGTCGCGGGAGGCGTGGTCTGCGCCGTCTTGGCCCCGACCTGGCCGAAGCCCAGCGCCCCGATCAGGCTGCTGATCTTGGCGGCAACGTCATCCCCGCTAAGCACCTTGTTGAGCGAGATGGCCTCCTCGGCGTCGGCCTCGGTGAGCGACTTGACGATCTTGCCCACCGCGGTGGTGAGCACGGTGCCCAGCGCCTGCTGCTGCGCGATCGCGTTCTGCGCAGTCAGGTTCTGCTGGTTCACGGCGTTGCTCATCGCCAGGTTGTGGTAGAACGACGGGCCGTCGCCCAGCGACTTGAAGTTGGTCGACGCGACACTCGACACGACATCTTCCGGAAGAGGCATGTGCAATCTCCTGTTTGGCGCCTCACGACTCTGCCCGGGCATCCATACCCAGGCGTTTTCACTTCACAAACATCTCGCGCAAGAGCGCGAAGTCAGCTGGAATGGGCTGGCTGGTTCGGCTGAATGGATCGAAATCACTCGGTCGATACGCGCGGGTCTTCTTCGGGTCGCGGTGGCAGTTGGCCAGCAGCGCCATCAGCGACGACGTCCGGCTCCACGCATCCCGCGCCCGGGCCTCGGTCATGCGGGTCAGTTCATCGAGGGTGAAGGGCCCGGGATCGAGACCGAGGACGCCGGCGCACTGCCAGATGAGTCGCTGGCATTCTTCAGCGCTTGTTCGACGGTTCGTTCGAGTTCGCTGCTGGTCAGTTTGGCTTCGATCAGGTCGCGGGCCTTGTCCATCACCCGCCAGGTCGTCTCGAGCACCCGCGTCAGATTCGCCCGATCCCTCGGGCTGGGGGAAAAACCCACGAGTTCCTCCAGCAGCGCCTTGGTGGCGTGCTCGATGGCGTCGCCGGCCATGGCGCGGCCGAAATCCTCGTCGCTGACGTGTTTCTCGTCGGCTTCGGGCTTGCACACGACGTATACCACGTCGCACAGCAGCACGGGGTCGCGGATCAACCGCTCGATCATCGTCCCCTCGACGACCTCCAACAGGTTGACGTCGAGCAGACCCTTCACGCGCTTGATGGCGTCCACGTTGATGGCGATCGTCCACGTCCGGCCGGCGTTATCGGTGAAAGTCTTCATGTCAGAAGCCCCTCGATCCAGCTTCGGAAGACAGACAATTTGGCCGTCACGCTGACCGTGATGGCTTCTTCCAGCGCCTCGGAGCGCGAGAAGGAAGTGATCGCGAAGTCGCCGTCGGGCCCCTGGCCGTCGGCTTTGTCCAGGATCTTCAGCGCGATGAGACCCGACGTCAGAAAGGCGTTCTTGATCGCCGTGAAGCCCGCGTCATCGGGGTCCCAGACCATCTCGAACTCGCAGGTACACTCGCGAAGCGTCGGTGCCGTCGCGCGCCACCCGGAATTCGCCCGCGTGGTCACGTCCGCCTCGCCGGCCTCCAGCGACAACGTCACATCCCGAACGTTGGTCATTTCGGTAGTCGGGGTTGTGCCGGCCGGTCCTTGGTAGAGCTTCGCGTCCTTGCCCAGAATGAATGTCGCCATGCTGCGCCCTCCTTAGCGCGTGTTGCCGATGATGCACAACCGCATGTACGAAAACGTCGAGCGCACCTCGAGGGTGTTCAGATCGACGCCCGACAAGCGCACCTCTTTGCCCAGGGGCCAGCGCGATGTTGCCGTGCCCTGCCGAATCATGAAGTCGGCATCTGACGCCGCGAATCCGCCCGTCGATACCAGCAAGAGCGAGACGTTTGCCACCAACGGTTCGTCGGCCAGCGGGACCCACGTGCTGGTCAGATCGATCGTTCGCAGAACGGGGTTGTTGGCCACGCATTCATCTCCTTACGCGGTACGTGACACTCACGACGCTGGTGAATACCCGCTGCTGGTCGAGGTGCTCGGGCGCGAACACTGGTTCGTTGGCGATGGACAGCCACGCGGCTTCGGGCAGCGCGTCGAGCGGACTCAGCCGCAGGTGATCAACGATCTGTTCGGCCAGGTCAGCCAGGGCATCGAGTTCCGCCGGTTCATCCGGATTCACTTTCTGCTGAATGCCGATGTCGATCGTGCAGTCGAAGTAGCTGCTGGTGCGCGTGGCCGTGGTGATCTCAGCCGACTTCGGCACGACCGTGACGTTCAAGTCGACCAGGTCCGACAGCTCGACGGCCGGCACATACTTGCGCACGGCGGTGAACGGCAGCGCGAATCCAGGCGCACCGGGAGCGTTCAGACTCGCGACGACAGCATCGGCGACGTCAATCACGGTACTCACGGCTGCGTACCTCCCATCGAAGGGACGGTGACGCTGCGTGCCGCCGCCAGCGTCCACACCGCCTGCTTCAGCGATTCCAGCGTACGGCCCTGTTCGGCCTGGCCGCGCTCGATCCGGGCCACATCGGCCTTGATGCCGGCGAGCTGCTCGACGGCGCGGGTGTGCTGATACGTGCCCGCGACCACCAGGCTGATTAGACCCGCCATCATCGCGATCCACTTGGCGTGGCCGTTGATGCGCTGGGTTACGGTCATCATGCTGTCTCCGTTTTCACGTGCTTCGTATGAACTCGCAGCGCCACGCGGTAGGGGTCGCTGTAGCGCCACGGCGGTTCGCCGCCCGGAGCCATGACCTCGTAAACGTGCGTCACCGCGCCCTCCGTCTCATGAATCTGATCACCGGCCTTGGGCAGCACCGTTTCACCTCCGAGCACCAGGTCCGCCGCGCGGATGATGTAATCACGCGCTTCGATCCGGTGGAGCACGCCGTACTCGTCAGCCTGCTCGAACTCCGTGCGACCGATCGTGGCGGACAGTTCGACGGAGTCCGCTCCGCGCTGATACCGCACCGTCTGGGTCAGGTGCGTATGACGCTGACAATCCAGCCAGGCAGCGCCTTGACGCAGAAGATCGGCCACGGTGTGCGACTCCCGATCACTGCATCATGCGGATGCGCACCGTTGCGTCGGCATCGGCCGCGGCGCGAATGCACTTGCCGATCAGCTTGTTGTCCGTGGCAGTAGTCGTCGCCTGCTGCCCGGCGGCGTTCCAGTAGCAGTTCGCTCCGGCAGTGATCGCCGTGCTCGCGCCCGTGGCCTTCGGGAAATCAAACACCCCGCTCACCGCCAGCGCGCCGAGCGCGTTGGCCGGGATGTCCACCTTGGCGATGCCGATCAGCTCGCCCTGAACGACCACCGCGCCCGCCGCGACAGCGGAGCCGGGCGTGTAGTCGATACTGTTGCCGTCATGAATGAATTGTGCGGTTGCCATCTGTCAGTACTCCGTGTTCTGGTGAAGGTAAACGCGGGATCTCACTGCCATTGGGCGTTCAGGCTTCGCCCTTCATGCGCAGCGCACCGCGGTAGTCCTGCTCCCGCACGCCGAAATCGATGTACCCGCGGAACTGAATGCCGAGCGTGTTGAAGTCAGCGTCGGTCTTCTCGACCGTCGGCCGGTCCACGCCGTTGAGGAAGGCGACCTCGATGGCCGGCAGCCGGTTCGGATCGGCCAGCAGGTACCACGCCTTGCTCGACGCGCCGGTGAAGGACGCATTGGACAGGTACACGCTGGAGACCACCTCGAACTTGCCGACGTGCGGATTCGTCGAGGGCTTCGCCTTGTTGGCGGTGGTGGTCTCGTTGAGCTGGACGCTCTTCATGAGCATCTCGGCCGGGACTTTGAGCGCCGTGGGAACCAGCAGGATCCGGGCGGGCATGCCCAGGGGCTTGCCGTTGGGCTTGGTCTGCTTGCCGAAGGTGACCTCCGCGTCGGTCAGGCCATCGACCGACAGCGCGGAGTCGGCGCCTTCGACGTAGTTGCCGTGGTCGGCATGGAAGAAGGTCTTGCCGTCGGACTGCACGGGGTTGCCGAGCCACAGACCCCACACCGCGTCGGCGATCGCTTCCGCAGCGCCCATGCCGATCTGCCGCGGGATGTCGGTGAACGCGCCCATGTCATCGTTGATGATCATCTGGCGGGTCAGCGCGAACATGATCCCGTGGGTGTCGGCCTTCTGCCCGAAGGTCTGCTCGTCGAGCTTGCCGTGCTTGAGCTCCCCGTCCGGTCCGACCTGCAGGAACTGGAAGCTGCCGGTCATGCGGTAGCGGGTGTGTTCCTTGAAGTCGTTGACGCTGGCGATCTTGGCGATTCGGCGCCAGGCGTCCTCGACGTAGTTGTAGCCCTCCAGCAGCATTTTGTTGGCGATGTTGCTGAGGATGCCCGGCAGGCTGACGGTGCTGAACGCCGCCTGCAGCCAGCCGGACGCATCGCGCCGGAAGCGCGGCAATTGCTGCCCGCAGGCCAGCTCGCAGAACTCCTGGATGCCCACACCGCGCAGCTTGTCGGCTGCTTCGAGCACCGGCTCGGTGTAGATGGCCTCGATCCGCGAGTTGGGCAGGCCCGCCGCCATCAGCGCGACCGCCTCGAACACCTGCGGGCTGCCGTTCCGCGGGCGGGTCTGCACCGACGTCACCTGCGGGCGCGACGCGCGGAGCACGTGCAGTTCGGTGCGGGTCTCGTCCCAGCCGTCCTCGATGGCCTGGGCCTCGATGTCGGGATGCTTGCCGGCGCAGACCTTGCGGATGGCC
>NPIE01025205.1_pt1 | contig 15752 bp, 13 predicted proteins | sample 8637661 | NCBI WGS metagenome assembly NPIE01 (sample SAMN07420842, study PRJNA396082) | bioreactor metagenome | isolation source: sample BA12 brine-fed electro-methanogenic bioreactor BA | place: Japan: Kochi | collected 2016-12-09 | reverse complement strand
CTTGATTGAAGCTGGGTTGCAGTCGCGCTCAGTACACGCGCTTCTTCGGGGGTACCACCTCGACATCGTCGGTCAAGGTGTGCATATGCACCGGCCGATAATCGATCGAGACCTGTCCCTGAGCATCGAGCCAGGTCAGGGTATGTTTCATCCAGTTGGCATCATCGCGCTCGGCGTAGTCCTCGCGCGCATGCGCGCCGCGACTTTCCTTGCGGTTCTCCGCGGCCACCATCGCGGTGACGGCGTTGCCCAGCAGATTGCGCAGTTCGAGGGTTTCGACCAGATCGGAATTCCACACCATCGAGCGGTCAGTCACGCCGACATCCGGATACATTTCAAAGACTTCGTGGATCTTCTCCACGCCGGCCTGCAGAGTCTTCTCGGTGCGGAAGACCGCGGCATGGTTCTGCATCACGCGCTGCATACGATCACGAATCGATGCCGTCGAGTGCTCGCCGCTGGCGTGACGCAGGCGATCGAATTCGCCGACCAGGCCATCGACCGCGTCTGCGGCCAGCGTCGGGTGCGACTGGTTGGGCTTGATCGTCTTGCCGCAGCGCTGGGCGACGGCGCGCCCGAACACGACGATATCGAGCAGGGAGTTCGAGCCGAGCCGGTTGGCACCGTGCACCGAGACACAGGCCCCCTCGCCGATCGCATACAAGCCGGGCACCACGGCGTCGGGATCGCCATCCTTGAGGGTCACGACTTCGCCGTGGTAATTGGTCGGGATCCCGCCCATGTTGTAGTGCACCGTCGGCAGCACCGGAATCGGTTCCCGGGTCACATCGACGCCGGCAAAGATCTTGGCGGTCTCGGCAATCCCGGGCAGGCGCTTGTGGATGATTTCCGGGCCGAGGTGCTGCAGGTTGAGGTGGATGTGATCCTTGTCCTTGCCGACGCCACGGCCTTCCTGGATCTCGATCGTCATCGACCTCGAGACCACGTCGCGCGAAGCCAGATCCTTGGCATTCGGCGCGTAACGCTCCATGAAGCGCTCGCCGTCCGAGTTGGTCAGGAAGCCACCTTCCCCACGCACCCCTTCGGTGATCAGCATGCCGGCACCATACACACCGGTCGGATGGAACTGGATGAACTCCATGTCCTGCAGCGCCAGACCCGCGCGCAGCACCATGCCGTTGCCATCGCCGGTGCAGGTGTGCGCCGAGGTACAGGAGAAGAATGTCCGGCCATAACCGCCGGTCGCCAGGATCACGCCGTGGGCGCGGAACACATGCAGCACCCCGGTGGCAAGATCCCAGGCCAGCACGCCGCGACACACGCCTTGATCCATGATCAGGTCAATGGCGAAGAATTCGATGAAGAACTGGGCATCGTGCTTGAGTGACTGCTGGTACAGGGTGTGCAGAATGGCATGTCCGGTCCGGTCGGCGGCAGCACAGGTGCGTTGCGCTGGCGGGCCTTCGCCGTACTGGGTGGTCATGCCGCCAAACGGGCGCTGGTAGATTTTGCCGTCGTCGGTACGCGAGAACGGCACACCGAAATGTTCCAGTTCGATCGCCGCCGGGATGGCTTCGCGGCACATGTACTCGATCGCGTCCTGGTCGCCGAGCCAGTCGGAACCCTTGACGGTATCGTACATATGCCAGCGCCAGTCGTCCTCGCCCATGTTGCCGAGCGCGGCGCTCATGCCGCCCTGGGCTGCAACCGTGTGCGAGCGGGTCGGGAACACCTTGGTGATGCAGGCCGTCTTCAGGCCGGTCGCCGCCAGGCCCATGGTGGCGCGCAGACCCGCGCCGCCGGCACCCACCACGACCACGTCGTACTCATGCGTTTCAATGCGATAACTCTGCGACATTCAAATTCCAGATCAACAAAGACAAGAACACCCGGACCGCTGCGCGGTTCCGGACCGTCATGCAAGGCACTTCAGGCCGTCAGGGCCACCTTCAGAATCGACAGGATGCCGACCACGGATCCGACCAGTGCAGCGGCAGCGACCAGCACCTGGAGCGTCACTTCCAGCGCCCGGTGATGGACGTAATCCTCGATCACGACCTGCATGCCAAGTCGTGCGTGGTAGAAACTTGCTGCGACCAGCAACACCGCCATGGCAGCGTTCCATGGCGCCGCCAGCCAGGCACTGGCAGCCGCATGATCGGCACCGGCCAGCACCGTCAGCCCCCACACCAGCCAGACCGTCAGCGGCACCAGCAGAATCGCGCTGAAGCGTTGCGCCCACCAGTGTTCAACGCCACTCCCGGCAGACCCATGATTGCGCGCCAGTGCCATTGGATTTCTCAATGCCTTCATACCAGGCCTCCCCATACGATCGCGGTCAGCACCAGCGCCAGCGCGGCCACCAGCCAGCCGCTGGCGCGCGCCGATTTCAGGTCGAACAGCATGCCGGTGTCCCACAGCAAGTGGCGGATGCCGTTGAGCAGGTGATAGAACAGCGCCAGCGTCCAGGCCACCAGCGCAATCAGGACCAGCGGGTGCGCAAACACGGTCAGGGTCGATTCGAAGGCGGCCTCGCCGGCGGCCAGGCCGGCCAGCCAGACCACCATCAGAACGGTCCCGGCGCTGAGCGCCACGCCGGAAATGCGGTGCAGGATCGAAAGCACCGAGGTCCACTGTGGTCGATAGATCTGCAGATGCGGGGAGAGCGGTCGTTGATTGCTGTTCATGCGCGATTTCTATTCCTGCTGGCGAGGGCCCGAAGCAACACCGGACCATGTTTGCAAAAGTCGGTTCTCAAAGTCGAAACTCAAAAGTCGATGCAGCGGCCATTCTTTTCCCAGTCGCCATAGCGGGTAGGCTCGGGACCCTTTCGTCCACCGGTCTCGCGCGGCCGCAGATCGCTTTCGGGAGGCTTTGTGCCGGCGTCGCAACCCGTTTGCTCCGTGGCTTGAGGTTCTGCTGCGGGGTGATGGCTGCGTTCGGTATCATTCATGTGTCCGATTCTAACTTCCCGGCGTGAGCGGATGTCGAAAATCCTCAAGTCTGTTGATGAATCCGATCTCGATCCTGTCGCTCTGCAAGTGACCGGGCCCGATGCGTTCGGCTTTCTTCAGGCGCAGCTGACGATCGATCTTCTCAAGCTCGAGCCGCAGATGCTGCAGGTGACGGCATGGTGCAACGCCAATGGACGGGTTGCCATCGTGCTGCTGATCGCGGCCATCGACGATGCCTACCTACTGACGCTGCCGCGCAGTCTGGCCGAGCAGGCCCTGCGTCGAATCCGCCTGTACAAGATCGGCCGCAAGGTCGAAGTTCAAAGCATCGCCATCGAGCACTGCCGGCCGGGCGATGAAAACGCGCTTATACTGGCCCATGCACCGCAACGTGCCCTGCGGATCGCGGCCGGCGAAGCTGCGCCCGGAAGCCCGGCTGCGCTGCCCGGGGCGCTGCTTGACGACATTCGTCACGGCCTGCCGTGGATCGTCGCGACCACCAGCGACCGCTTTTTGCCGCAGACGCTCGGTCTCGACCAGCTCGGCGGCCTCAGCTACCGAAAGGGCTGCTACCCCGGCCAGGAAGTGATCGCGCGCGTGCATTACCGTGGCCGGGTCACTCGCACCCTGCGCCGCTTCAGCTGCGCGGGTGATTCACTGCTGCAGCCGGGGCTGGACTTCGGTGACGAGCACAATCGTGCAACGGTGCTGTATTCAGCCATAGCGCAACCCGGGAAAGTCATGGGTCTATCGGTGATTCCGGCCGAGCTCGGCACCGCCCGCTTGCCGCGGCTCGACGTGGCGCACTTCGAATGGCTTGACATTCATCCCGCATCGCTGTATCAGGAACAATAATTGCATTTTCTGATCATGGACTTGCAAGGACATGTACAAGTATCGCCTTATTCAGCGGGACGCGCGGCGATTGTGCGGCAAGTGACATGGGGCAATACTCATACAGCGGCTGAGTAACGGTCCACGATCGATCGGATCACCGCCTCTGAACTTTGGCGCGGGACTTGCGATCAAAGACCAGGGCGATTGTGGCCCTTGCACAATGGAGCCGGCGCAGTCAAAGCCAGCGCCGCAAAAAATCAGCGCTTGTTTGGTCGGATGCTGTCAAATACAAAAACGGGGTAGATGTCGATGTCTGGATGCCTGAATTACAGCCGCGCAGTCGTGTTTCGCGCCATCGCTATTTTTATTCTTTTCAGCCTGTTTCCGATCGTTCTGGCCGCCCAGGAGGACGAGGCCGAGTCCGGTGACGACATTCCGGTCCAGTTACTGACCGGCACGATCGGCATGCTGGTGCATCCGGACTACCCGCCGGACCAGGCACGTTTGGTCTACCAACCGCTGGTCGACTACCTCAACGACGTTGCCGGGCTCGACATCGAGCTGGTCGTGGAGCGTAATTACCATCGCTACTGGCTGGAGTCGCGGCGCAACAACGTGCCGGATCTGATCCTCGAGGATGCCCACATCACCGCCTGGCGAATGCGCGAGTTCGGATACCAGCCGCTGATCACCACGCTGGAGCCGATGACCTACTCGCTGCTGAGCAATGCGGCGCTGGCCGATGACCAACTGCAGGACTTCGTCGGACGAAGGATTTCGACCCTGCCCTCACCCAGCCTCGGCTATCTTGCGCTGGCGCGCTGGTTTCCGAACCCGCTGCAGCAACCCCAGATGCTGTCGACCGCCACTTCATGGCTGGACGCGGTCGAAATGGTGTTTTCGGCCGAAGTGGATGCCGCGGTCGCACCGGCCAACCTGGCAGCGCGCTACCCCAACCTGTATCCGGTCGCGACCTCGGCCGCAGTTCCGGGTCTGACCCTGTCGGCCTCAAGCGCGGTGCCGGACGACATCCGGCGGCGCCTGATTGAAGCCCTGACCGTACTGCACGACAACCCGGATCACCACGCCGCGCTGTTCGAGCTGGATATCGATCGATTCGTTGAAGCAGATCCAGCCGACTATGCGGGACTGGAGGAGTGGCTGAGCACCATTTTCCGGATGTAGAACCAGTCCTGGAAGCTCCGGCTCAGTCCGCTTTCCTGCGCGCCACGATGTAGGCAATCCAGCCGGCATCGGCATCGCCCTGCTCGGACGCGGTGTAGATTCCGTCGCCTTCGCCGGTTTCCTCGTCGGTGCCCTCCCAATACACCGTGGCGCTGGCAAAGCCGGCCTCGAGCAGCAATTCGCGGATCTCGGGCAACAGCCACAGCCGCCAGTGATATTCGAAGGCCTTGTTGAGCTCCGAGCCGTCCGGAAACTCGAAGTGAATCCGGCAAGTCATGTGCTGGTTGATCGGGTTGAACTCGGCCTGATCCCAAACATAAGTGAAATCATCGTACTCGGTGCGTTCCTCCAGCTCCTGATGCGCCTCGTAGCCGCCGAAGGCGTCGAGAAACAGAATGCCGTCGGGCTTCAATGCGCGCAGCGCGCTTTCGAAATACTGCCGCAGCGTCGAGCGCGTGGTGAACAGGTAGTAGCTGAAGTTCATCGCCAGTACCGCATCGACCGGCGCGGTGCGGGTACTGCGGACATCGCCCTGCACCAGCTCGATGCGCTCGCGCGCGCCCCGCGACAGCGCTTCGACATGATGCTGTCGGCCCCAGTCGAGCACCTCGGCATCGAGATCCACGCCGATGGCGCGGTGACTGCTTCCCGAAGCGACCCAGTGGCAGGCCGTATGCGCCGTGCCGCAGAAATCCTCGCGCAGGCTCACAAGGTGTCGCCCGTTGATCTCGAAGAAGGTCTCGGCGACGAACTCCAGTTCGGATTCCGGATCCTGAACGCTGGCCTCGTACAGCTTGTGGCGATCGGCCTGCGCGGCCATTGAACGGGTTTTCGATTTCGGCTTTGCCATCAATGCTTCCTGGTCAGATCGCGGTCACGGATACGTGATCCACGGCATGCAGATTGTTGTACGGATCCATGGATCCACGTGACGGGTTGATTGTTTGCTTGCTGCTTCGTTTCTGGTCCCTTACCCCGGGCCAGACGCCACGAGCCGTGTGCTCACGAGCTCCCGGCCTTGATCGCCGGCCAGGCCGAGCGCAAATAGATCACCATCGACCAGATCGTCAGCACCGCCGCAATCACCAGCAGCACGCGGCCGATCATCAGCACCGGCAAGCCCAGCAGCGGCTCGCCGTAGAGCAGAAACCCGATCGCCACCATCTGCGCGATGGTCTTGAACTTGCCGATGCTGGAAACCTTGACCCGAGCGCGCTGGCCAAGCTCGGCCATCCACTCGCGCAGCGCCGAGATCGTGATTTCGCGACCGAGGATCACGGCGGCCGAAACGGCGATAATGATTTCCGGATGACGCTGCACGATCAGGATCAGGGCCACAGCGACGATCAGCTTGTCGGCGACCGGGTCGAGAAAGGCGCCGAACGGACTGGTCAGCCCATAGCGCCGGGCAATCCAGCCATCGGCCCAGTCGGTCAGCCCGGCCGCGGTGAAGATCCCGACCGCCAGCGCATTCGACCAGGTCTGCGGCAGGTAGAAGGCGGCCACCAGCACCGGAATCAACAGGATCCGGATCAGGGTCAGAACTGTAGGAAAGGTAATCGACACCGGCGAATGGCCACGGAAAACACGGTGCAATGGTAAACGCTTTAGCCCTTAGCGGCGCATCTCGCGATAGATGGCCTCGGCCAGCTGCCGGTTGATTCCGTCGACCCGCTCGAGCTCCTCGATGCCGGCCGAGCGCACTCCCTTCAAACCGCCGAAATGGGCCAGCAGCTTCTGGCGTCGCTTCGGGCCGATCCCGGCAATGGCCTCCAGCGGCGAGGCAACGACCCGTTTCGCGCGACGTTTGCGGTGCCCGCGCACCGCGAAGCGGTGGGCTTCATCGCGAATGCGCTGGGCCAATAGCGAGGCCGGATGGTTCGGACCGGGCAGCGCCTCGCGATCATCCAGCACCCAGGTTTCGTGACCGGCGCGACGCGCCGGGCCCTTGGCAATCCCGACCACCGGCAAGCGATCCAGACCAAGGCCGGCCAGCACCTGGCGCGCGCGATCCGACTGACCGCGGCCGCCATCGATCAATACCAGGTCCGGCAGCGAGTCCGGCTCTTCCTCCAGCACACGCCGGTAACGCCGCGCCAGGGCCTGTTCCATCGCCGCATAGTCATCGCCGGGCGTGATGCCCTCGATGTTGAACAAGCGATACAGCTTGCGCTGCATCGAGCGGCCCTTGAACACCACGCAGGAGGCGACCGTCTCGCTGCCGCCAATGTGGCTGATATCGAAACATTCGATCCGATCCGGCGGCTGCGGGAGCCGCAAGAGTTGCTCGATGGCCGCCAGTTCGCGGCCGACCTGGTCGCGCTCCTGCTGCCGTCGACGCAGAGCGTCGCAGGCATTGCTGGTTGCCATGTCGCGCCACTGGCGGCGTGCCGAGCGCACCTCGGAGGAAAGTCTGAATGTCCTGCCCCGAAGCTCCCCCAACGCCTGCTGCAGCAACTCGGCCTCGGCCGGTGCCGGCCATGCGATGACCTCTGCGGGCGGCCGACGCTCGGCGTAATACTGGCCCAGAAACGCAGCCATCAGCTCGGCATCGCTCATGTCCGGATCGATGTTGCCGGGGAAATGGCTGCGCGCGCCGACATTGCACCCGCCGCGAAACTCGACCACATGCACCGCAGCAGCGCTGTCCTCGCGCGCCAGTGCCAGCACGTCCAGATCCTCGGCACCGTCGGTGACGAACTGACCCGACTGGACGCTACGCACGGCCTGAATCCGGTCCCGATACAGCGCGGCCATTTCGAAATCCAGCGCCGAGCTGGCGCGCGCCATGCGCTCGGACAGATGTTCGACCACGACTTCGCTCTCACCCTTCAGGAAGGCGCGCGCGGCATCCAGGTCGCGGGCATAGGCCTCACGCTCGATCAGACCGACACAAGGTGCGCTGCAGCGCTTGATCTGGTACTGCAGGCACGGCCGGCTGCGGTTGGCGAACACGCTGTCGGGGCACTGCCGGATGCCGAACAGCCGGTAGACCTGGCTCAGCGCTTCGCGCACCGCGCCGGCGCTGGAATACGGCCCGAAATACTCTCCCGGCCGACTGCGGCCGCCGCGATGAAAGCCGATCCGTGGCCAGGCGTGATCGCTGCTCAGACGAATCCAGGGATAGGACTTGTCGTCGCGCAGGTTGATGTTGTAACGCGGCTTGAGCGACTTGATCCACTCGTTCTCGAGCAGCAGTGCCTCGGCCTCGGTCCGGGTCAGGCTGACCTCCATGGCCCGGATCTTCGAGATCATCAGGCCGATCCTCGGCCCCTTGTCACGGCGATCGAAGTACGAGGCGACACGCTTGCGCAGATTGCGCGCCTTGCCGACGTAAAGCGCCCGGCCCTCGGCGTCGCGCATCAGGTAGACCCCGGGCGCATTCGCCAGCCGGCGCGCGAAGGCGCGCCCATCGAAGCCGGGGTCGCTCGCGCTCACAACCGCCCCGCGTTCAGGCGCGCAGCTCGCGCACCAGCGCTGAGGCAGCCGCTTCGAGCATGTCGATGACTCGAACGAACCCGGCCTCGCCGCCGTAGTAGGGATCGGGCACTTCCTCCAAGCCATACTCGGGTGCCAACTCCATCACCAGCCGCGCACGCGCAAGTGCCGCGCTCGGACGCAGCGACTCGACCACCGCCAGATTGGCCCGGTCCATCACGAAGATCCGATCGAAGCGCAGGTAATCCTCGGCGACAAAACGGCGCGCGAGGTCGCCGGAAATATCGATACCGGCCCGGCGCGCCGCCGCAATCGCCCGTCGGTCGGGCGGCATGCCGGCGTGATAGTCGTGCGTACCCGCCGACTCGCTGTGGAAATCGATGCCGGCAGCACTCAACTGCCGATCGAACACCCCCTTGGCGGTCGGACTGCGGCAGATATTGCCCATGCAGACAAACAGCAGACGTTCAGTCATTGAAGTCCATGGCCATGCCGAAACTTCGTCAAATGGTAACGCGATTCAGGTCGACGCTGACCAATGGTATTGAGGCTGCCAGGCCCGCCAAAATGCCGCTCAAAACCCGAAAAATTGCAAAACTCGACCGCCAAACCCTGCTCAAAACGCAATCTCCGGTCTTCATGAGATATGCCCAATTTAGGCGAGCAAGCTGATCAAGGCGTTTCCTTCGTGTCGGCCAGCGCGCGGTCGATTCGCTGGCGCAGGGCGTCGACAGCTTGCCGCTCCGGGTGGTCGGGGTCGGAAAAGACCGTTTCAGCCACTTCCTCGGCCTGCCTGATCCACTCCAGCGCTTGTTCCGGTTGGCCCAGATTGAGGTGCACTCCGGCCAGGTTGCGCAAGGAGTGGGAGACGTGGTGGTGATAGTCGCCTGCAATCGCGCGGCGCATCGCGAGCGCTTCCAGATGCAGCTCGATGACCCGATCCCAGTTGCCCCGCCGGGCCTGCACGATGGCCATGTTGGCCAGCACCATCGGCACGCGCAGGTTGTTGGTTCCATAGGCAGCGACCAGATCCTCGTAGGCTTGCCGATACAGTTCCTCGGCTTGATCGTACTGTTCTTCCTCAGTCAGGACCAGGGCCAGCGCATTGCGGGTCGTGGCCAGCTCGGTCGGCTCGCTCGGCACGGCGGTCTCGCGCAGCTCCAGCGCCTGACGCCACCAGTGCCCGGCCTGTGCTGTATCTCGCTTCAGCCAATGCATTGATCCGATGTTGTGCAAGGTTCTACTGATCATCGGATGGGTCGGGTCGAGCACGCGGCGGCGCGCCTCCAGCACGGATTCCTGCTGGATGATGGCTTCATCCATCCGGCCCAGTTCACCCAGGGTCTGGCCGAGATTGTCGGCGCTGTCCAGCGTGTCTGGATGATCGCTGCCGAGCAGGTCGGATCGGGCCGCATGGGCACGCTGGAAGTAGTCCAGGGACTTTTCGTAATCACCGCCGTGAAAACTGGCCGTTCCAGCCAGCTGCATGAACGAAGCACGAACCAGCGCAAGGTCAGGTTCTTCTGCGGTCAGGTCGAACCCACGCTCGATCAGTGGCCAGACCTCGTCGAGGCGGCCGCCGGCGGCATCAAGAGCACGCGCCAGATAGAGCAGTGTTTCAGCCTTCAACTGGTGGTGCGGCAAGCTGCCGGGCGCGTCGGGAGTCTGGTCCAGAATGGAGCGCAGTTCGACTTCAGCGCTTTCGAAGTCTCTGAGCTGAATCTGCGCCCGCGCCTTGATCAGACGCGACCGCAACACTTCCGGGGCGGCGGGATCCATGGTCCTGGCCAGGGCCTGCTCGGCACCTTTCGCCAGCTCGAAGCTCTTTTGCCACTGACCGAGGGCGAAGTTCACCCGCGCCAGCACCGTCAGTATTCTGGCCTGCACTTGCGGCTGTTCGGCCAGCGCGTCAGCCTGAATCATGCCCTGTTCAAGCAGCTCCCGAGCGGTGATATTCACGCCCCTGGCATTTCCGGGATCGGCCTGCTCAAACAGATTGATGACGAAATCACTGATCTGGACTGCGTGCTCGGCCTCGATCTGGGCCCGATCGCGCTCCCGGGTGGCGATCTGCGTCTGCGTGACAATGGCCGCCGCAGCAGCGATCAGGCCAAGCAAGGCAAGAGCTGTCAACGACGTACCCAGTCGATGGCGTCCAACCAATCGAGCCAGCGCATAGCTGCCCGTCCATGGACGGGCAGCGACCGGATATCCGCGCCGATAGTGCTCGATATCGCCAGCCAGGTCGGTAGGCCCCGGATAGCGCTGCTCAGGATCTTCAGCGCAGGCCCGCGCGATGATTGCGGCCAGATCGGTGCCGCGGGGCAAGCGTGAGGCCAGTGCTTCAAGCTGCTCGGTCTGGCGCTCCGATTCAAGCAGTTCGCCGCTGAGCATCCAGTAGAGAATCGCGCCCAGCGCCCAGACGTCCGACCGGGTTGTCGCCGAATCGCCTCCCAATTGCTCCGGTGCCGAGAAGGCGGGTGTGAGCGCTTTGGGCGAGTCGCCGTCGACAAGCTCCTCGCTGATCAGACGAGCAACACCGAAGTCAAGCAGGCGTACCTGTCCGGAGGAGGTCAGGCGAATATTGGCCGGCTTCAGATCACCATGGACAACCAGCCTTTGATGAGCGTGAGCTACGGCTGCAAGAATTTGTCCAAACAGATCCAGGCTGACTGCGAGCGTGGACGGCCTGGCCAGGCTCAGGTCGGTGCCATCAATCCACTCCATGACCAGGTAGGCCAGCCCGTCTGTGGTGCTGCCGGCATCGATCAGGCGTGCAATATTGGCATGGTTGAGCCGGGCCAGCAGCTGACGCTCCAGGCGAAGCCGCTCATCCAGGCTTCGGGTCCGTAGGCGAATCAGCTTGATCGCCACGGTCATTTCAAACGTACCGTCGGCGCGCTCGCCTCGATAAACCCTGCCCATGCCGCCACTGCCAACGGTTTCCAGAATGCGCCAGGCACCCAGCCGCGTTCCCGACGGCAGCTCGACCTGCTGACTCTGGATCGCGTCGCGCGAATAGCTGGCAATCTGCTCGCCCATGCGGTCCAGAAAACCGGTCGGCTGCAGGCTGGCCTCGATCAAGCGTTTCAGCCAGCGGTGCAGACGCGGGCAACGGTCGGCCAGCCGCGTCAGCTCCGCGGTTCGCTTCGCCTCGTCGAGGTCAAGGAAATAATCCAGCAGTCGGTCGAGCACGGCGCGCCGTGAGGGCGTCAGGCGCCGGGCCGATTCAGTGCTCATGCTTCACGGCATTGGGCGGGTGACTTCGAGGCATTGGTTTCAGCCAGGCGTTTTCGGGCCACTCGACGTGTCGTTCATGATACGTCAGATGTATCCCGAGTGGCGAAACCAGCAAAATCAACGCAGTGCTTGTGCAATCAGCAGGGGATGTTCAAGACAGAAGATCCCCTGTGTGAATGAAATAACTTGAAGTCCTTATCTGCTTGCTCCCAAGACAACCGCGTTCAGAAACAGCCGGTTGGCCCCGCGCCAGTAGCCGCGGAAGTTGGGGTCCTCGGTGAAAAGGATGACCTGACCCGTACCAACGCGCTCCTGCCACAGCAATACGCTGCCCGGCAGACGCTCGAGATTTTCGGCCCACGCATGACCCGCGACACGGATATCCTCCTCCTGAATGCGAACAACGGCATTGAGGGTCGGTGATGGCGCACTCTCGGGCACCACGTAGACCCGATTCGAGTTCACCATCATGACCGGCGTTCTGGTGTAGCCGGAGCTCAGCCAGTGTTCATCATCCAGATCTATGCGGAAAAATGCGCCTGGCGTTGTCACCCGGGCAGCGTCTTTGTTTTCTTCCAGCTCGAACCACGATTTCAGGCTGCCCAGTTCCAGGTTTCCGAGAATGAAATCGGTGGCGGTGTCCAGCCCGATGAGAGTGCCGCCGTCGCGCACCCAGCGCTGTAACCGCGCAATGCCATCTTCTCCGAGCAGTTCAGCCAGGGCACTGCCATTGCTGACCGCCGGTACCACGATGGTGTTGAAGCGCTCCAGCGGGATGCGCCCGAGCGTGCGGCTTTGGATGATCGTGAGCGGAATTTCATACTCATGGTCCAGTGTGTGCCAGGCCCAGCCGAACGAGTAGGCATCGATCGGACCTTCGGTGAGCAGCGCAATTTTGGGCTCGCTCAGGCGACCGCCTTCGACGGAGCCCAGCGGCGGAAAGCCGGCATCGGTCAGACCGCTGTTCACCGGCAGCACATCAAGGGCAAAGCGCGCGGCCAGTTCGGTGACGGCGGTATGGACAGCTTCGGCATCATCATCTACCCGAACCACCAGCGTGCCGGAAGTAAAGCCGCGGCCGTTGACCTGTGTGGCTTTGGTCAGCAGGTGCAGCCGAATGCCCTGCGCTCGCAGATAGGGCACGGCCGAAAGCGCGCGTGTTTGCGCACCGTCGATCAGGTAGGCATAGTGGGCCTGGTCAATATTCCGCGCCGAGAATGGCCGCACCGGCTTATCAATGCGCTCGGCGCTGATGCGGCTGGCATCGCCGCTGTGCCAGGCCGTGAGATTGAACAACAGCGGCAGACTCCAGGCCGTTGTATCGTAGAAACGCGGATTTTCTCCCCGGTCAACGCGGCGTCTGGCTTGTTCGAGGAAGGCTGCCAGAATCGGGATCTCGGGATCAAGCAACGCACGAATGAAGCGGTGACGCGGCTGCGCGGCCTCGATCAGATAGGTACCGGCAGGCAGGGTCACGCGATCCATGTCGCGGCCTTCGCGGTCGCGCGCGCCGCGCAAGCTGCTTTCCTGCGAGAGCTGATGCACCTCGATGCCGTGGCGCATGAGCATGTTTACCGCCTCGGCCACCAAATGCGGGTCGCCGGTCGGCTCGATAAAGTAGCGGGTGATGCCGCTTCGACCGAGCTCGATCGCCTCGGCGTTGGCGCGGAAGTAATCACTCAGCAGCTGCTGCCGTTCGTCGGAGCTGAGACCCACCATGGCCGTAAAAGCCAGATACTGCTGGAAGGCCGCATCATAGAGCGTGCGCGTAGTGCCGTCAGAGCGCTGAATAGCGAGGCCGCGGCTTGAGCCCTGTTCGTACAGCATCCCTACCGCACCCTGATAGCTCATGTAGCTGGTGAAATAAGAAGGAAAGAAGAAGTTGAAAATCTCGCCTGTGGTGTACTCCACACGGTTTTCGTCGAAACGCTCGGCATGAGCGCGGCCGTATTTTTCGAACCACTGGGTGGAAAAGGGTGGAAAGATGGGCGAGACGGGGTTGGTCGGCGGGTCTATGTAAAACTCGGTATTGGCACCCATTTCGTGGGCGTCAACGCCGGCCTGTACGCGCCAGTGACGCAGCAGCGCCACGCGGTTGCGGGTCTCGGGATGGGTGCCGGCAAACCAGTCGCGATTGAGATCGAAGTAGTAATGACTGGTGCGGAATTTGCGGGCTTCCCAGCCGTCGAAATCGTTTGACCAGTCGTGATCGTCATCATGCACGACCCGGCCCAGTCGCTGATGATTGTGCTGCGCGAAGGCATCGCGTCCGTCCGGATTGATGAGCGGATCAACAATCATGACCGTGTTGGCGAGGTGTGCCAGAATTTCCGGGTCGTTCGAGGTGGTGTAGCGCTCCAGAAACAGCAGCAGGCCTTCGGTACCGGAGAGCTCGAAACCGTGGATTGAGCCGCCGAGGTACAGCAGGGCTGGCTGATTCTCGATAATGCGCTCCGCCTCCTGCGCGGAAGTGCCGCGCGGGTCATCGAGTCGGAGGGCGTTGAGACGGATCTCTTCCAGGCGGGAATGGTTTTCCGGGGAGGTAAGCACCACCCCGTACTGCGGCTTGTTGTTGTAGCTTGTACCGATCCGGAAGAGCATCACTCGATCAGAGCTTGCGTCAAGCTGTCGCAGGTAATCGACCACCTGATGGTTCTGGGTGATACGCTCCCCAATGGCATGACCGGAAACCGCCTCGAAGGTCGGCACCTGCGCCAATGCGGAATTCGGGATGAATGCCGCGCTGGCAACAAGGCTCAGCCCAAGCAGCAGAAGTTGTAGCGTTTTCATCATTTCCCCGTCCAATGGTTTGGCCTGGTTTGGTTCATCCGCAAAATCTGCAGGTAAGTTCTGGCTCGATCAGAGCATCAAGCATACAATACAGCGCGATTCCGATCACGCACTCGGCCCGAGCTGCCTGCCATTCCGGGGCGGACAACGCGATCAGAATGCCGAGGAGATCGGCTCAGGAAGTCGACGCAATATCATGTCGCTTCGCGTCTCCGAGTTGATGTTCCTGATCCACTGTCTGACGATTGCAATAAGTGGCGCGAGGAATGAGCGTCAGGTGACCAATAAATCTAATCACTGCCGGCACCACATGACCCCTCACCACCAATGCCAAGATCGGAGGCATCGGAGTTCTGATAGTAACCCCCGTCATTTCCTATGGGATTCTCGCGATACGAGGCCGGTTTGATTGGAGCGAACAGCAGAAAATGCAGCGGCCCACTCTGCGCGAACTTGGGAACAAGCTCCGGGGAATGGTCATTCATCACATACAGTACGAATAGTGGCCCTGCATAGATTACGAGCCAGGAGGCCAGAATCTTGGCGACAACCTGAAATCGCTGCAGGGTTTTATCGCGAAGCACAACCACCGCGGCCGTAATCGCTACGATGGCGTGAGCCAGAACAAGCGCGCTCAGGATTCCGTAGATGACGTAGTTCATGATTTACAAGACCTAAAATCAGCCGTCGACGAAGGAGGTCGGCTGGATTCGATTGTTATGTGATTCCATACGTCGCCCACCAACCGGACTGATTTAAATATTCACGCAGGGGTGTTTGGACTGCTTGCGGGGCTTGATCGATATACTCCCTCGCTTTTTTAGCACCCTCGGCTTCGAGGGACGTTTGAAGGTATTTTACTGCAGCCCTCACACTAAAGCTTCCGCGCCCGTCCTGTTCGAAATTAGAATGGAGGTCCGTCCAGACGACTGAACTAAGATTCCGCTCCTCAGCCCAGCGACGAATCAGATCTGCGCTCCCCGGATATACATTAGCCCGTTGTCCACCCGATACTCGATCAATGAATCCAACACGCATCACGACAGTGCCCTCCCGACAGCGGAGATCACAGATAACGTCTTCTAGATTTCGCCTCGAGGATACGGCATAGCTCACTTCACAATCGGCGCCATTTTGTGGATCTATAACCAACGTGAGAGCCCCGCTCCTGGTACCCGACACTCGCGAGAACTCCAACGGCAAGCTCAGCCCAGCTGAGGACCATTTGGAATCAAGAGGAAGCGGGAAGTCGCCCTCGTCCCACAGCAATGAGCCCCATCCAAGAATCGCATGTGTCATTTAAATCATCCCACTCAGAATCGCATAACGTTTTGCCAAGCGGCGTGG
>NPIE01006768.1_pt1 | contig 15752 bp, 13 predicted proteins | sample 8637661 | NCBI WGS metagenome assembly NPIE01 (sample SAMN07420842, study PRJNA396082) | bioreactor metagenome | isolation source: sample BA12 brine-fed electro-methanogenic bioreactor BA | place: Japan: Kochi | collected 2016-12-09 | reverse complement strand
ACTTGTTCTCCGACTCGAACGGAACAACATCGACCCGTCGATAGCCATCGTCCGCGAAACCGGCCTTGCCGGCAAGAGCGTGCAGGGCCCCTTCGGTCGGTTCCCCAAGGACCCGCCACTGCCCGTCTTGCTCGATCAATTCGCTGTCGTTACAGACGGCCATGGCCGTCACCAGCGGCTGCAGGTCGGCTCGCGCAGACAACGATACCTGGTCGTCGTCCACCGTGATCGTACCGTCCGGTGCATAACCGGTACCGGAAACCGCATAAGCACTCGCCGCCGTCACCACCTCACGAACGGTCATCTCATTTTTGGTCAGGGTACCGGTCTTGTCGGAACAGATTACGGTGACCGCACCGAGCGTCTCGATGGCGTTGAGTTTTCTGGTGATCGCCCGGTGTTTGGCCATGCGCTGGACACCGAGAGCCAGGGTGATCGTCAGAACGGCCGGCAATCCTTCAGGAATGGCGGCCACGGCAAAGCCGATGGCGGCAAACAGCAAGTCGGTAAGTTCGAAACCATGCAGCAACCGACCGACCAGCATCAGCAACAGCGCCAAGGCGACAATCGCTCCCGAGAGGACCGTGCCGAACCGATTCATCTGCCGGGTCAACGGCGTGGTCAGCTTTTCCACATCGGCAATCATGTCGGTGATCCGGCCGATCTCGGTAGCTACGCCGGTGGCGGTCACCACACCGACACCCCGCCCGCCGGCCACCAAGGTGCCGGAATAGGCCATGCAGGAGCGATCCCCGATACCGGCATGGTCGTCAACCGGGTCGACCTGTTTCTCGCTCGGCTCCGATTCACCGGTCAATGCCGACTCCTCGATACGCAGATTGATCGTCTCAAATAGACGCAGATCAGCCGGTACCCGATCACCGGAACGGAGTCGTACGACATCGCCGGGCACTAACTGTTCGGCCGCCAACTCCTGCCAATTGCCGTCACGCCGTACGCGGGCCTTGGGCGACAACATTTTCCGGATGCCGGCCAGCGCCTGCTCGGCCTTGCCTTCCTGGATAAAGCCGATGACCGCGTTGATCAACACGACCCCGAGAATGACCCCGGTATCGATCCAGTGCTCAAGCAACGCGGTGATCACCGCCGCTACCAGCAGCACGTAGATCAACATATCGTGAAAGTGTTTGAAAAACCGCTTCAACAGCGGTTCAGGCGGCGGTTCAGACAGTCGGTTCGGGCCGGTATCGGCCAACCGTTCGGACGCTGTTTCCGAGGATAAGCCTTCCCTATCGCTGTGCAGTCTCTCCAGCGCTTGCTCTACCGCCACTGTGTGAAAGGCGTCGTGTCGAGCGGACCTATTCTTGTCTTCCTCCATGATTCAGCTCTCTTCTTCCATCGGACCAAAACGGTGCATCTACAGTCACCTGGTTCCCCCAACTCCTGGCATCGATAGCGCTCTCATGGGCACTTGAAATCGTCCCAGGCGTGGGGGCCGTTCTTGTTTGGCAACTTGTTGGCAACTCCCTGTTACTGTAAGGATGTCGGAGTGGTTTTGCCAGTTTTTGTCTAACTCCGGTGGCTGGAGGCCCTGCCAGACAATGAGAATGGTCGTTATAACCGGCTCGACTGATTGACTGTGCCGCAAGGCTGCATCGCAGGGAGGCCCGGCGGAGTTGTGGATCTGGAAGTGAACAGAGGACAGGTTGGCTTGCGGGGGACAGGTTAAAACCTGTCCCCCGTTTATTTAGTGAAATTTCGCCGTTGAGCGTGGCGATAGCAGTGGCTGAGTCTTATCCGAGGGTGATGACCGAGTCGGCCAGCTGCATCGCGGTGACGATATCAAGCATATTGGTAGTCTGGCCCACCTGTTTGTCAGCTGTCAGCTTGAAATGTTCCAGGCAGGTACCGCAGGCGAGGATGAGCAGGCCGTTTCTCTGATAGGCCTGCAACTCCTCGAGGACCGGGGAACCGGTCACGGTCAGTTTGACACCGCCATTGATGAAAACCAGCCGCCAGAGTTCGGGGCCCATCTCTCCAAGCGTCTTGAGGTAGCTGATCAACAGTTTTTCGCCAAGCACGTCATCGCCGCGCCCCATCGCCGTTGCGGCGACCACCACCATGATTTTCCGGGTGGTGGCGGCCGGTGCCGGCCGGGATACCGTTTCCGGGGCAGGGGCGCCTGCAGCACCACCGGTGGCGGTAATAACCCAGTCGTCTCCGTCGGCAGTCGAATTGACAGTATAGCCACGGGATTGCAGGAAGCGCGTTACGTTTTCCCGGGCCGCCTCGTTATCGACCTGCACACTCAGCGACTGGGGCACCGTTTCCGCTTCCAGGGTATCCTTGACGAGCAGCACCGGAGACGGGCAAGTCAGCCCCCGGGCATCGAGATTCTTTTGTGTGGCCATGTTCTATTTTCTCAGACAATAATGAGTGCTTCCCGGCCGGCATCGATCACTTCACCGATAGCCGCCGCGCGAACGATGCCGGCCGCTCGCAATTGGTTGAGGACTCGCTCAACCGCCTCGGCAGGGCAGCCGAAAAGCAGGCCGCCGGACGTCTGTGGGTCAAAAAAGACATCAAGCAGGATCGGATCGACGCCCGGCTGCAGGTCGACCAGATGACCGCGGAAGGTCTTGTTGCGATAGGCGCCCGCAGGCACGAAGCCGATGCGAGCGAATTCAAGGGCCTCGGCCAGCAGCGGCACCTGGGCGCTGTCGATGCGCACGGCCGCTCCGGTGGTGTCGATCATCTCGGCCAGATGACCGAGCAGACCGAAACCGGTGATATCGGTACATGCGGAAACGTTGCAGCCGGCCATGATCCGAGCCGCCGTGTCGTTCAGGGCGGCCATCTGCTCGGTAACCTCGGCCACCGCCTGCTCCGAGGCAAGACCACCTTTTATCGAGGTATTGATGATGCCGGTGCCGAGCGGTTTGGTCAGGATCAGCCGATCGCCGGGACGCAGACCACGGTTGGCCAGAATCCGCTCGGGGTGGATAAAGCCGGTCACCGAGAGGCCGTATTTAAACTCGTCGTCTTCGATGCTGTGGCCGCCGATCAAGGCAACACCTGCCCGCTTCAGCGTCTCCATACCGCCGGCCAGAGTCTGGCGCAATACCTCCATCGGCAGTTTCTGCGCCGGAAAGGCAACGATGTTCATCGCTGTTTTCGGCTGGCCGCCCATGGCGTAGACGTCAGATAGGGCGTTGGCCGCCGCTATCCGGCCAAAGTCGTATGGATCGTCGACGATCGGGGTGAAAAAATCCACGGTCTGGATCAAGGCCAGCTCTTCGGAGACTTTATACACCCCGGCATCATCGGCAGTGCCGATGCCGATCAACACCCGCTCGTCGGTCGGTATCTCCAGTCCGCACAATGCCTGGTCCAGGTCCCCTGGCGCCAGCTTAGATGCTCAACCGGCACCTTTGACGGTCCTGGTCAGTTTAGTTTGTTCTTCGCTCATCGTTCCAACCGCAGTTCGGTTTTTTCTTAGTCAAACTACTAGCACATGTCGATAGCGTGCGCCAATAGATGTTGCCGATGAATGACGGGCGACGCATCGGGATCATCAATAGCAAACGACAAGAGATGGTGGTCGACACTCTTGGTAATACGGATCTTAATTAAATATGATTTGCCTTGACCGGCACCGCCCCCTATGTTATGAGCGAATACGCATAATAAATTATTAAATATCTTCACACTGCGAGAGGGCGATGCATTATTATCTGAATTCACTAATCCTTTTTCTTTCTTTTATCCTGTTGGCAGCACCGGCATCGACACGAACCGTCGTCGATGCACTGGACCGCAGGGTGAGTGTTCCGGACCGGATTGAGCGGGTCATCTGCTCGGGATCAGGCTGTCTGCGCCTACTCACCTTTCTGCAGGCCGACGAACTGGTGGTAGCCGTCGACGACATCGAGTCCAGGCGAAACACCTTCGATGCCCGTCCGTATGCGCTCGCCACCCCTCGTTATCAAACGTTGCCGATCTTCGGGCAGTTTCGCGGTCATGACAACCCGGAATTGATTCTGTCACTGTCTCCGGCGCCCCAGGTCATTTTCAAGACCTACTCGACCATGGGCCACGACCCGGTCGAACTGCAGCAGAAAACCGGCATCCCGGTTGTCGTGTTGAATTACGGCAACCTGAGTTCGCTGCGCAACCAATTCTATCAAACACTGCAGCTGATGGGCATCGTACTCGGCAGAGAGCAGAGAGCAGAGGAGCTGATCGACTTTTTCGATACCACCATCACCGATCTGCAGCAGCGAACAGCCACCGTCCCCGCAGACCAACGGCCGTCAGTGCTGCTCGGCGGCGTTGCCTTCAAGGGGCCGCACGGATTCAATTCAACAGAGCCGACCTACCCCCCGTTCCAATTCGTCAATGCCCGCAACCTGGCCTATGACGAAGCAATGACAGCGAGGGAGTTGAGCAATACCACCATCGCCAAGGAACAGATCGTGGCCTGGGATCCCGATATCCTCTTTCTCGACCTGTCCACCCTGCAAATGGGTGATCAGGCCGGCGGTCTCTACGAGTTGCGCAATGATCCCGCCTTCCGGACCCTGACCGCCGTCAGGGACGGCCGGGTCTACGGTGTTCTGCCGTATAACTGGTACACCAGTAATCACGGATCGATCCTGGCCAATGCCTATTATATCGGCAGTGTGCTCTATCCCGAACGGTTTGCTGATATCAACCCGCGCCGCACAGCGAACGACATCTACAGCTTTCTGGTCGGTCGTCCGGTATTCGACGAGATGAACCACCTGTTCGGCAACCTGGCATTTACCCAAATCTCCGTGCGCTGAACCGGCCATGCATCTTGATCACGGCACCGTTCCGGACGCCTATCAGGCCTATATCGGCAGGAAGATCGGCCTGATCCTGCTCCTTGCCGTCGTATTAGCGGCGGCCTTGCTCCTTGCCGTCTCACTGGGGGCGGCTCGGCTGCCCATCGCCGATGTGGCCCGCGCCCTGGTTGGGGCGGAAACATCGCGCCAGGTCGAGGCGATCGTCTGGAATATCAGGCTGCCGCAGGCCTTGGCGGCGATGGCCAGCGGCGCCGGGCTGGCCGTCGCCGGAGCGGTGATGCAATCGATTCTGCGCAACCCGCTCGGTTCTCCGTTTACGCTCGGTATCTCCCATGCCGCCGCTTTCGGCGCCGCCCTGTCGGTCATGCTGCTCGGCAGTGGCACGATGAGCTCGACCAGCGTCGGCGCCGTCTCGATCACCAATCCATATCTGACGACCGGCTCCGCCTTTGTCTTCAGTCTGCTGGCAGCGGCGCTGATCATCGCCATCGCCCGGCTGCGCGGCGCCACCCCGGAGATCATGGTCCTGACCGGCGTCGCCCTCGGCGCCCTGTTTACCGCCGGAACCATGTTCCTGCAATTCTTTGCCGACGATGTCCAACTGGCCGCCATGGTTTTCTGGACCTTTGGCGATACCGCCCGGGGCAGCTGGCCGGAACTCCTGTTCATCGCCATGGTCCTGGCCGGCTGCAGTGTCTACTTTTTGCTTAACTGCTGGAACTACAACGCCATCGACACCGGCGACGAGACCGCCAAGGGGCTTGGCGTGCGTGTCGACCGGTTGCGTTTGCTCGGGATGCTGCTCGCTTCCCTGCTCACCGCGGTTATCATCGCGTTTCTCGGGATCATCGGCTTTATCGGCCTAATCGTTCCTCACCTGGTCCGGCGGTTCATCGGCTCCGATCACCGGTTTCTGCTGCCCGCTTCCCTGCTTGTCGGTGCGTTGCTGCTGCTCCTCTCCGATACCATGGCCAGGCTGATCCTGATGCCCCATGTACTGCCGGTATCGGTGCTCACCGCTTTTCTTGGCGCACCGGCCTTTTTCTGGTTAATTATCCGCAGGAGTAATCATCGATGAGCCTTGCCATCAACAACCTGGCCTTTGCCTACAACGGTTCCCCGATTCTTCGGCAGATCGATCTGGCGGTGGCGCCGGGTGAACTGCTCGCCATCCTCGGGCCCAACGGGGTCGGCAAAACCACCTTGCTCAAATGCCTCAACACCATCCACCGCCCGTCCGCCGGCACGGTTCTCGTCGAAAACCGAAATGTGCTGACCATGAAAACCGAAGAAATCGGGCGCCATATCGGCTATGTCGCCCAGCGCACCGAAACGGCCCGCCTCACCGTCTTCGACGCCGTGCTGATGGGCCGCAAACCGCACCTGGGGTGGCGGGTGGCCAAGCGGGACTTGAAGATCGTCGACGGGGCATTGTCGCTGTTGGATATGGATCGCCTGGCACTGCGCTTCATCGACGAACTGAGCGGCGGCGAACTGCAGAAGGTCGCCATCGCCCGGGCCCTCGTCCAGGAACCCCGGCTGCTCCTGCTCGACGAGCCGACCGCTTCGCTCGATCTGAAAAACCAGGTGACCATCCTCTCGATCATTCGGCGGATCGTCACCGAACACCGGATCGCTGCGGTGATGACCATGCACGATCTGAACAGTGCTCTGCGCTACGGCGATCGCTTCTGTTTTCTGAAAGACGGCAGGATCCACAGCGTCGGCAGCAGCGCCGAGCTGACCGAGAAAATCATCGAAGATGTCTATGGCGTCCCGGTAACCATTCACCGTCTCGAGCAGCAAACGATTATTCTGCCGCACCATACCAATCACTGAACAACCTCCAGGAGGTCTCCATGAACTGCAGCTATTCCGCTTCGACCATCGACCAGGTCGTCAGCTTTCACGGTCATCGCTGTCCCGGCCTGGCCATCGGCATCCGTGCCGCTGAGTTGGCCGCCCGGGAGTTTCCGAACATCCCGGGTGCCTCGCTGGTCTGCATCACGGAAACCGACATGTGCGGTGTCGATGCCATCCAGTTTCTGACCGGCTGTACGTTCGGCAAAGGCAACCTGATCCATCGCGATTACGGCAAGATGGCTTTTTCTTTTTTTGACCGACCGAACGATCGAGGTATCCGTCTGGTCCTGAAAGACTACCAGACGAATGGTGAGCGGCAGGAAATGACCCGGCTGATGGCCGACAGCCTGACCGGAGAACTGTCAAGCGCCGACCAGTTGCTGCTCAACGAGATGCGAAAACGCAGCGAGGAACAGATTATGAACCTGCCGCTGTCCGAGCTGTTTGCCGTCGAGCATCTCGAGCAGGGCCCGCCCCGGCCGGCGCGGATCCTGCAGAGTCTGACCTGCGACGCCTGTTCGGAAACGACGATGGAATCGCGCACCCGCCGCCTCGGGGGACGGACGCTGTGCATTCCGTGTTTCCGGAAGATCGAACAGAAACAATAAAAAACGGCACGCACCTGTCGTCGTAGTATGCCTGCCCCACTTACCCGGTACTCCCGCTACCTCCTATGACAGGAAGTCGCAACGAACAATGAAAATTAAAGCCATGCTCGGAGGGGCTGGCAAAAAAAACACCCCGGGCCTGACAACTTTATCTTGACGGAATCCCAGTATTGTTTCACCATGCCCAGATAACCTGTTGACTTAGCATAATAATGCCAATCGACCTCGGCCACGCCGGGATCGCGGGAGCAGGGATGAACAAACCCGGCAGAAAATTTCGTGATGCGATCTTTATCGTCACCGAGGAACGGTCATGTCCCGTCTATAACGTCGGCGAAGAGATCAAGGTCGAGCAATTCTGCCTGTCACCACCCTCTTTCAAACCGGGATGCCTCTATCTGGCGCAGGAAATTGCCCGCATCATCTCCTCGCGGGATGCCTTCAGTGGATTTCAGACGATGGGCGGCCAAAAATCCCGTTTTACCTGCGGGGGATGCGACGGTCTAATCAGCTTCGAGTTTAAAAAAGAACGCGATTTCGCGACCCTTCAAATGAAGCTGCTCAACGAAACGGAAGAGCGACGGCGGCGGCGACATCTCGATCAATTCTTCGGCATTCTGCGCAATCTCGATATCTTCGAACCGCTCGACGACGACGCACTGAGCGACCTAACCCTGCTCCTTGAACTCAGGACGATCCCGCTCGGCAAGGTGATCATCCGCAAGGGCGATCCCGGCAGTTCTCTTTATATCGTGCTACAGGGCCAGGTGGCGGTTATCGCCGACGACGGCAAACGGATCGCCGAGATGGGCGAGGGCAAGATTTTCGGCGAAATGAGCCTGCTGTCGGGTGAACCGGCCAGCAACTCGGTACACACCCTGGCCGTCACTCAGGTGGCGATGCTCAGTGCCAAAAATTTCAAGCATGTGCTGAAAAAATACCCGGTCCTGCAGCTGTTTCTCTTCAAACTACTGGTGGACCGGGCCCAGTCGAAGAGTCTGCGATCGGGCCATATCACCTCCGGCATGACCGGAGAATTGGCGGAGATATCGGCCGTCGACCTGTTTCAGCTGATCAACTCCTCCCGAAAGACCGGAACGGTGTTTCTCGTCCTCGATCAGGGGAAAGCAGCCGTCTATTTTCAAGAAGGTGAAATCGTTCACGCCCGCTTTCGCGACGCTCGCGACCAACAGGCCGTTTATGCCCTGCTCGACGCGACCAGTGGTCACTTCAGCTATACGAAAGGGATTCCGAAAGAGTTGACATCACGCCCCCCTATTGGCAGTTTCATGGGCATGATCATGGAAGGAATGCAAAAGATCGACGAACAACGCGGGTAACCGGGACCGGCAGCCCGGGTCGCGCCGCAATCGCTCCTGCCGGTAGCCTCCGAACAGCCGGCACAGATCGGCAGTCCAGATGTCAGTAGATAACGCCACGCCCGAAGGGAATCTGCAATTTGCGCATCCGCTTGCGCAGCGTCGATGGATTGACCCCGAGCAGGACTGCGGCACCATCCGGCCCGGCTATTTTCCCCCCGGTCGCCTGCAGCGCCCGCCTGATGTGATCGGAAACCAGACGATCGAGGTGGACCAATTCAGCCGATCCGCCCTGCCTGGCCTCTTGCCCCACTCCTATGGGCAGCCGCAGCACCCCTTCCGTCGTCAGCAATAAAGCTCGCTCAACAACGGCGCGCAGTTCCCCGACGTTGCCGGGCCAATGATAGTCGAGACAGCGCTGCAGCGAAGCCTGGTCGATGACCGGCGGCTGCCGGTTGCTGCCGAGGCAGGCCCGTTCCAGGAAATAGTGGAGCAGCCGCGGGATGTCCTCCCGTCGCTCGCGCAACGGTGGCACCTCGATGGTCACGATCGACGATGTACCGAGCAGCACCGACAAACTCTCCGATCGCTCGCCACACCGATCGTCAAGAAACAAACAGCGCACCCCGGCCCGGGCCCGGGAATCCGCGACTCCTTCGACGATCCCGCGCAGACGCTGCCGGAGCGGGACGGCCAGTGACTCGACACCGCGCAGCGCCACCGTTCCTCCGCTTGCCCGGGGAAACAGGCCGACGTGCCGATCCGGCCCGCCGCCACCGGCAGTTTCAGGGCCGCCGAAAAGCGTCCCCTCACGCTGCCCCTTCGGCACCAACCTGAGCTGACACTCCAGATAGGGTCGTCGCTGGCGCGCCGACAAAAAATGGCTGGATCTGGCTAGCAATCCCTTGCCGACACCTGGCTCACCACGGATCAGGAGCGGATAATCGGTGCCGGCCAGCCGCCGGATCTCGTTCATCACCGGACGCAAACCCAGGTCTGCGCCGATCACTTCGACACCATCGCCTTCAAAGCGGGAGCGACCCAGGTAATCGATATCTGCCTCAAGACGCCGACACCGATCGCGTAGGCGATCATGTTTCAGACAATGGCCCAGACTGATCGCCAACGGCAGCCGCAACGATTTGCAGACCCGACCATGCTCGGCGGTAAACTCTTTTCCCGGTTCGGACGCGACAAACAGCAGTGAGAACATCGATTCATCAATAATGAGCCGGATGATGATCAGCGATGCATCTCCGGCAATCAGGCGGTGTTGCACGAGCGGTTTGGCCGCCGCCGACAGTGACGCCCGACGTGCCAGCTGAATCGGCGCACCGATGGTCTGCACTGCTCTGACGATGTCCGGCGTATCACCCAGTTCGCGCTCATCTCGTCGGCCGCCATCCTGATCGGCCAACCCGCCCAGACGAACAACCGCGCTGTCGGGATCAACGCAATAGAGCGCCGTCAGGGTAACCGGACAGATTGTACGGAGCAGTTCGCGGGTGCGCTGCAGCAATCCCTGGACCGTCACGGCGCCGGCCAGGGTGGCCAGAGCCTTGCTGGAAAATGAATCTAAGCCTTTATCCATATCACCCTCACCAGATCGGTGCTTGTGTACAGGTGCGGAGAGAATTTTAAAACTGCGAACAAACCTAGCATACCGAACACTGACCCGGCAATCAATTATGATGAAATTTCAGCATGCTCCAGCTCCCACCGGTGCTCCGGTCGCTGGCCGGAGCACCGAATTTCCCAGTCGGACCGGCACCTGCCGGCCACGCTCCGGTGCAACCGCCACCGGTCATGCTGCCGGCACAGTGTTGTTTGCCGTCAGGCCGAAGTAATGTATATTCATATTAATTGCCCATATCTCCGGCAGACACGGTATCTGCCAAGCCATTTTTCAGATCGGATCAACTATGGAAACACGTCATCTTCGGGTATTTGTCGCGGTTTACACGACAAGGAGCTTCACCAAGGCGGCAGAGCAGCTGTTTACCAGCCAACCCACCGTCAGCGAACACATGCATAACCTCGAGGATCGCCTCGGTTGCCGGCTGTTCGATCGGCTCGGTCGTTCCATCTCGCCGACCCCCGAGGCGCATATCCTCTTCCCGAAAGCGATGGCCATCCTCGACGAACTCGACAAGCTCAAGGAAACGCTGGCCGTGGCAACGAACAAAGTGGCCGGCGATCTGGTCATCGGCGCCAGTACGATCCCCGGCGCCTATCTGCTGCCCGAGCAGGCCGCCGCTTTCAAACACGTGTATCCGGACGTATCGTTTGAAATCGCCATCAACGACTCGGCCCAGATCGTCACCGCAGTCTCTGAGCACCGACTCTATCTCGGCGTCGTCGGCGCCAAAATCGCCGGCGGCCGTCTCGATTATACGGAATTCGGCGGAGACGAGTTAGTCCTCGCAGCGCGAAAAGAACAGCGGCTACCCGCCGAGATTGACGCCCGGAGTTTAACCGGCTACGACTTCCTGCTCCGCGAAGAGGGTTCGGGAACCGGCAGAAACGTCGAACACTTTCTCAGCCAGGCGGGACTCCCCCAGGCACAACTCAAGGTCAGGGCACGGCTCGGCTCGAGCACCGCCATCAAAGAGGCCGTCAAGGCCGGTCTCGGGCTGGCAATCATCTCTCGAACGGCGATTCGTGACGAATTACAGACCGGTGTCTTGACGGAGACACGGATCACCGGGCTTGCGATGCGCCGTTCATTTTATATCGTTACCACACCGAAACGAAGTATGCCCAATCACTACCAGGTTTTTCTCAACTACCTGAAACAAGCAGCCACGGCTTGATCCGTATTGCCTTTTCCGAATCTTTGCGGTAAGAACCGAAACATCGTTCAGGAACCGGTTCTTCCCGTCCGGGAAAACCGCTGAACTCCTCTTTCTTCTCCATATACAACCATGCTCCAGGAATTGGCGACCCGGGTTCTCGACCTGTATGCCCAGGCGGACGAGGCGACACTTCGGTTTAAAACGGCATCGGGTCTGGACTGCCCGTCAGGCTGCTGTACCTGCTGCCTGTCGGAGAAGGTGGAGGCGACGGTTTTGGAGATGCTGCCGCTGGCCTTCCACCTGTTTCGCACCAGACAGGCGGAACTGGTACTCAAACGAATAGAGCGACAGGTCGATTCCAACCGCTGTATCCTCTTCAGGCCGGATCGGGGGGGGCCGAACAGTGGCGCCTGCAGCGAATATTCCCACCGAGCCCTGGTCTGCCGCTTATTTGGCTTTGCCGGCGGCAACGATCGCAGAGGTCAGCCGCGGCTGGCGTTCTGCCGGATCATGCGACAACAACCGTCGACGGCAAACGCCGGCACCAATGGTGCCGGGACCGGGGATCTGCCGCTTTTCCATGACTTCGGCATGGCCATCACCGCGATGCACCCGGATCTCGGCACCGCCCGCCGACCGATCAATTTCGCCATCAGCGAAGCCTTGCTGAAGGTCGGCCTGGTCATCGAACTCGCCCCGGCTCACATCGAACCGGCCTCGACCGACCTGCCCCCGCAAAAGCCGCTGGGTACGCCATCCCGGCCGCGACGGGCGGCGTGAACGCCAGGGCCGCTCTGCATCGGTCCGGCTGTCGCGTCGGTTGTCCTTTGTCGGCGGAGGCTGGTGACAAAAGTGCTGGCGACGGGTATGCTAAGGTATGTGGGATCGCCTGTCGATCCCGGATAACAGTCATCTCTCTGCGAGGTCAGCCATGGACCAATATAGCGAAGCCCACCTCTACATCTCCGCCATCAGGATCACGCAACACCGGAAACACGGTGCCCCGTCCATCGAGGACGTCAGTCAATTGCTCGACGTCTCCGTCGAGTCGGCACTGGCCGTTTGCCGGCGGCTGCAGCGCCAGCAGATCGTCGAATTTATTGACGACCCCTTTACCGTCAAGGTCGTCGTCGGCGACCACCTGGCCATCGAGGCCCTGCCCCGCGAAGCGAAAAAGGAAGACGGTTTGACCAGGGAGCTGGAGCAATTCATGGCCAAAAAGAAAGAGATGAACAAGAAGGTCGAATCGATTCAGGCCGACATGGAAAAAAAGCGCCAGAACCTGTTCAACGACATGGAGGAACAGCTCAAAAAAAAGATGGCCGAGATGAAAAAAGGCTGACCCCGGCCGGTGGCCGGCGCACTAGGCCTGGGCCACCCGGAACACCTCTTCGATGGTGGTGACCCCGGCCAGCACTTTTGCCGCACCGTCCTGGAGCAACGTCGTCATTCCCCCGGCCTGGGCCTGGCGGCGCAACGCGGAGGCATCCGAGGTCTTCAGGATTGACCGCTTCAACTCGTCGTTCATGATCATGAATTCGTGGATACCGGTTCGACCGCGATAGCCGGTATTACGGCACTCCTCGCACCCCCGTCCCCGGTAGACCGGGATATCCTTCAACATCTCCCTGGTCAGGCCGATACCGGCGATCTCCTGCGCATCCGGCTCATATGCTTCACGGCAGGTGGGGCAGATGATGCGGACCAGCCGCTGGGCCAGAATGGCGTTGATCGATGAGGCGATCAAAAAAGACTCGACCCCCATATCACGTAGCCGGGTAACCGTGCTCGGGGCATCGTTGGTATGCAGGGTGGAGAAGACCAGATGGCCGGTCAGGGCGGATTGAATGGCAATTTCCGCCGTCTCCAGGTCACGGATTTCACCGATCAGAATGACGTCCGGGTCCTGGCGGACGATCGAGCGCAGTCCCGAGGCGAAGGTCAGATCGATCTTCGGGTTGACCTGCACCTGGCCGATTCCCGGAATCCGATATTCGATCGGGTCCTCCACCGTGATGATATTGATGTCGACCCGGTTGATTGCCGACAGCGCCGCATACAGCGTCGTGGTCTTGCCCGAACCGGTCGGCCCGGTGACCAGCACGATGCCGTTGGGCGCCTTGATGATCCGGGAGAACAGGGTCAGCCGCTCCGGTGACATGCCGAGATCGGTGAGCGACATGCGCACCGTCGACTTGTCCAGCAGACGGAGCACCACCCGCTCGCCAAATGCGGTCGGCAGGGTCGAGACGCGGATATCGATGTCCTTGTTGCCGACCTTGATCTCGATCCGCCCGTCCTGAGGCAACCGTTTTTCGGCGATATTCATCCGGGCCATCAATTTGATCCGCGATGTCAGCGCGGACTGCACGTGTTTCGGCGGCGTGAACATGTCGTAGAGCAGGCCGTCGAGCCGCTGCCTGATCTTCAGACTGTTCTGGTACGGCTCGATGTGAATGTCGGAAACGTTGTGCCGAACGGCCTGGGAAAGCATCAGGTTGACCAGCCTGATGACCGGAGAATGCGAGGTATCGTCGAGCAGATCGCCGACCTCCTCTATTTTCGAAAAGAGGACATCCGGATCTTCTTCGTCGATATCCTGAAGCACCTCTTCAGCGGTATCCAGCGTCAGATCATAGGCGGAGTTAATAGTGCGGATGATCTCGCTGTGCGGACTCAATGCCGCCGGACAGGACGGCAGGTCGAGCTGCAGGCGCACCTCGTCGAGCGCCTGGAAATCGAACGGATCGTGCACGGCGATATACACCTCGTCTTCGGTAATCACCGGTACGAGCAGATTCTTTTTCAAAAAACCGATCGACAACTTCTTCGTAAACCCGGTATCGATCGTGGTCGGCAGCAGCGGGATCACCGTCATCCGGAACTGCTCGGCCAGGACCTGGAGCAGATCCATTTCCCGCACTACCTTCTGCCGAACGAGTATTTCGCCGAGTTTGCCGCCGCCTTTTTTCTGGACGGCATAGGCCTGCTGCAGCGCCTCTTCCGGCACCCCGGCCCGCTCGACGAGCAACCTGCCCATGGTATCGTTCATCACCACTCTGTCACTCCGTCAGATGAGCTCTTCTCCGGATTCCGATCATCCCGTCGCTCTCACCGTTCACGGCCGGCGAACCGGTCCGAATTGAAACACCGGCTCCAGCACACTGCCCACAACGTGAAACGGAATCGGACCGGGGCCGTACGTCCGGTTGAGCAGGGCAACAGCCCGGGCCGCTTGAGGGTTGGCGGCGAGGTAGCCGGATGACGGCTGCAACTGGCCGGCCACGGCAACCTCGCTGTCACGCCAGTTGGTTGCCAAACGCACGAGCCCGGTAAACATCGCCTCATAGTTCTGGCCGGCAGCCTCCCCCTGGGACAGGGCGATCGTTGCATCGGTGATATCGATCTCGGCCGAAGCCGAGTCGAATTGCATCTCCGTTTCCCTGAGAATCTGACGTTTCAGAGAAAGCCGCAGATCCTCTATACGGATCATCCCATGCAGGGTTCCGGCAACCGGATCGGCCAGCGGTGCCTGATAGTTGCCGGAAAAACCTGCAACGCCGCTCAGTTGTCGATCAAGATGCCGACTCACCGGCGCCGCAGCCAAATCAAATCCCTGCACCGAGACGGCCGGCAGAACCAGCGTCTCCCGGGAACGATCGAGCACCACCTCGCCGGTCACCGCTGCACCCAACACTTCGAGTCGAGTGTGGAATCGGCTCAAGGGATGGCGCATAACAAAACGAATTTCCGCTGTATCGATGACCAGCGGTTCCCTCAACGGTGCCGCTTCAATTCTGATGGTTTCGAGGACAAGCCCCAGCGGATGATGATAGCCACCATCGGCAATAGTGCATTCCACTCCGGACACCACCGTTTCCAACCTGGCGGCAGCAGCCGCAAGCAGATCTTCCTTGGGAAAGCGAACAACCAGCAGTACCAGAGTCAACGTGATGGCGTAGCAGATAAACAGCACGACGAAGAAAATTTTTTTTACCATCAGGGCGTACCGACCACAATTCAACTCTGCAATACGGCATGCCGGCGCCGTTATCGGCGCGCCGGTCTCGTGCCGCTTTCGTCATGCTCTGCATGATAGCCGACAACCACAGCAGGATACAAAGAAAAATGGCAATGGCCGCCGATTTGTCCTATAATGGCGCAATGTCCGGTAGCAGGGCAAACCACCCGGATCACCGTCCCACACGCTCTCTATGTACAAACACTATTTCGGCCTCAACGAAAATCCTTTTTCCATCGCTCCGGATCCACGATATCTGTACATGAGCGAGCGGCACCAGGAGGCCCTGGCTCATCTTTGCTTCGGAGCCGCCTCGGACGGGTGCATCATCTTGCTGACCGGCGAGGTCGGCACCG
>NPIE01006665.1_pt3 | contig 15759 bp, 16 predicted proteins | sample 8637661 | NCBI WGS metagenome assembly NPIE01 (sample SAMN07420842, study PRJNA396082) | bioreactor metagenome | isolation source: sample BA12 brine-fed electro-methanogenic bioreactor BA | place: Japan: Kochi | collected 2016-12-09 | reverse complement strand
AAACCAACTGCTGTAAGCACAGGGAATGTGATCAGGGTACCACCACCTGCAATTGCATTAATGAATCCGCCAGCCAAAGCTGCTATTCCTATGAATAAAAATTGATACCATTCAAGCATGAGTCCTCGCTTCTTTGAGAATTGATGTGGCCTGTAAGGTTACCCATCTAGCCGTTTCTTCTTTATCACCCATTACTGCATATGTTCGTGTGCGAAAAGGGCTTGAGCCTTGCCAGCGACCATTTGGTTTTTGTTTTGACTTTAACCACTCCAATGGTTTTTGCGCGAGTGGATGATTTAACCGCTTTTGTTCCTGTAATAGGCGGAGAACAAACAAAACATCTGCCTGATAGAAAATGGGAAAATTTAATTTATACCAGATTGGATGTGTTTTATTCTCAACATCACTTTTTTGATTGCTGATAATTAAGTTAACATTTTCGAGAACAAATTGCATACCGCTTGAAATTGCATTTTCCACCTGTGGTGAACGATCATTTTGTGGAATAGCGATTAATCCCCAAATCGAGCGTGCCGCACCCCAAACACAAGGTAGTAACCAATTCCATTCACATTTGCATTGTTCTTTATATAAACTATTGGCAGTTAATTCAATCATATTTTGCAAGCGAGGATCTGCCAATTTTCCACCGTATACACAATAACGGATGATATTTCCCCAAAGACAGGTCCAATGGAAGGTTTGGTTTTGTGAGTATTTCACAATATTTTTCGGTGTGGATGCAAGCATAAATTCAATTGCTGATTGATAGCGTAGTTCATCCGGATCGCACATTAATTCTTCAAGCAACATCATACTCCAATGTGTGCTGGTGTATTTGGGAGTGTAATAATGTTGTGGGTAATTCCAGCGTCCAGGTTCTACTTGTTGATTGAGGATGGCAGGTACAGCTCCAGTTTGTTGAATGGCTTTGTATTCTGATAAACACTCTGGATGGTTATGAGGAAGACCTTTAAGATTAACTAAGGTTTTGTACCGGATAGTAGGGATATTAGATGTTAATAACCAGGAAATTACAGGTTTTTCATCCATCAATAAAATTCTCCTGAGAGGATATTGGGGGGAAGGTTGCTTGTTGTTGATTTTTATTTTGAAACAATCTTAAGAATACCACACCCGTCAATGTGATAATGCTTCCGATTATCTGAATGGGGGTTAGTCGTTCCGACAGAAAAATGTAAGCAGTGACAGCTGTAAAAGCTGGTTCCATGGTCGCAATCAAATTCGCGATACTGGATGGTAAATAACTCAGGCTGACATTATAAAAACCAAAACCACCCAAGGTAGGTATGCCAGCCAATAATATCAATATGATCCATCCTTCCCAACGATCTCCCAACCACATCAAGTCACTGGCAACCGATGCTTTACCGATAAAGAAATCCCCAGGAATGAGGTTGAAAAGTAATAAAAATACACCAGCAAACCCAAATGAATAAAGTAGCGTTGTCCAGGGAGAAAAACCTTTTTGGGAGGAAGAACGCCCCAGTAAACTATAAAATGCGTATGAGAGACCAGATAAAATCCCAGTCAGGATTCCAGCGAGGTTGGTATTCCTCATTTCTGGTTGGTAGGCTTCAGCCACCAATACACATCCACCCAAACTAAGAATAACAGCAACGATTTTTATCCAGGACAGTCTCTCATGTAATAGCCACCATCCCAAGATCACTGTAAAACCAGCAGAGCAGTAAACCAAAACGGTAGCAACCGCAGCGCCATTGATGGAAACAGAAAGCGTCCAAAATGAATTAAAAATGGCAACAATAAAACCGTATCCAAGAAAAAAATTCAAATGACTTTTGTCGATCTTCAATAATTTCTTATTGAATAACAAGAGAACAGGGATAAGTGTAGCGATAACGAACACATTGCGCCAAAACGCCAGAACGAGAGCTGGAATCTGGTACGTTAATGTCATGTGGCGAATGAAGATGGAGGTTGTTGACAGAAAAAGAGCTCCTAAAAGAGCAAATGTATATCCACGGTTGATGTTCGATGGTATTGGATTTTGAGTTGTCATTGTTGTCTTCTTCGATTTAGATTATTGTTGTGAGTAAGGAGCGAACTTTCTGAAATTTGATGACAATACAACTTGAATTCTTTCNNCATGTAATCTTTTCCATTGCGATGTAATATTGGAATGCGTTGTTTCCTCAGCAGAAAGGTGGAACGCATTTCCTCTGATTTAATGGCATAGCTTTCCATTTCTTCTGGCCAAAGATTAAAAATCTCGTCATACGTCGTGATAAATTCGTTTCGATATGTTTTGGAAACTTGATCCAAATGACTGATCACCCAACATTGATGTTCGAATTCCCATTCATATGCCAGTCCAATAAAGCGAAAATCGGTTGTAACATATGGAAAAAATGGAAATTGCCGGCAACTCACAGCCCGAAATTCTCGTTCGCAAAATTGAGCACCTTTACATGCCAAAAGGAGCATGTTTTCGGGTAAGTCCAGATTTGATTGATCGATGGTCGCATTATTCGATTTGCAATCTTCTACTTTCCAAACATGCCATAGGTCGGTGTTTTTCTTTAAATATTTCCACTCCTCAAGATACGCCGCTGGCAGTGCATGACAAATATCGCAACAAAATGGAACACCATTTGGATTGTAAACAGCACATTTTGCGCCACAATCAATTTTTAGAATAGGTGCGTTAAACCCACCATACAGTTTTGAGAAATTTAGTTTTGGTCGATTATTCACTTTGTCAATTTTAGCCGATCTTGAATTTTAGTGGGCAGATCACCATAATGGATTTTCCTATGAGCTTTGTCACCCAACAACAATTTGTAGTATATTTACTCTTCGAACTTATGAATTATGTAAATTTAGATTCGGTTAGTCTTGGTTTTGGTGGTGAATTACTTCTGGAAGAAGTAAATTTTCGCATTAAAGATTCAGAGCGTATCGGGTTAATTGGTCGCAATGGCATGGGTAAAACGACTTTGTTACGCCTGATTTCTGGGGAAATTAACCCGGACTTGGGTGTTCTCTCAACCCAAAAAGATTTACGCATAGCCTATTTGCCGCAAGAAGTACCCAAAAACTTATCAGGGTCAGTTTTTGAGATTGTAAAACAAGGACTTGATGGGATGTCATTTGATTGGCTTGAAGAGGAGCGGGAATGGCGACTTAATCTGTTAATCGATAAGATCATCAGTCGCATGCAATTGTCTCCGACCCTGGATTTTGCGACACTATCAACCGGCATGAAACGTAGGGTGTTACTCGCGAAAGGGCTGGTTGCTGAACCTCAGTTAGTGCTTTTGGATGAACCGACCAATCACCTTGATATACAATCCATTATCTGGTTAGAAGATTTTCTATTGCGTTGGAATGGTAGTTTAATCTTCATCACTCATGATCGTGTATTTTTACAAAATCTGGCAACCCGGATTGTTGAATTGGATCGTGGGCGCATTTTTGATTGGGATTGTGATTATAAAACGTTCCTTAAACGAAAAGAATCTTTTTTGGATGCGGAAAACACTCAAAATGTAATTTTTGATAAAAAATTAGCCCAGGAAGAACAATGGATACGAAAAGGAATCGAAGCTCGCCGCACCCGGAATGAGGGGCGTGTGAGAGCCTTACAACGCTTGCGCCAAATTCGGAAAGAACGTCGTGAACAACCCGGTAAAGCCAAGCTGCAAATTCAGGAAGCACGCAGATCTGGAAAATTGGTGCTGGAAGTTGAAGATATCAGTTTTGCTTATGTTGAAAATCCAATCATCAAAGATTTTTCCTTCACTTTGCAGCGTGGAGACAAAGTTGGCATTGTTGGTGCCAATGGTTCCGGTAAAACAACCTTGTTGAATTTGCTAATTGGAAAATTAAAACCGGAAAGTGGGTCCATTCAGTTTGGAACGAATGTGGAAATTGCCTATTTTGATCAAATGCGTTCCCAATTGGATGAAACAAAAACAGTTTATGAAAACGTAGCACAGGGTCGTGATATCGTTTCGATCAATGGCCAAAACCGCAATGTGTATGGATATCTGGAAGATTTTTTATTTCCTAAAGAAAGAGTTCATGCGCCAATTCATGTACTTTCTGGTGGAGAACGCAATCGACTTTTGTTGGCACGTTTATTTACAATGCCAGCCAACCTGCTGGTAATGGACGAACCAACTAATGATTTAGATTTGGNNAGGAACGCTGTTGTTGGTGAGTCATGATCGTGCATTCTTGAATAATCTGGTAACCAGCACATTGATTATGATGAATGATGCTGTTGTCAAAGAATTTGTTGGCGGATATGATGATTGGTATCAACTACAACAAGAATCTGACCAGAACCAAAATAATAATGAAAAACAAAAAAACAATCTAAAAGCAAAAAATTCCTCGGATAAGACCGCTGATGCGGTCAAAAAACTAAATGTCCGACAGAGAAAAAAGCTGGAAGAAGAGTTGGAAAAGATTCCAGACAAAATTGAGTCTCTGGAAGCTGAATACCAGGAGTTGATTAAAAAAATGGCTTCTTCGGAATTCTACAACCAATCAGAAGACGTATTAACGGATGCTGCTAACCGCTTAAAACGGATAGAGACAGAAATTTCGGCGATATACCAAAACTGGCAGGATATTGAACATCAGTTAAAAGAAACAGAGTGATTTTGATAAAAAAAGAGTTGAATTTTGAAATCAACTCTTTTTATGAAGTTCAATCCAATATTTTAGGTGCGAGCAATTTCAATATCTTCTAATTCTTGCATTTTGGTTTCCGTTGGGTTCAGGAATAAAATAATGACGATTGGGATGAGGATAACCCCAGCACCAACGACCCAAAACCATTCCATGGTTGGAAAAAGGCTAAGCACATAACCGGTCAACAAAGGACCAACAACATATGAAGCACGTGCAACCGTCGTTGTCCAGCCCATGCAGGCACCACGTCGTTCAGTGGGAAATACTTCAGGAATGTAAACGACAATCCATGTGTAAGTGAAAGAGGTGAAAAACCCCATTAGGACTGCAGCCACCGGAAGTAAGAATCCTTCCCCAAAACCCATCAAGATCAAAACCAAAGATAAACCAACACAACCCAGGATTAAAGCCGGTTTTCTGCCAATGCGGTCCATAATCCACCCACTCAGATAACCACCAATCATAGCAAAAATCAATGTGACCAGGAGAACAGTTGACCATTGTCCCAATGTGTATCCATTGATGGTCATAAAGTAGTAACCAGTCCAAAAATAGAAGAATTGGTATGTGAGCCAGGCAAACCAGATGGAAGCCGAGATTAGGATGTAACGAACATCTTTACGATCAATTACACCTAACCCAAAGTAATGGTTCTTACGACTACCATCCTTGCGTTCAGACTGAATCACCTGAAATCGATTGGTTTCCTTCATAAATGCCCACATAATGAGTAAAGGCACCATGAAAATGAACATGATCCCATACATCCATTTCCAACTCAACCCCAGCGTGTTCATTAGCAATGGAGGTAATAATGCCTGTAATGGTATCAAACCAATAATATATACAACGGCCACATACTTTGCCCTTTTTTCAGCTGGTGATTCTTCGCTGACTGGGATCGTCCACATGTTCGAGACGGTTGCGAAAATGGCGAGTGTGTACATGATCATGAACCAGTGAATGCTGGGGGTGAAATAAAGGACACCGAAGGAAGCCAACCCCATGATCAGGATCAAAAGCAGGATGGATAAGCGTCGACCGATGATATCCGTCAGACCATTTAATAAGAAAATTAAAAAGGTGAAAGCCAAATAAGCAGCTTCCAGATAAGAAAATTGAGAGGCAGATACTTTATACTCCTCGAGTATGTAAGGGAGAGCGGTGGTTTTANNAAATAATTTCGGCTACGAGTTTTAATTGCAACGCTAGGTTTTACACCCTGGGAAATTGAACTCATAATGGGATTCCTTCCTGACTGTTAAAATTTAAGATGCCTGGGTTTCAGGGTCTTGCACAGGTTATTTTATTTGGAGTAGTACATTATAAGGTAATAACCCTTTTGATTGGTCTTCGTTATGCCCTCCACAACGAAAACATAATTATTTTATACCCAATTCCTAATTTTGCAAATAAAAATTTCTGAATTTACCGGTTGATCAAAGATGAGTTAAGTAAGCTTTTGGGTTGTTGAGAAAACCACGCATGATTTCGACATGTTGCAATTCGTCATAAGCAACAGGTTGGATCGGAATTTCATCAAAATTAAGGATCTGAGCATCTGGAAAGGCCATCAGGATGGGTGAGTGCGTTGCAATGATGAATTGTGCATTTTCCTCCACCATTTGTTTCAACAACGTGATCAAGGTTAATTGTCGCAATGGGGAGAGAGGTGCTTCGGGTTCGTCTAAAAGATAAAGACCATTGGGTACAAAGCGTGATTGGAATAGTTGCAGGAAGCTTTCACCATGCGAAATATGATCCAAAGCATCCGTCTTACTTTGTTCCATTTCGTAAATCTCTCGATTGAAGGGGGATTCAGCTAATTTTTGCGCAAGCACAGATCGATTGCGGTTGTCATTTTGCACTTCCTCCAGATCAGTCTGCATTTCAGCCCTTAACTTTGCCATACGTTTTGCGTAACCAAAGAAATCTTCTGCCCGCAAGAAAAAACCTCTATTGGTTCGTTTATTCCAAACCAGTTGCAGATGATTGGAGAGTTTTCTGGCAGGTTGCATAGAAATGTCGTGTTGGATATTGTCGCTTCCAACCACAATCGAACTAACCGCAGCTGCAATTGCTTCGATCAAAGTTGATTTTCCAGATCCATTTTCTCCTACAAAAAAGGTAACAGGAGATTGAAAACTGATACTTTGAAATTGTTGGATTAATGGCAAATTGAATGGGTAGGAGGACGGGGAATTTTCGAGATTTTTTGTTTGAATTGATCGTAAATGTATCATCTTATCCTTTGCATGATTCTACTTCATTTTTCTCTGTTCTATTTTGTCTGAGAGGGAAGGTGTTTTCAATCGTATAATTATATTGTTCTACTACAAACAAGAAGCTCATCATCTCAGGAGGAAATATGACAGACCCATCTCAGCAATCCGAACAAAAGGAAAAAGTTCCACAGGAAATCACTTCCATCACACAACATTCCATCATGATTGATGGTAAAAAACTTGATTACACAGCCACTGCTGGTACGATAGTCTTAAAAGAGGAAGACGTAGAAAATGGGGAAGTAGCAAAAGCCTCCATTTTTTATGTCGCGTACACTTTGGATGGGGTTAAAGAACCAAGTGAGCGTGCTGTGACCTTTTCTTTCAATGGTGGACCCGGTTCATCCTCGGTCTGGATGCATCTGGGACTTTTAGGACCAAAACGGGTGCTATTTGATGATGAAGGCAACCCATTACCACCACCTTACAAATTGGTAGATAATGAATTTACACTACTTACCCAAACAGACCTGGTTTTTATTGATCCGGTCAGTACGGGCTATAGTCGATCTGTTCCGGAAGAAAAACCAGAACAATTCCATTCCTTGAAAAAAGATATCGAATCGGTTGGTGAATTTATTCGATTGTGGACAACCCGCAACAATCGCTGGTCATCTGCAAAATTCTTAATTGGTGAAAGTTATGGAACAACCCGTGCAGGAGGGCTTTCAGAATTTCTTCAGTCACGCTACGGTATGTATCTTAACGGCATCATGCTGGTTTCCTCCATCTTAAACTTCATTACAGCCAGATTTACACCTGGAAATGATTTGCCCTTCATCCTTTTCTTACCGACCTACACAGCCACAGCCTGGTACCATAAAAAATTAGCTCCAGAATTACAAAAAGACTTGAGAAAGACTCTGGATCAGGTTGAAGAATTTGCAGCGAATGATTACACCTTAGCATTAATGAAAGGTAACCAGTTGCCAGGTAAAGAACGTAAGGCAATCGTAGATAAATTGTCTTATTTTACCGGGTTATCTAAAGAATATATTGATCAAACCAATATTCGAATCAACATTCATCGCTTCACTAAAGAACTACGCCGCAGTGAAGGCATTACTGTTGGGCGGTTGGACAGCCGCTATACTGGTTTCGATAAAGATGGGGTGGGCGAGTATTACGAAAGCGACCCATCGTATGATGCAATTCTCGGCGCGTACACAGCAACACTCTATGATTATGTTCGTCGCGATTTGAAAGTAGAAATTGATCGTCATTATGAAATTTTGATCAGCCTGTATGAAACCTGGAAATATGATAAAAATGAGAATCAGTTCGTTAACACAGCTGAGCAGTTGCGAAACGCTTTCCGATCAAATCCATTCCTCAAAGTAATTGTTTGTAACGGTTATTTTGATCTAGCAACCCCTTATTTTGCAACCCAATACACCTTCAATCACATTGAGTTACCTGAAAAACAACGGGAAAATATAAGCATGACCTATTATTATTCAGGACATATGATGTATACCCATAAACCTTCCTTGAACCAGGTTACTCAAGACCTTAAGCAATTTATCGACAATGCAAGATAGCTATTGTTTTTTAGCAAAAACCCAACAAAAATCAGGTTTTATAAGCCTGATTTTTGTTTTTAAGTAGAAGTCACAAAAATGTCATAATCCTGATTGTGATATTTGTCACTTGTGAAAAGATGCACAACAAACTAATATAACAATATATAACATGATATAACAATGAGTTGCAAATGGAAACTTTTTTAACGACAAAACAAGTTCAGGATTTATTCAAGATTGATCGCATAACTGTATATCGTATGTTGCAGGATGGACGATTAAAAGGTGTGAAGATTGGTAATCAATGGCGTTTTCCTCAGCGCGAGGTGGAACGCCTTTTGAGTGGTGGGCCAGTAGAAATGGCAGTTTCTGAAGAGAAAGATACCGTCTTCCCAATTCACTGTGTTCAAACCATTCAAAACTTATTCACCTCGGTTAGCCAATGCAGTGCTCTGATTATCGATCAGGATGGTAAACAGGTTACTCAAATCAGTCAACCTGGACCTGTTTGTGAACTTTTATTATCCAATGATGCCGGACGAGATCTATGCCAGGAAGCCTGGCAGTCAATTGCAAAAACGGCGAATGGTCGATCTGAACTTTTTACATGCTATGCTGGCTTAAAGTATTTTGGATCGGTAATCTTGAATCAAAATAAAAAACAGGGAGTGTTTTTAGCAGGTGAATTTTATCTGACTGATTCAGACGCTGAATATGAAAAAGAGATTTTGAAACAAACTGCCCGTGAATGTGGGATTGATGAACAGGCTATGATCGAAGCAGCCTCGAAAGTAAGAAGGCTTTCACCTGAGGAACAAAAACATTTATCTTACCAACCGGAAGCAGCTGCAACAGCTGTTGAAAGTATTTTAAGTGAACGAACTTCCTTTATGGAGCGTTTACAACAAATAGCAAATTTAACACAAAGTCTATAAGGAGAGAGGGAATGAAAAAAATTGTTATATTAGGGGCTGGTACAGCGGGAACGATGGTGGCTAATCACCTTGCCCATTTGATGGACTTGAACCAATGGCAAATCACGATTGTTGATGAAGATCCTATTCATTATTATCAGGCTGGTTATATTTTAATTCCATTTGGGATGGCCTCTGGGAAAGAAATGGTAAAACCCAAAGCTAAATATATACCCTCTAAGGTAAAAATGTTGCAGACCAAAGTTGAACTGATCCAACCAGAAAACAACAAAGTCGTATTGCAGGATAAAACAGTCCTGGATTATGATTTTTTGGTGATCGCTACCGGTTGTGATATTTACCCGGAAGAAACACCAGGGCTGGCAGAACACGAATGGGGAAAATCCATTCATTCATTCTACACTTTGAAAACATCTGTGGCATTAGCAGAATCCATGAAGAATTTCAAGGGCGGCAGGGTGGTAATGAATGTTGTAGAAAATCCCATCAAATGCCCGGTTGCTCCAATGGAATTCTTGATGTTAGCTGATTCATTTTTCACCAAAAAAGGTATTCGGGATCGGGTTGAATTGGTTTATGCTACACCTAATTCAGGAGCTTTCACCAAACCGGTTGCTTCGAAATTAATTGGGGATATGCTTGATCGCAAAAACATTAAAGTGGAAGCAGATTTTTACATTGAACGCGCTGATCCAGATGCCAAGAAAATCATTTCCTATGATGAACGTGAAGTTGAATATGATTTGCTGGTTACAGTTCCTTTAAACAAAGGGGCAGACGTTGTTGGAAAATCAGGTTTAGGAGATGACCTCAATTTTTCTCCGGTCAATAAACACACATTTTTATCTGACAAATTTGATAACATATTTGTTCTGGGTGATGCGTCCAATGCACCGACCTCCAAAGCTGGTGCTGTAGCACATTATGCGGTTGATCTGTTTGGAGAAAACTTCAAACACTATACCGAAGGGAAAGAATTAGAAGAGAAATTTGATGGTCACACCAATTGTTTTATTGAATCAGGTTTTGGAAAAGGTGTACTGTTAGATTTTAATTACGAACAAGAACCATTACCTGGTTTATTCCCGGTACCAGGGATTGGACCTTTCTCATTGTTGCAGGAGACGAGACTTAACCATCTTGGAAAATTATCTTTCCAATGGATGTACTGGAACATTTTGATGCGTGGCAGAAAAGTCCCCTTAGCACCGACCATGTCTATGGCTGGCAAATGGGTTGATTGGGAAAAAAGATTTAACATTACATAAAAAAAAAATTAAAGAAAGAAGGAGTTTATCATGGCAAGTAAAGTTATCGCAGGGAAGACAGTTGAAGTAAATGAAGAAGGTTTCTTGGTTAATGCTGAGGACTGGACAAAAGAAATCGCAGTTGAACTGGCAAAAGAAGAAGGCCTCGCCGAATTAACAGAGGCACATTGGAAAGTGATTGATTTCAGCCGCGAAAGCGCTGGATCTACAGGTGCTTCACCTACGTTGCGTGCTATCACCAGTGGCTCAGGTGTTACAACCAAAGAATTATTCTCTTTGTTCCCCAAAGGACCAGCAAAAAAAGTTGCAAAAATTGCTGGACTCGGAAAACCTGAAGGTTGTGTCTAATTTTAATTAATTTCAATATAGAATGGAGTAGGTAGCAATGGAAGAAAAACAAAGAAAAATAACATTTATATGCTCAAAAGGGGATCTGGATATGGCCTATCCTGCACTAATCATGGGCTGGGCAGCCTTAGGAAATGGTTTGGATGTAACACTTTTCTTTACCTTTTGGGGAATGGATTTAATCAATAAACATCGGGTAGATAAATTAGAATTAGCACCTGTGGGCAACACCAGTATGAAAATGTCCATGATGGGTCTGAAGACAGGTAACCTTGGTATCCCAAATATTATGGGTGTTTTACCCGGAATGACTGCCTTCGCTTCAAAATTGATGCGTGACAAGATTGCTGATCTGGATGTTCCTCCCATAGGTGAATTTATTCAAATGCTGGCCGATGCTGGAGCACATTTGTATGCTTGTAAAATGTCAGTTGATTTGATGGATTTGAGCAAAGATGATTTTGTTGATGGTGTTGAAGACATTGTTACTGCTGCTGAATTTATCGATATGACAGAAGGTTCACAAATTATCTTCATATAATCCATAAAATTAGAAAATCTAAAGTGATTATGAATGGTTCAACACTCATAATCACTTTTTTATTTCTGCCTGGCATGAATCTGGCAACAATATATTCAAAACCTATGATTTGATTAAATATGGCTTTATAATGAGCCCATTCGGACCAAATCTGAATATGGAGAAAAATTGAATAATTTCTACAATAACAAAAGAAATACTCAATTTCGGAGCCAGAGAAATTTACATCCAGACAATACGAATTCATGGTCTGGAAAGTCGATGGCAAGGCCAAAACAGGAAAAGAAAGATTTCCTTTCTTTTTTCTCCGGTAAAAACCTGCCAAACCTGAAGTTTAAGTGGCTAAAACTACGTCTTAAATTCTCACAATTAAAACGTAAATGGTCAAAACTAGATTTTTCTCTGCCAAAACTGAATCGTACACTACCAAATCCCAATTTTAAAGAGCCAAAATTTGGTGGAAATCCACCGAAATTAAATCGCCAACTTCCGAAGTCTAACTTTAAGAAACCAGATTTTAAATTTAATTTGACTTCGGTTTTAACTGTATTATTTATCTTTTTTGCCTGCCTGACCATGATCACCACGATGGTAGCTTTTGCAAAACACTTTTCAGAGAATAAAACTGCATCAGCAGCCCCGGTCGAAGAGGAATACATCCCGGTTGTGGTGACCCCTAACTTTGATAATCAGATTAAGGTTTTATTATTAGGCTCGGATATTCGTCCCAATGATGGAAGTTACCGCACAGATGCAATCTTGATGATCGTTTTGGATCCCGAATTGATGAAGATCAATGTAGTATCTTTTCCACGTGACTTGTGGGTGCAGGTGCCCAGTTTATGGGAAATGAAAATCAATCAGGTGATGCAGATCGGTGGTTTTGATGCCGTTGCGGGAATGTTCGAGGCTAATTTTGGTATCCGTCCTGATTATTATGTGATGACTAATTTCAATGGTTTCAAACAATTTATCGATAACCGTGGTGGTGTAGATGTAAATGTAGCTTCAGATTTTTCTGATACTTGCGACCTTCCTCAACAGGATGCTAACGGAAATTGCAACCTTGCCCAAGGTACTGTACATATGGATGGTCCGACAGCATTGTGGTATGTGCGTGCTCGTACAACATCCAATGATTTAGATAGAACACGCCGTGAGCAGGAAGTTTTATTTGCCTTAGCCAAGAAATTGATGAGCTTCCAATCCATCACGCATTTGTCCTCAATGAAGGATGAAATTCAGGATAATGTTGAAACCAATATGACCATCGAACAGGCGATTAAGTTGATGCCATTTGTGGGAATGGTTCTTAACCAACCTGACAAGATAAATTCGATATCAATCGGTGAGGATCATGCGTATCCAATGTGGTCATGGGATGGGATGTGGATCTTAATGCCAGAAACAGATGTTATTCGGAATTTGCTTTCTGAAGCTGGGATTAAGCTGAATTAATCAATTATTTTTTGTTGGATCTAAAGTTCTCATTTCATTGGGAACTTTTTTGTTTCAATCTCTGAATGCTATAATAATCATCACTTAAAAGGATTATTGGGAGTTCTTGTGTTCATTACATTGATTGGGATGTCCGGGATAGGGAAATCCTATTGGTCAAAGAAATTAGAACAGCACGGATTTACTCGTTTTGGCTGCGATGATCTGATTACGGATTATCTTGCACGCCAAATGGGTTATGACGACCCACGGCAATTTGATATGCATGCCTGGGTAGGTTATCCGGATCAAGCAATATATGCGGAACACGCACAGAAATATCTACAAACAGAGGAATTGGTACTACAGGACATTGTCAAATTTTTGGAAAACACCAATGAGAATCAAAATATCGTTATAGATTCTACCGGCAGCATCATCTACATGAAATCAGCAATCATAAATCAATTACAAAAATTTACCGATTTTATCTATTTGGATATCACAACAGAAGATCTAGATAAAATGCTGGCTTATTACTTAAAAAATCCAGTAGCAATTATTTGGAATGGATATTTTCAACCAAAAACGCATGAAAGTCGCCAGGAAACTTTCGAACGATGCTATCCACAATTAATTAAATCCAGAGAACAAAAATATAAGGAATTAGCAAAGACAATTCTCCCACCAGAAATTCATCGAAAAGACGGGACTAAGGTAGATGACATTCTGGCATTTATTCAAGAAAATAAATTACTCTGATCGAATCAGGTAATTTCATCAAGGGCGTATTGCCTTCATTTGTGAGTTCAATTATTTAAATAATTTCTCCAACCTCCATATTGGGTAATTTCGATTTGGTTTTGAATGATACCTGGTTCAGCCAGGACCCCTAAAACCATTTCTCCATTCGCTAATTCGATTTTACCGATGCATAAACCGGGGGGTTCTTTTTGTAAGATTGTCACAAGAGCTTCGGGTGATACTTCCCAAATCTCCAATTCTATTCCGTGACCAAGTTCTTCATCACGTAACATCCCAGGATATTGGTCTCCAATTGACCACAGTCGATACTTCCCACACGTCTTACTTTCGCAGCAAAATACCGCATTTACCTCTAGCAAATTTTGATTGAGTGGTAGTCCTCTCATCAGGGTCCCGTTTACAGCTAATAAAACAGATACCATTGCATTAATCCTTGATATTTCAAAAAAATAAAACTCCATTCTTTTCAATTTTCACGTATAATCAAGTTTCATTTTACATGATGAAATTGAACAAAATGATGGTTTAGTTTTTACCACAACCAACTTTTTTAAAAAAACGAGAATGGAAGGATTTCTTGAATTTGAATAACACACCTCTCCTTATATTTAATCCGGTTGCTAACCAAGGCGGCGCACAAAAAATCTTACCAAAAGTTCAAGAGCTTTTTAAGAGTTTCAATTTTGAATACGATTTGATGCTTACCGATTACCATGGGCATGCTTTGGATCTGGCGAAGAAAGAAGCTGAATCCGGGAGAGTAATGATTATTGCAGCTGGTGGTGATGGTACGATGAATGAAGTAATCAATGGTTTGATGCGTGCAGATTTGCAAGGTAAGAAACTACCCATTCTAGGAGTCTTACCGGTAGGAAGGGGAAATGATTTTTCATTTGGGATGAGCCTTCCGGCGGAATTAGAGAAAAATATTCGAGCCATTGTTGAAGGGAAAACCCGAAAGATTGATATTGGCATTGTCGTTGGAGGTGATTTTCCCGAAGGACGCTATTTTGGAAATGGTGTAGGCTTGGGTTTTGATACGGTGGTTGGGTTTGAGGCAGCAAAAGTGCGATGGGCAAAAGGTGCAGCCTCCTATATTGTTGGATTAATAAAAACCATTTCTCTATACAATACTGCGCCAACTTATGAAATCATTCTAGATGATGAAACTATAACGCAGCCCTCATTATTAGTATCGATCATGAATGGAAAGCGAATGGGCGGTTTATTTCATATGGCTCCTGCAGGAGACCCTGGTGATGGTTTGTTCAACCTTTGTCTAGCCAGTCAGGTTCCTCAAATGAAGATCCTGCCTTTGGCTTCCCGTTTTATCAGTGGTAATCAAGAGGGTCATTCAGCCATCCGAATGTTAACCTCAGCAAAAGTTAAAGTTAAAGCAATCAATGGTAATATTCCTGCCCATGCCGATGGTGAGACAATTTGTGTTGCCGGAAAGGAATTGACAATTGAGTTAATTCCCCATGCCATTGAAATTATCACAACGGAGGACGGCGCAGATTAATGAAACGAAGTTTGAAAATTATGAACAGTGTGCTGCGATTTGTTTTCCAGATTGTTTGTCGTATCAACCCCGATGATTTTAAAAAGGTTCCTGTAGATGGTCCATTGATTTTGGTTGGAAATCATATCAATTTTTTAGAGGTCCCTGTTTTTCTTCCTCATGTAGACCATTCAAACGTGATTGGCATTGCCAAGCGAGAATCCTGGAAAAACCCATTGTTCAATTTTTTATTTAACCAGTGGGGTGTCATACCAATTGATCGTGGAATGGTGGATCGCGAAGCCTTTCGCTTAACAGAAGAAGCCTTGAAAGACGGTAAAGTTGTAGCAATATCACCGGAAGGTACACGAAGCAAAGATGGTCGTTTATTACAGGGCAAACCCGGGGTAGTTGCGATTGCCGTGCGGAGTAAAGCGCCATTGTTACCGGTAGCTTTTTATGGGTATGAA